>QWCT01001093.1_pt1 | contig 14854 bp, 9 predicted proteins | sample 1972681 | NCBI WGS metagenome assembly QWCT01 (sample SAMN09866701, study PRJNA288562) | Human oral metagenome isolate pre3_saliva, whole genome shotgun sequencing... | isolation source: mouth | host: Homo sapiens | place: USA: California | reverse complement strand
GAAGCGTGTCCGAGTGGTTGAAGGAGCACGCCTGGAACGCGTGTATACAGCAATGTATCGGAGGTTCGAATCCTCTCGCTTCCGCCAGGAAGTAAAAAAAGACCCGCAAGGGTATTTTTTGTTTCTGCAAGAAACGAGGATTCGAGCCCAGGTTCGCATGGAGCGAAGCGACATCCCCTCATCCTCTCGCTTCCAGAAGGTATAAAAAAATGGCCCGAAGTGTTTTTTGTTTCTAGAAAACGCGGATTCGAGCCCAAGAATACCGCTTTCGCGGTATTCTGAAATTAAACTTTCTCACTCTAGTTTAGTAGCATTTTCCTTAAATATCGCTGGAAATCACCATAGTTAAATAGCGAGCTCATATTATAAACCGAAGCTCCTCTAGGCAACACCACACTCTGCACGCCAATTCGTCCCACCCCGAACTGATCCACAGTCGGAATCGACTGTACTTCCCCCTCAAGGTTCGTCGCCACATCAATCAGTGTTCGTACCTCCGCCATTGTAATATTTGTTTTAACATTATTCCCTAATGAATCAATCAAGCGAATCACCTTCGTTGGTTTCGTCAAAAGCCCCATCGAAAACGCCTTATTTTTTATCGCATTAAAAATTCTTTGTTGATTAATTTCCCTATCAAAATTACTCCTCGAAAGCCCAAAATCTCCCCCATTATCGCATCCAGCATTTCTCGCCCGCGCCAATTTCAAAGCCTTATCCCCATCGAGTCCATAATTCATTCCCTGCGGCAAATCAAGATGCTGACACGTATCATGAATTCCATTTTCATCATCAGCATAAACATCTACATCGATTCCACCAAGCTCATCGACAACCGTCTTTAAAGCACTCCAGTCCAGCGCCACATAATAATGCAAGCTCAATCCCGTGATTTCTGAAATCTTTCGTGCAAAATAACGTGAAGCCTGATCCTTATTATTCTTATATTCATTTAATGCACACATATAGGTTGCATTAATCTTTCCCTGTGTCCCCACTACACAATTCATTACGTCTCCGCCGGGCACCGTATAATTTACCCATAAATCTCTTGGGATACTGAAAATCTTTGAGGTCTTCTTATCCTGGTCGATCGATGCCACAAGAATCGAATCAGTCAAAAGTCCTCCACCGTGCCCTTCTGCATCCTCAGAAGTTCCAAAAATCAACACATTAGTCAAATTATTTTCATCGCGCGCCAGCTCCGTGCCAATAAGAATATCCATAGGATTTCCCTTGAAGACGTTTGCCGTATGCGATAAGAGCATGTATCCAAAAATCGCTACAGAGATCATCAACACAATAATTAAGCTCAGCACGATAATCACGATCTTCGTCCAAAGCGGTACTCTCGTTTCCGACTTGTCTTTTTCCCCCGCCCTCTTTGATTTGCGTTTAATTTTCTTCCGGTCTTTCTTCAACTGCTTCTCTAACTGCGCCGTCGCACTAGCCTTCTTCTTTAATAAATCAGCCCTTTCATTCCCGGTTTCATTTTTTTGACCTTCGATCTCAGATTCTCTTGAAATCTCAGACTCTCTTAAATTATCCTCCACCCCCTTCTCCGAGCTATCATCCATCTTCTCTAAAGCCTCACCCAATACGCCTGAGCTTTTCTCAAGCTTCCCCTCAGACTCTTCCTCTACGGTTTCCGACAAAGACTCTGCCACATTCTCTGCAGTATTTTCTTCCCGCAAAACAACATTCTCCTGCAAGTTTTTATCATCCTGCAAAACAACATTCTCCTGCAAGTTTTTATCATCTTGCAAAATATCATCATCTTTCTTTTCGACGACCTTGATCACTTTTGTTCTGCTTGTTTTTTTCGAATGCTTAGTTTTTCTTTTTGGCATCGACCTTCCTCCACTTTTTCTTTAATAATTCTATCACATAAACCCCTAGTTTTCCTCCTGCATGCTATAATTAAATTACATGAGTCCAAAGGGTAATACTAGAAAAAATAGTTCACTTTTAATCGAACTAAAAAACATCACACGCAGCTTCGGTTATGGCGAAGCGGAGTCTTTCGCCTTAAATGATTTTAATCTCGAAGTCAAACCAGGCGAATTTATTATGATCATGGGGCCTTCCGGTTGTGGTAAGACTACCCTCTTAAACATCCTCGGGCTTCTCGATTTTCCAACTTCCGGCAGCTACTACCTCGATGGCGAACGCACCACACATTTTTCCAAATCACGTCAGGCTCACATCCGCGCCCAAAAAATTGGCTTTATCTTCCAGGACTTCAACCTTATCCCAAAGATGACCATCCTGGAAAATGTCTCTCTCCCACTCGTTTATGCCGGCGTTCCAAAAACCAAACGTCTTGTCCGTTCCTCAAAAATGCTTTCTTACCTAAACATGCAAGAACGTGAATATTATTATCCCTACCAGCTCTCTGGTGGTCAAAAACAACGCGTCGCCATCGCCCGCGCCCTCGTTTCCTCCCCGGAAATCATCCTTGCCGATGAACCAACCGGCAACCTCGATAGCCGAAACGCCTACCTTGTTATGGAAGAATTACGTCGCATTCATTCCGAAGGCAATACCATCATCATGGTTACTCATAACCCAAATCTCACCACATATGCCACCCGTGTGATCCATATGCTAGATGGCCGCATCGCCACTGATATTAAAACCGTTGCCGACGAAGACCTCCCAGAACGCATCAAGGTTAATTTCCATTCTAAGAAATCTTCAGGAAAAGATAATCAGCCAATAGAAAAGAAAAATCCAAAAGTAAATCATAACATCGACAAAAACGATGTTATGAGCCAAACAGAATCTGAAATCGATTCCAAAGCAGAAACCATCCCAGTTATTCGACCGATCAAACCCGTAGGCTCAAAATACACTGGTGAAGCCCCAATGGCTCCAAAAAATCCTATAGAAAAAATCGACGAACCTGAAGAAGATTACGTGGAATACAGAAACCTCATAGACCTCAAACCAATTTTTGTTGATACTGAGAAAAAATATAAAGAAAACCTGCAATCAAAAGAATTACTTACACAAACAAAAGATTTATCAAAAATTGCAGACAACAATCAAAAGTCATCCAACGAGATTTCCAGCAAAACAACATCATATTCATCTTATAATTCAAAATCGCTCAGCTATAAATTCCCCGAAACTACCGCCATTTCCGTAGAAAAATCCGACGACAAAGACTTCAAAGATAAAAAATCGACCTTCCCTATTGTCTCCTCTAGCTCAACTGATAGCTCAGTTCGCATCGTCAAAAAACCGACTTCTCTCTTAGAACTTGAGAATTCTAGTATCGTCAAAAAGAAATCCAAGTCAAAAACTAAATTAAATAAAAGCAATAAAAAACAAGCGAAAGGACGCCGTAAATAATGTCATTACTTCTCCGCACTAATTTTGAGATTGCTAAAAACTCTCTCAAAAAACACAAGTTTCGCAGCATCTTCACCTGCCTCGGTATTTCTATCGGTATCGCTAGTATTATCCTAATCTTAAGTCTCGCTGGCAGTATCTCGCAACTTATTTCTGATCAGGTTAAGTCCCTTAACCAAGGGCTGATCCTCGTCCGTCCAGCCAATTCAAAAAATGATCTGAGTGGTATTATCGACGAACTAACAAATACTAATCATTTTAATAACTCTAATTTATCAATTGAAGATGTCGAAAAAATTCGCGAATCCGATGACAATATTGCTTACGTCTCGCCAATCGCCGTACTTCACGAAACCATCACCGGTGATCACGTTGTAGACTCCGCCGCCATTTTAGCCACCAATCCAGACCTTAAATCTATTCTAAAGCTCGATCTCAAATCCGGGAATTTCATTCAGGACAATAATCTAAAGTCGGCCGTCATCGGTCATTCCCTCGCTCTACAACTCTTCGGTTCCAGCGAACCAATCGGTAAAACTTTTTCTTTCGCTGGCCATAAATTCATCATTATCGGCACCCTTCAGAAAATCGAAAATCCCGTCAACTTCAACGGTGTTGATTTTGATCAAACCGTCATCGTTGACTTTGACCAAATCAAATCCCTCAATCCTCAAATTCAACAGATCAACATCACCGTCAAAGACAATCAAAATATTCAAGATACCGCAAACAAAATCAATAAAACTCTCGCCGACCTCAAAGGCTCATCAGGTAGTTTTACAGTCAATCACGGCAACAATATCTCCCATCCTATCAGTAATTTCTATAGAATCATCTCCCTTATGCTCGCCATTATTGCCGGTATTTCCCTTTTTATTGGCGGTATCAGTATCATGAATCTTATGCTTGTATCTGTTACCGAACGAACCCACGAAATTGGCATCAGAAAAGCCATCGGTGCTACTAACGCCCATATTTTCCTCCAATTCCTCTTCGAAAGTATTATTCTCGTCTTCATCGGTTGCATTGGTGGTTTCATCCTCGGCTACCTAATCGCCATCTTCAGTTCCACCTTCACTCCATTTAAGCCCTTCATCAGCCTTGAAATTTGTCTTGTCGCCATCTATTTTGCAATTATTACCGGCATAATTTTTGGCCTCTTCCCAGCCTTCAAAGCCTCTCGCCAAAAACCAATTGATTCCCTCAAATTCTCAAGCTAAGATCCACCTATATTTTGTGAATCCCTCAAATTTTCAAGATAAGATCCCCTTATATTTTGTGATTCCTCAGATTCTCAGCTAGATAAAATCACTTGCCAAAAAACCAAACACCATTAAGTCAAAATGCTCTTATATTTTGTTTTTTAATAAAAAATACTATAATCATCCTATGAGAATTTTGGGAATCGAATCGTCCTGTGACGAAACCGCCATTTCGATCGTCGAAGATGGTCATAAAATTCTGAGTAATGTTGTCGTTTCTCAGATCGATATTTTTGCTGCCTATGGCGGCGTCATACCTGAAATTGCCGCTCGCTCTCATCTAGAAGCCATCATGCCAGTCCTCCACCAAGCTTTCAAAGAAGCCGGTCTTCAAACTGAGAACCATACAAAATCCAAAGCTCTCGACGATTGGTCTAAAATCGACGCTATCGCCGTCACTCATACCCCAGGTCTCCTCGGATCCCTTCTTGTCGGAACCCTTACCGCCCGCACCCTTGCCATTCTGCATCATAAGCCACTCTATGCAGTTCATCACCTCAAGTCTCATATTTATGCTAACTGGCTAGATAAACAAACCTCAGAATTAGATTCAAAAACTACCCCGGAATTTCCACTCATTTCCCTCATTATCTCAGGTGGACATACTCAAATCGTCAAAATGCCAACTCACCAACAATTTGAAATCATTGGCACCACCAAAGACGACGCAGTCGGTGAATGTTTTGACAAAGTCGCCAAAATTCTAGGTCTCCCCTATCCCGGTGGGCCATCCATCACTAAAGCCGCAGCAAACGGAGACCCAACACTCTACACCTTTCCTCATCCCATGTCTGGTAGCCTAGATTTCTCATTTTCAGGCTTAAAAACCGCCGTACTGAGAGAAGTACAAAAAGCTGTCAACCAGCCAATTTCCTTCCCTTCATCAAAGTTAGCCGAGCTTCTCAATCCGCAAAAAAAAGCCGACTTCGCTGCCTCTTTTGAACAAACTGCTACCGATATCCTAATCGAGAAAATCAAACTCGCCCTAAAACAAAATCCTGAGACTAAAACTCTCATCATTGCCGGCGGCGTCTCTGCCAATCAACGTCTTCGTCATGATTTAACAAAATTCATTGAACAACAAAATTCCAAGCTGAGTACAAAAATTAAACTCTTCTTTCCAGAACCACATTTCTCTGGCGACAATGGTGCCATGGTTGCCTCAGCAGCATATTACGAAATTCTCTCAAAAGTTCCACCTACCGACCCCTATACTTTAAACATACTTCCGCGCTCCATTATAAAATAATTAACCAAATCACCCCCTTTTCCCTGTTCTATTTTTAATCCATTTTTCTAATACAAAAACTTTTTGATGTACAATAAAAATATTATGCAAAATGATTTTAATACCGGACTTACAAAATCTGAGATTAAGAAAATTGATCAAACATTTTTTATAATTAATAATTCATATTTTAAAAACCAGCTAGAAAATCAAACTTTACATAATTCCCTCCCGACCGAATTTCACCAACAAACCGAAGAAAAACCCATCCGTCGCGACACTGCAAGGTGTATCATGCTAAATTCTAACCATGAAATCTGCCTACTTTACTCCAGAGCAAAAGATTACTTTGCAATTCCAGGCGGCGGTATCGAGCCAGGTGAAACCCTTCTCCAAGCCGTGAATCGTGAAATCCTCGAAGAAACCGGATACACCATAGACAACATCAAACCGCTCGGTAAAATTTATGAAGAACGCAATTACCGTATCACAAATACTTATTTCTTTTATGCTTCCCCACTCACAAAATCCGAAACCCATTACATGCAAGACGAACTTGTGGAGGACTACCAACTAGTCTGGTTACCCGTAGAACAAGCCATCAAAAAGCTCGAAACTCGTTTCCAAGATCTCAAAAACCACCAGTTCCCTTCATATAAAGGCAGCTTTATTAATGTTCGAAACCTAGAAGCCCTCAAATATTTTCATCAAGAGACCAATTTTTAATCAAAACAAGACCAAAGCCTCTACACGATGAGTGTTACTACTCTAACCAATTTAAAAACAAGACCCCGCGACAAGGTACCTGATCTATTTTTACCTCTATCCCTAAAGTAGTGATATAATTATTCTAATGTTAAATCAAGAAGATCAGTCTCCATTACTGCAATCAAAAGACTGGCAAAAACTACAAAATGACCTTGGGGAAACTACTTTTTTTGAAGAAACCTCAAAATATAAATTCCTCGCCATCAAAAAGAAAATTCCCTTTGGCTACTACCTCTATCTCCCTTATGGCCCATATCTAAACCCAGCCGCCACACCAGAAGACGCCAAGGCTTGTTTTAAAAAACTCATATCTTTAGCCAAGAAAGAGTCCGCCATTTTTATCCGCATCGAACCACAAAAATTCACAAATAATTCCCCGATTCAAATGGATAACTTGTCAGAAAATCAGAAAAAACTTAATGTCGCACAATATTTTAACTTGAATCAAAAATTGCTTAAAAAAACCAAGGACCTAAATCCTGCTGAAACCTGGTGTCTCGATCTCACAAGCTCAGTCCCCGAAATCCTCACAAATTTTTCTCAGGGCACCCGTACTAGACATAACAACTATAAGAAAAAAGGCCTTACGGTTGAGGTTACTAAAAATCCTGAAGATATCAAATATCTAGTCAGTTTGCAGCACAAGCTGGCCAAAGAGCGCCACATCGCCAGCTTTTCCGAACAATATTTAAAGACCGAACTCAGTCAGCCCTTCGCTTCCCTCTATCTAGTCCGTTACCAAACCCCATCAGCCACACTCCCAACTAATGCAAAAAATGCACAAGTTAAAAACACCCCGGAAAAAACGAATCTCGCTTCCTCAACTAGTACAAAACTGGAAAAAACAAATCTCACTTCCTCAACTGGTGCAAAAAATGCACTAGTTGAAACTCCGTCAAAAGACACAAAGTCAACCAAACCAACCCCAAAAGATGGAGAAATTATTGCCGCTTCCCTTTTCTTTGATTATCAAGGCACTAGATTTTATATGCAATCAGCCGCAAACCTAGATTTCAAACACCTCCCCGCGACCGTCGCCCTTCTCTCCCACGCAATTTTTACGGCCAAAGAGGATGGCCTCAAAACCCTAGATTTTTGGGGTATTGCACCAGAAGACGCGGACGCTTCACACCCCTGGTATGGATTCACAGAATTCAAAAAATCTTTCGGCGGTTACGAGAAAATCTATGCAGGCACTTTCGATTATCTAATCAACCCGAGAAAATACCGTCTCTATTCCATCCTCCGAAAAATCAATCGCATAAAGCGTAAAATTATTAAAACAAAAGACTAAATTAAAGAGACGCGAAGCGTCCTTTTTTTCTGGAAAATCTCAAATAAATCAGAAAAGTTAAAACGGTAGATACATAGACATAAATTAATATAGACAAAAAAATAGAGAAATAAAAAATAAATACATAAATAAGTATAGATAAATAGGTAGATAAATTAATTAATAGATAAAATTAAAAGAAAATCAAAAATAAAGGTCTTTTACTCAACCCACAAAAAAATAAAGTTTAAAAATCGCTCAAATTAAAAAGCGATCTCTTCCCTTCATCTATAATTTTTTGGGCCTTTACTAGTAATTTCTCCAAACCCTCCGGAGAATTTGCCGAACCAACATGCACAGTCTTCACGACCTTACTGTGTTCTTTATAGCAAACCTGTACCCCCGTCGCCCCGGATGCCGTCTTAAATTTTCTAATATAAGCCACACCTAAATTTTAGCATAAAAGCTTGCTTATTTCCCTTCTCAAATTATTTTAAAAAAACCTGTATCGAAAATCATCCAATTAAACAGCCCCAGGTCAAACCCGTCACTCCAAGCCAAGACAAAAAAACAACCAACCAATCAAAACCTATAACAAGAACCCGTCATTTTTTCCACAAAATAATTCCCTACACAAATCCACATACCACTATATATCTTATGCTTAACCACCTATTGACTTAGCAACCGACCTCCTGTATTATAAACATAACAATTACTGCAGCTTTAAATTAAGATTCGAAATAATGAGTCGCACTCAGTAGTTGGTCATATCTAGTATCGTACTTTTATGAAATAATTTTATGCTTTTGTCAAGCATAGCTTTATTCGTATTTTAATAAACACAAGTAATTTCACGTGCTTAACAGGGAAGCGCGCTATTTTTGTGTTTAATTTCACGCATTTTTTCACATGACCAATCAAAAATCAAAAAGAATCAGAAAAAAGATCAATAGACATTAAAAATACTTCTGAGTATCCATCATCAATAAAAGATAGGTAATCCATCTAGTAACTTTATGTGATAAAACCCTGAAAGATAAAAAACAAAACACATTCAGCTCAAGTAGGGAAACAGAAAAACTAACTATTTATTTATAAGCACAAAAAAATAGATCCTCTCGGATCTATTTTTTTCATCTCCAGTCCTTTTTTGAAGCAAGAGGCTATTCCACTAATCAAGGAATCAACTCAAAAATCGGGCCCAACCCAATCTATAACAGGGAACTAAATCAATTCTAGCTGCGATTTTAGATGTTGAATCTGTTCTTCTTTCACTGCAATACTATTTCGCGTCTCTCTAACCAGCTGCTGAGGAGCCTTTTCGACATAACGTGGATTCATCATCCTTGCATTTAGTCCATCAAGTTCACGACCGATCGCAAGAATTTTCGCTTCAAGCTCGTCCCTAAAATCAACTACCACCTTCTCTGGAACATCAAGATATAACTCATGGTTCACTGTCGCAAGTCTAAGTCCACGTGGCGTACCATTTGTCGAGGCAATCGCCGGTACTCTCGACAAAAACTTCACAAGTAGCAAATTATCGTTGACTAAAATGTCCTCCCCCACTAACAGCCCGAATTTCTTGCCTTTATTAAATTTCGAAAGCGCAGTTTCCATTCCACGTATCTCAGAAATCACCTCAATTAAACGCTCGAAATTCTCCGCAGAGATTTCATCGTAGCCCATAATTGATGGCCACATTGCATCAATAATCATCCCGTCGGTCCAAGACAAATTCTGCCAAATCGCCTCAGTTACAAATGGTGCAAATGGGTGTAGCATCGTCAAAATCGACTCTAATGTCACCTTAAGCAGGGAAATATTCTTGAAAATCTTCTGGCTCTCAAGGAACCAGTCCGCATATTTATCCCAAATCAGCTCATAAATCGTCTCTACCGCCTCAGAGAAACGATATTCCGCCATACACTGTTCAAGTACGCCCCTCGCTCGGTTAATCTCACGACAAATCCAATCCTCCCCCATATTATTAGTCGTATACTGATAAACTTCCGGATTGATCGAATCACTTGCAGTTTGATGCACTGCTCCATTCGCTTCATCACCCAAAACCACCGACACATCAGTCTCCGAAAAACCCTTTTCAGCTTCTTCTGCATCCACAATCCCTTGAACAAAACGTGAAATATTCCACAACTTATTACAAAGGTTTCGCCCAGAAATCACCGAATTTTCTGAAAATGCCTGATTCAAGCCAGCCGAACGACCACGCAAAATTCCAAGCCTAAAGGCATCGGAACCATACTGCAAAATCATCTCCATTGGGTTAATCACATTACCCTTTGACTTTGACATCTTTTTCCCGTGTGCGTCCAAAACTAAACCGTGCAAATATACTTCCTTAAATGGCACTTCGCCAGTCACGTAAAGCCCCACCATAATCATACGTGCCACCCACGCAAATAGAATGTCGGCCCCGGTCTCCATCACATTCAATGGATAAAATTCGCTACCAATCTTTTCCTCCCAGTTCGTACAAACAATTGGCCAGTGCGAAGAAGAGAACCAAGTATCAAATGTATCCTCGTCGCGCACATATTTTACGCCACCAATCTCGATCTCGGACAAATTTGTTCTCGTATCAAAAACCCATTCCTCGCCGGGCTCATTCGGATCAACTTTTTTGAACATCGGAATCGCAATCCCCCAAGGAATCTGCCTGGAAATGTTCCAGTCCTTCAGCCCCTCCAAATAATTCACCAGCACTTTTTGTTTATTTTCTGGATAAAATTTTATTTCATTATTATTTAAGTGTTCAATCGCCATTTTAGCGAGCTTCGAGGTATCCACAAACCACTGCTCTTTTAGCATCGGTTCAATCACGGTTCCACATTTATAACAATGCGCCACCGAATGTCGGATCTTCTTTTCGCCAAGCAAAAGCCCCGCGTCCTTCAAATCTTTTAACACCTTTTTTCGACATTCCAAAACCGATAGCCCCTCATAGTCAGCCCCACAAATAGGCAACATCTTTCCATCAAATCCAATCACTGAAATTCGTGGTAAATCATGTCGCATTCCCACTTCAAAATCATTCACGTCATGCGCCGGCGTAATCTTCACCACACCAGTTCCATAAGTCATATCCGCATGTTGATCAGCGATCACCGGAATCTCACGACGTGTAAGTGGCAGGGAAACATGCAAACCGAGAATATCAGCATATCTCTCATCAGCCGGATTCACCGCTACGGCAGTGTCACCAAATAGCGTCTCTGGTCTCGTTGTAGAAACTACAACATAGCCATCACTTTCAACAAGTGGATATTTAATCTCATAAAGCACTCCATCCTCGTCTTTATATTCAACCTCAATATCCGCAAATGCCGTCTGATGCTTTGTACAATAATTTACTAATTTTTCACCACGATAGATCAGCCCATCCTGCCACATTTTTTCAAAGGTTCGATAAGTCTGACGGATCACATTCTCGTCGAGTGTAAAAGTCAGGTCCTTCCAGGAACAAGAAGCCCCAAGCGCACGCAGTTGCAATTCCATCGCCCCGCGTTTCTCTTGCACAAAATCCCACACCCGAGCATAAAGCTCGTCTCTAGAGAACATAAAACGCGTCTTACCTTGTTTTTCAAGTTCACGCTCATACACTACCCAAGTCTCAAATCCTGCATGATCCGCCCCTGGTACGTACCAAGTTCTGCGACCGCGCAAACGATAATATCTCGTCAAGGAGTCCTCGGTCGCCACTGTCAAACCATGTCCAATGTGTAAATTTCCATTTGCATTTGGTGGCGGCATCACAATCGAATAGCGCTTAGACTCGCGTCCACTCCTCCCGCTTCGGTCCTTTTTTGCCGGCGCAAATTTTGAAGCCGCCTCCCAGGCTGCATACACCTCTGTTTCAAAATCCGCCGGATTATATGATGGCGCAAATTTCATCTCTTATTCCTTTCATTTACTTCAAAATATTTCTCACTCATCTCTTCAATTTCTCCTGCATTTCACGCATTTCCGCCTCTGTCATCTGCACCTCCTGACCATATTTATAATTTTCGTCCAGAGAAGTTAGATGTACATGCGCGTGCGGCACATCCGTCCCCACCACCTTCAGAAGCGTTCGCCTCCCCAAAACCTTCTCCATATTCGCAGCCAACATCTTCACAGTCTTCATCACCGCCAAATAGTCCGCCTCATCAAGATCATATAATTTATCAACCTCCACCTTCGGTACTACCAAAGTATGCCCAGGTGTTTCAGGATGAATATCAAGAAAAGCGAACGTCTTCTCGTCCTCATAAATTTTGTAGCATGGAATTTCACCAGCAATAATCTTTGAAAAAATACTCCCCATAACAACTCCCTTATTTTTGGGTGACGCATTTTGCGCCGCCTTTGTTCTATTATAACAGAGATTTCACCCCCTCTACCTCTTTAAATATTTACATTTTATGATATAATAAACACATTATGTCAAATCATCGAGTTGGGTTATTTCTAGCAAATATTTTTTCCATCGCCATCTCCTTTTTGATTTCATATCTTTCTCGTTTCGGTTGGGACCCTTCTGATGTCGCCTTCCGCCACCTCAAAGACACCACCGTTTTCCTCTATCTCCTTCTTTCGTACTTCATCGTCTTCACCTTCTATCGTTATAATCCAATCACCGCTAAACGCGGCATTCTCCGCCACCTCAAATCTGCCGCCCTCACCAATATCTTTATGGCGATCATTTTCTCCACCATCGTCTACATGACTCATATCAGCGACAGCATTCCGCGTCTCTTCTTCGGCACCTTCTTCTCAATCAACTTCACCATTTCTTTTTCCGCCCTCTTTCTCATCCATTTTATTAAACGCGAATACCTCGAGCATCATACTAAAAAGACTGTTATTTTTACCGATAACCACAATCTTCAAGCCGTAGTTTCAAAGATCCAAAAACTCGATGCCGAGGATTGTGAAATTATTGGCATCACACCTCTCACCGGCAAATCAAAAGACATTTTCTTTAAACTCAAAAAGCTCAAAACCGATAACAATCAAAACACCGCCCAATCGTCCGACGATCAAAATCTCCCCTTCGAACTTAAGGAGCTCGCCACAAGCGCCCTCGACTACCTCAAACATCACCAAGTTGACCTCGTCATCTTCAGCGTAAACCATATTGACCGCAAAAAAATTGAACACCTCATCGAGGCCGTCAGTGAAATGGGTATTGACTCTCTCATCACCATCGATAGCTTTGCTATCGAGACCCTGGAGACCAAGCTCGAGGACTTCGGCACTACCAGCGTTATTCGCCTCTCTCCACGCCTTTTCACCGGTGGGGAATTACTCATCAAGCGTCTCATGGATATCTGTGGCGCCATAGTTGGCTGTCTCATCTGTATACTTTTCGGTATTATCGTCGCCCCTCTAATCTTCCTCGAAGATCCCGGACCAATCATCTTTAAGCAAAAGCGCGTTGGTCGCAATGGTAAATACTTCTACATCTATAAGTTCCGCTCCATGTACCAAAACGCGGAGGAGCGCCTTAAAGACCTCCAATCTCAAAATGAAATGCAAGGATTTATGTTCAAGATGAAAAATGATCCACGCATCACTAAGATCGGTAAAATTCTCCGCAAAACCAGTATCGATGAACTACCTCAATTCTTTAATGTTCTAGAGGGAAGCATGTCGCTAATTGGCACTCGCCCGCCAACGGTCGATGAATATAACCAATATTCTGCCCACCATAAACGTCGTATCAGTATCAAACCAGGTATTACCGGCCTCTGGCAGGTCTCCGGCCGTAGTGAAATCACTGATTTCGAAGAAATCGTCCGCCTCGACTGCTTCTACATCGATCACTGGAGTATTGCCGCTGATATTAAGATTCTTCTCAAGACCTTCGGTGCCGTCTTTACTGGTAAGGGAAGCGAATAATCTCCAAATCAAAATATATATTTAAAACGAGGAATAATATTCCTCGTTTTTTAGTAACAAAAATAACCCTCACGGGTCATTTTTACTTACTGGCGGAAGCGAGAGGATTCGAACCTCCGAGACATTGCTGCCCACACGATTTCGAGTCGTGCGCCTTCAACCACTCGGCCACGCTTCCACTTCTCATTCTATCACATCCAACGTCTAAAGATAAACATACGCATCAACTAATACTCCAAAAATCATCTACTCGCATCACCAAAAAGTCAATGAAATCCGCCATTATCTCTATTGTGATACAATGAAGATATGAAGTACGAACCACCTTTCTCACTAGGACAAGAAGTTTCTTTTGATGATATTAGATCCATCGTCCCTCAAGCTAGTTTCGGCGGTGGCATGCTTTATTCTAATAATCATAAATGTCTCATCCTTCTTAGTAAGCACGACTCACTTTATGAAGACGAGTGGAAAGGTGACGTTCTGCACTATACTGGCACTGGCAGATCTGGCGACCAAGATATAAATTACCGAGAAAACAAACTTCTCGATAAATCACAAAAAGACGAACTACCGGTCTATCTCTTTGAATCAAGCAATAGAGTCTATACCTATCGCGGGGAAGTTCACCTCTCTGGTTCGCCATATCAGGCAACAAAACCAGACAAAGATGGTCTAATGCGAAAGGTCTGGGTCTTTCCACTTATTCTCGTTAGTGGCGGTATAGTTCCAAAAGAATACATTAATGAATATGAAAAAGAAAAGAAGAAACAAGTTAAGAAACTCTCTGTAGACCAGCTAAAAAATCAAGCTGTCAAAAGCAGCTCAAAAACTAGCTCATACCGCCAAGCAATCTCAAAGCAATACACAAGAAATCAAAGCATTGCACGCTACACAAAACTTAAAGCCAACGGCGTCTGTGAACTTTGCGAAAAACCGGCACCATTCTTTGATAAAGACGGGGAACCATATCTAGAGTCTCATCATGTTTTATGGCTCGAACGTGGCGGTGCAGATAGTATTAATAATACTGTCGCCTTATGTCCAAATTGTCATAAA
>QWCT01001092.1_pt1 | contig 14873 bp, 13 predicted proteins | sample 1972681 | NCBI WGS metagenome assembly QWCT01 (sample SAMN09866701, study PRJNA288562) | Human oral metagenome isolate pre3_saliva, whole genome shotgun sequencing... | isolation source: mouth | host: Homo sapiens | place: USA: California | reverse complement strand
TGTAGCACCCCTGTAAGCCAAATATGAGTTGTCCCCAACTCCTTTATCCCTTGTAGGGCAGCATCGGTAAAGTCGGAAAACTTCCCTACGCCGTTCTCTTCCTTAGTACCATAAGGAATATTATCAGTAGATATATTGCCAAAAAGCCTCACAAAGGCTTGATAAATAATCACTTTCATTTTTTAGATAATAAGTAAAGTCGCATGAGCAAATAGTGAGTAAAGCCAGCGAGTGTCCACAGCTGAGTATGTGAGTAATAGCATGTGAAGAATAAAACTCAATCACAAACCTCTTACCTACTCTACTACCAATCACAGACAAAAGAACGGCAAAGATAAGTATATTTTGAAGACTAACCAACAAAAGCCAAATAAAAGTTAAAAAACAAATAGTGTTACTTTATTTTGTACCTTTGCACTGACCATTCTTCTAACCCTTCTAAACAGTTTTTCCCCTCTTAACAGATAAAACCTAAAAGAAAATGAAAAGATTCATTCTACCAGGGATCTTGGCAGCAGTTGCTTCTTGTAATTGCCCTAAGACCGCACAGTCCGCAGCACAAGAGACTGTAAAGCAAAGTGTTGCAAAAGAAAATTGGGGTAATCCCAATGAAGTAAAAGCACAAGGTAAGTTCCAGCTTTCTGGTCTTGCTTATGGATATAGTGACTTAGAACCTTATATAGATGGGCGCACTATGTCTATCCACTATTCTAAGCATTACTTGGGATATACTAACAACCTAAATAAGGCTATTGCTGGTACCGCCCTTGAGAGCCAGACTATAGAGGAGATTCTCGCAGGATTGGACTTGAACAACAAGGCTGTACGCAACAATGCTGGAGGTTACTATAACCATACTCTTTTCTGGGAAGTGATGACTCCTAAAAAGACCACTCCAAAAGGAGCTCTATTGGCACAAATCAATGCTGATTTCGGTTCTTTGGAGAATTTCAAAAACCAATTTGCAGATGCCGCTGCTAAGCAGTTTGGTTCAGGCTGGGCATGGCTTGTAGTAGGGAAAGATGGCAGGTTGCACATAGGAGACACCCCTAACCAAGACAACCCTCTCATGCCTAATATGCCTATACAAGGAACTCCTATCCTTGCCTTGGATGTATGGGAACATGCGTACTACCTCAAGTATCAGAACCAACGCCCTAAATACATTGATGCCTTCTTCAATGTAATCAACTGGGATGTAGTGGCACAGAAATTTGAAAAAGCAAAGAACTAATTCTCAATGATCAATGAATAATGAGTAATGACTAATACAGTATTAGTCATTACTCATTATTTATTTTGGTATTGATCATTATCCTCGTTTCCACATAGGATCCTTGGGGGACTTGGCTAATGATTGCTTCGCGATACCCCTGCCACAGATAGCCTCCTGGCAACCAGAACTTATTGACCCCTGCTTCATTGCCTGTAGGCATTCTCAGGAGAAAATTCTCAGGAGAAGGAATATCTATCCGAGAGAGTCTCCTTCCTGCCCAATGACCATGAGGCACCCCTAAAGCTGCTTCTATATAAGAAACATCTCCCTTTGCTTCTTCCAAAAGACAATCCATTTGTTCCTTAGGAATTACAAATTGACAATTGTCAGGCCTGCCCACAAGTGCACGCCCATACTTATCCAAAACATCTTCAGGTACGATATAGGAAGCCCCTTGTAGAAAAGTACTCAAATGTACTGCTATATCGTTAGGGCACAAATAGGATGAGGGAGCTGGTCGCTCCCCCTTAGGTATTTTCATAAGAGAAGCACTAGTCTCCCCATGAAGATAATGCACCCATTGGCAAGTATGCCAAGAGGTAGAAGATAGGAATATCTCCTTGCTCTTCTCTACTTTTCTAAGAATAGACCAAGGAGATTGCTCTTGCCAAATGTCCTCCCTCTGTCCATACGTATTCCCTATTAGCAACAAAGAAATAAGAAATATCTTTGTGAGAAAAGGTAACATATCTCATTAATTAAAAATCCACAGTTACTCCTAATTTTTCAGCAATAATCTGATTGATATAGGCTGAAAGAGCAGGAATTTTCACGCTTTCTAATACAGTGTTAGCAAAAGCATAAGTGAGTAAGGCAGATGCTTCTTTTTTGCCTATTCCACGTGTTTGCAGATAGAATAAAGAATCTGCACTGAGAGAGCCTACGGTACAGCCGTGTGAGCACTTCACATCATCGGCGAAGATCTCGAGTTGGGGCTTGGTGTATACCGTTGCCTTATCGGAGAGGAGGATATTGTCGTTCTGCTGATAAGCATTTGTTTTCTGGGCGATTTGCTCTACCATTATCTTACCATTGAACACATTGGTGGCTTCATCACTTACGATACTCTTATAATCCTGATGACTCTCGCAATTAGGACAAGCGTGGTTTACTAGCGTATAATGGTCGGTGTGCTGTGTGCCTTTGAGAATGCTCAACCCTTTGAGGGTAGATTCTAAATGCTCGCCTTGGTGATAGAAATTGAGGTTGTTGCGAGTGAGTGTACCTCCAAACGAGAAGGTATGTACGCTGGCGTGGCTATTTGTTTCTTGCGAAATATAGGTGTTATCGATAAGAGAAGCGGTAAGACTATCGTTTTGCAATTTGTAATAATCAAGGAAAGCCTCTTTGGCTACAAATGCCTCGGTTACTACGTTGGTAAGGATAGCCGTAGCAGTATCCGATAAGTTTTGGTGTACTTCAATGACTTTGAGCTGTGCATTCTCGCCCACGGCAATAATATTGCGTGGCTGATAGCAAGTGGTCTCTCTTCTACCGTTGAAATACAACAACTGTATAGGTTTATCTACTACTTTCCCTTTAGGCACTTCTATATATACACCTTCTGAGGCAAAAGCCGTGTTGAGGGCTGTGAATATATCGCCTTTTTCGGTGTTGGTGTTAAAGTATTTTTTGATAAAGACTTCTCCTCCCTTGTGTAATGCCTCTAATAGAGGGCTAATAGTAGCGCCTGCAATCTCTTTGCTTGACATTTCGGGGCAGTAATAGCCATTTACAAACACAAGCTGATAGCAATCTGCGATAGCGTACTTGTACAACACTTCGGGAGAGAGAGTTGTTTTATTGTGAATAGGTTGCCACAAACTGTAATCAGTAGCTTGGAGGTCAGCAAGTGAGGTGTATTTCCACGCTTCTACTTTCTTATGTGGGAAACCTTTTTCGGCAAAGAAACTAAGGGCTTCTTTGCGAATGTTTTTTAATATATCGTCTTTATGTGGGAACGCCTCGAAGGCTGTAACCCATTTTTCTTTTAAATTCATCTTTTTAATTTTTTAGTGCGAGCCGCACGGGCTGTCAATTTACTAATGAGCCAATGGTATATGGCATTGCGCTCGCTATTAACTTCCATATAAGAGCCTATCAGCTCTCCGTTGTGATAGTGGAGTTCGTCGATATCGCTTACTAAAAACTCTTCTACCTCATCTTGATAAGGTTCAAAACCTTTGAAAATGATTTCGTCTTCCACTGTGAGGGTACTGACATCAAAAATGTAATGCCGATTGCAATACATATCGGTAATCAGTATTTTGTCACCTTTGAAAGGTTGTGCTACAGCTCCCCAATCCTCGGAGAAATGGTGTTTTTTGAGCGTTTTTAGCGATGGATAACTCATTACATAAAGCTCTGCCTCGTAGAAATTGGTGAATACAGCTTCTTTTTCATTGAGCATACAGCAGAAATCTACATCATTAGGCAATTGTTTGGCTACTTTTAGTTTTTCGTTTTCAAAAGATAGCAGATAGCTCATACAACCATCTTGTCCGCCATAGAAAGTGATAACCACCTTATTATTAGGCAATGCTTTCAGCTCTATATTAGCATCGTAGATTTCGTCGTCCATAGGCATAGACGCCAAAGCCTTCCCTTGCAGGTCATACACCCATACGGTGATATGTTCAGCATCGTGGCGCTGGGCAAGCCAAATTTGCTGGCGTTCTATCGCTAATAAAGCCCCAACAATAGGTTTATTGATTTCCCAAAGCAGTTCTTTTTCAAAAGTGTAGAGCGAAAATCCTTCCGACTTATTGCATACGCCTATTTGCTGATGTTCATAGTTGATAGCAAAGAGGTCTTTTCTTTTTAAGAACTGAAACGCCTCAGGCAATAAAGGGTTTGTTGAGCTTTTTATGTAATCAGTAATTACCATACTAATTTACTAATTATTTCAGCCAATCATAACCTTTGGCTTCCAATTCTAAGGCGAGGTTTTTGTCGCCTGTTTTTACGATTTTACCATCGGAAAGCACGTGTACATAATCGGGGACGATGTAGTCTAAGAGGCGTTGGTAGTGGGTGATAACGAGCACTGCGTTGTTTTCGTTTTTGAGTTTGTTCACCCCATTGGCGACAATGCGGAGGGCATCGATATCGAGACCAGAGTCGGTTTCGTCGAGGATAGCGACTTTGGGCTCGAGCATTGCCATTTGGAAGATTTCGTTGCGCTTCTTCTCACCGCCAGAGAATCCTTGGTTGAGGGAGCGAGAGAGGAAATCGGGGTTTATTTCTAAAAGGGCTGCTTTTTCGCGTATTTTCTTGAGGAGTTCGGCAGCAGGCATATCGGGGAGTCCTTTTGCTTTGCGACTCTCGTTGATAGCTGTTTTGATGAAGTTGGTTACAGATATACCAGGGATTTCCACGGGGTATTGGAAAGACATAAAGATACCTTTGTGAGCGCGCTCTTCAGGGGCATCTTCTAACAGACTTTCACCTTCTAAGAGGATATCACCCTCAGTTACCTCGAAGTTTTCGTTGCCTGAAATTACCGAAGAGAGGGTAGATTTTCCGGCTCCGTTAGGTCCCATAATGGCGTGTACTTCACCTGCTTTTATTTCTAAGTCAATCCCCTTGAGGATTTCTTTACCATCCACACCAGCGTGGAGATTTTTTATTATTAACATGTTTGATGATTTTATAATTTATTAATTTCTTTTTCTAATTCATTGATTTTATGACAAAATGTTCAGGAATTTCGCTTAAAAAAGAAGATTCATTCCCCTTTTCTGTAATCAAATAAAGTAAATCTTTGGCACGAGTAATCGCTACATAAAAGAGACGCCTTTCCTCCTCCATCAACAGATCATGCTGGGTAGGTTTTACCACTTGGAAGATGCGATCCTCTAACCAGACATCAGGGAAACCACCATACCCCTGAGTAAGCCCTATGATAAAGACTGCCTTGGCCTCCAAGCCTTTCGCCGCATGGATTGTCCTATACTGCACATAAAGCCGCTCTTTCATAAAACGATTGTAATAATCATTATACATCTTAGAACGCCTGTATAAGAATAGAATGTCCTCCTTCTGATATCCCTTCTGAAAGAGCCTTTTGACCTCCTCCACTACGAAATCAATATTCTCCTGTTGGTCATTACCAGCAAAAATATTGACCTTGGTATCTGATTTTTTATTAGCAAAAATCTCCTTATCTACCTTGAACTTATTGTGCTTTATCACCTCATTACTTGCCCCGACTATATGTTCTGTGCTTCTGTAATTCTGGTTGAGCTTAATGACCTCTGCCTTAGGAAAATACTTTCCAAAGTTCACAATATAGTTCACATTAGAACCCCGAAACCCATAGATACTCTGCCAGTCATCCCCGACACAAAAAAGCTGATTCTCAGGTGTAAGCAGTCTCTTTAGCAAATCTACCTGTAGGTTGTTCACATCTTGGAACTCATCCACCAGAATGTACTTATACTGCTGTTGGAATTTTTCCTTGATCTCAGCCCTGTGCTTGAATAGGTCGATTGTTTTGACAATCATATCTTCGAAATCAAGATAGGACTTATTCACACAATAGGCTTGGTATTTTTTCATCAAAGGAATCACCAACCTATAGAAATCTCTCACCCGCTGATGGGGATCTGCCAAGGCCTTCTTCAGCGCCTTGCTTGTGGAGAGATTCTCCGCCTTTATCATCTTAATAATACGCAAGGCTTGGATGATGAAATCCTTCAATTCCTTGTGATAACTATTGAGTTCTTCCTCAAAACTCAAGGCTGTTTGGCTCTTGTAGCTGGCTGGAAGCCGATTCTTAACAATGGCATCCAACGCCTCATTGAACAAGACTGAATCCTTGGCATGGATGTTCTCATAAGTTTTAAAAAGTGTCTTATTCGCCTTCTTATATTGTTTCTCTTTTTCCTTAACCCCAACACTCATATCACTGATATGCTCTAAATAGATATCCGCTTGAGGGATATAAAAATCTGGATGGAAATAGAAATCCTGACAATTCAGAGGTGCTTCATAACTGAAATCTATATTGTGCCTATAAAGCCAGTCAGCGATATAGCGCTCAGACTTAGATCGTACTTTTGTACCATTGAGAGAGACATAACTCTTCTGATTCTCATAAAAAGAGGTCTCCTTATTCTCCAGCAGGCGGTTGTTCTTATCCACAAAATAGTCAAGAATATAGCGCTTTAGGTCTAATAGGTATTCCCTTTTTTTTGAAAGCTGTATAAGAATCCTATGAGCAATCTCAAAATCAGTCTCCTGAGAATTTTCATAGGTAAAATCCGCTTCTTCCTTACTGTTTTTAGTATCTTTAATTACCCTAAACTTATTATCAAACTCACTGACTCCATACTTACGGAGTACGTTGTGACAGAAACTATGAAAAGTACTGATAGAGAGATTTGACAGCCAGCTATTTGCTCTTTTGAATTCTTCACGATATTTGTTCTTTTCAGCCTCACCCACCTTAGGATTGTTCATAAACCGTTTGTATTCCTCTCCATTTTTACTAGCAAAAACCAGCCGATCAATCATCTCATTTGTTGCGTTTTTAGTGAAAGTAACCACTAATATATTAGTAGGTTGCACCCTTTTCTCCCGCATCAGGTAAATGAGCTTTTCCAAGAGTGTTTTTGTCTTACCTGAACCAGCTCCCGCGAGTACCAGTAGGCGTTTACTTTCACTCTTTACAGCTTCTAATTGCTTTTCATTGAGTTTGCTAAAGTTAGTTTCCATAAGATTAAATTCTATTGGTTTTTTATTTAGATCAGAAAAGAGCTTTCCTTTGAAGAGTTCCTCTCTTTTCTTGAATTTCTACAACAGATAATCGGCATACAAACACTCCCCCACAGAGCAAATCTAACTAGTTGGTATTAGTGATTTTCATAAAAATTTTAATTTTCTAAGGGATTAAATCCTTTAGTTTGTAATATCGTTCATAGTTGTAGCTTCCTTCATTTTTAAAGAGTTTTTGGTTGTAACACTTTATCAATCTTATTTTGTTTTGTATAGATTCTTTTATCTGGTTATCATTTTCTATAAGTAATATCTCAGAAAATAGATACCATTCCTCAAGTTGTTTTTTATAGCTTTCTAAGCCTCTATTGTTATTATCTACAAGAAAATTAAATTTTGTTAGAAATTCTTGAGTAGAAATAGCATTAATAATATCCAATATTTGTTCCATAGTATTTCTTTCTCCTGAAAGAAAATCCCACAATTCACTGGCTAACAAAGTTTCTTCTTGTGCAAAAAACTTAGACATATTTATAATAGAAGAAAAAAATCTATGTTTATTATAAGTAGTAGGAACTGTTGGATCCTCAGTAGGGTCAAAAGGAAATCCTATATAAAATCTAATCTCTTTGTTAGGAAATAGCCTATATAAGACTGCTTTCCCTTCTAAAATTTTCTGTTTTTCACCTCGCATTTCTCCTGAATTGGGTTTTACCGATTTTAGTTCAATAGCGGTAATAGTATCATTTTCTTCTATAAAAACATCTGCCGAAAAATCAAGAGCCCTTACTAATGTGCTATCTGAATTTTGAAATATAACACCATTCTCTCTTTCAAGATTAGGTGTTTGTGCCGCATTATCTAAATCAGTAATAAGTTCTGAAATATCCTCTTTTTGTTGCTGAGTAATGTACTGAGTTCCTAAACGTTTAGCAGTGTACTCTCTTTTTTCTCCATCAGACAGATGATGAGCTATACTTTCAAAAAATTGTTGACCTAAGGTAGTATTTAAGCCATGTAACCAACTACTTAAGCTTATAAAGAAAGGCACATCGTGAACTTTATCTTCCAACTTATCAGTAAAAGCACTTAAAAAAGCTTCGTGAAAAGGAGCATTTCTATTTCCTGAAGTATTTTCAGGAAATTTATCAAATCGATTTACAAGTGTTCTTATTACTTCAATAGCTATTTTTTCTTTTTGTAAATTAGTTAAAGCCATAACTTTTCTATTTTTCTTTCAAATGAAATATAATCTCAGCATACGCGTTTTTGTCTTTTTCAGTGCGGTTGAGTACGGGGCGTTTGTATTGATTTACAATGCGCATTCCTGCTCGCTCAGCTATTTCGGGGTATAAGCCGTACTTGTCATTGGCTACCAAAAATACATCGTAATCATCGGCTAAAAAGCGTTTGCTATTGGTCAGTACCTCAGCAATACCCGCTACATACATACGTTTGGCTTCCTGCCCTTGTCCTTTGTAAAGGGGACCTATCTCTTTATCGTCATTGCGCTCAAAACCAAAAAGGTCGTAAGCATAAGCGTGTTGCTCGTGATAATCAATCAGCCCTACATAAGGGGGCGATGAGAAAATACCTTTTATCTTCTGCTTTCTTGCTAAAGCGGCAAACTCAGGGTTCTTATGCTCTAATGCCTCAAAGATATCAATAGTACGACTATCGCCTTGTAAACATTTCTGGTAGGTATTTGTACGCAAGTCTTTAAATTGTTGCAGACGTTTGATAGTGTCCTTAGTATAGGTCTCCCACCATTTCAATATAGAAAAGAGTGGTTTACATACCTTGCCGTGTTTAGCACAATAGTAGGTAGTAGTTACTGGCTCTATTAGGGTTGCTAAATCGGCGTGAGTGGTGGCACGACAACTGCGAATGGTTCGGCTCAATATGAGGGTAACTATACGCTTGGTAGCAGGATTAGCAATCTGTTTAATAAGGTTAAACACAAAATCTATTTCCTCTCGTACGTGCTGTATATACCACTTGTCTAAGAAAGTGTCAGCTTTAGCTTGTTTCAGCTGAATGTGATACTTTTCTACAAGTGACTGATAAATAGGTAAAAACTGTTGCTCTTTCTCAGCTCCGTATACTTTGCCGTCTATCTCCTTGCGTTGCAAACGATATTTATAGTCGGGTACAGGGAAGAACTCCTTATTGAAATTATTGAGCGCTTCGGTAAGTTCAGCGTCAAAGGCAAGTATGTGTTTTTCTGCTAAAAACTCTTTTAAAGCTTGGGTAATGCAGTGCGTTTCGTTATACACATCTACCAAATCGTAATGTCCTACCTTAGCATTGCCTATGAGCGCATTGAAAGCAGACACATCTATCCCTATAGCGTGCATTCCTAATTCTGAGGCTTGCACCATAGTAGTACCACTACCCGAAAAAGGGTCAAGGACTATATCGCCTGCTTTAAAGAATACTTCTTTTTTAAAAGTATCGGTATGGGCATCCAAAAAATATTCTACCAACTGCGGAATAAACTTCCCCTTGTAAGGGTGCAAACGATGTACGTGCTTAGTAGTTTCTGCTTCTTTATATTGCTCAAACGACAGACTCCAGTTGAGATCATCACCTAATTTCTCTTTCCATTGTAAGGCGCGATTTTCACCCAAAGCATCATAATAGGCTTTAAGTTCCTCTTTAGCGATTTGAGTAATGCCATTGTTTTCAAATTTCTTTACTTTACCGTACTGTACTAAATAGGAGATATTTGAGGAAGTAACATTCTTCCCTATATATTCCGTTGCCCACAATGAGGCTTGTTGTAATGTAAAGTATTGATTAGGACTTAGCATAATGGCGTCTCTTCTTCCATAGTTCTATTTCAAGGTGCAAAGATACATCATTTCTTTTTGTATTCCAAGAAAAAGACGATTTTATCTTTTTAGTAATCTGGAAATTACCTTCTCTCCAAAAAGGTCCTTCCTACAATTTTTCTAAGAACTCTAAGAAACTTCCCGCGACTTTGCGCCATTTCCAATGACCTGCTCCGTGGGGAGCTTTGTAGATAGGCGCATCGTTGCCATCACTTTTGGAAAGATCAAGTATATAGGGGTCGGCATCTTTATCGGCGATTACAAGCCAATGGGCTTTCCAATCGGAGAAGCGTTCATCATCGGGACTACTGAAAGCATAACCGCATTGATGCTTTATTAAAGTATTAGCACCATACAGATTGATGCCCTTGAGGAAAGCATCACTGGCAGGCGAAAAGCATTCTAAGAAAGTGAGATAAACCGCAGGCAGTTGCCAATGCGCTTTAATCTCTTCGATAACTTGCTTTTCGGGTACTTCCAAAATAGCGCGGTTGTATTGATATGATTTTACGTGCCAAAAATCTCTCTCCTTTGCTAAAGCCTGCTCTATTTTAGCCATTGCCTTTTCTAAGTCGGTTTGCGGATGAGTTATTAAAAACGGAAACTCGCTGTGTGCTTGTTTTCTTGGGTAGCCTTGTGCCTGCCATTCAAGTACTTTTTCCATAGGCAAGGCTTGCCAATAAGCAGGGTCGGAGGGGAGGTCGTTATTAAAAGGCTGTCCGCTATGCTGGGCTAAGGCAATGATAGCACTGCCTTTATTTTCTTTGCTATCCTCCTTTTGCAAGTAGTCTACCAAAAAAGGATAGCACTTCTCGCCCTCTACTTTCAGCAGTCCGCTAAAAGCCCAATAGGGTAAGCCTTTGGTTATCATTTCGTAGAAGAAAGGTGCGAACTCAGTGTCGTTTTCGGTTACAAGTTCCGAGATACGTGCGATTACAAAGTCGCGAGCGTGGGTAATTTTGCTTTCTTTTACTGCTCGTACTAAGGTTTGTAAGGTTTCTTGATGCATTTTCTCGCTGTACTTCTTCACTATTTTTCTTACCAATTCGTGATACTCACTGCCATCGGTAGTGGTGAGGAGTTTTTGAGAGAGGTCGCTAAAATCTTTTTCTTGTTTAGTCATTGTTTGCTTCTTCAAAAGTTACGGTTACATTGGGGAATTGCTTCAGCACCTCGATACGCTCTTTGAAAGCACCTAAAATATACTCTTCCCACGGAACGCCATACTGGTCGTTGTAGTACAATTGCATTTTCTTGCTGTACTCTAAGCGGTCGGTAACGGCTTTGTTTTGTCGCCAATTCAGGGCTTTGAGAGCATCATATACTTTGTCGTTTTTGGCAGGAATAGGACTTACTCGTACATAGAGCGTTCCGTCTATATATCGCGGAGGGGTGCTTTCTACCTCATTTTCAGTTGTATATATAAAGGTCTTTTCGTCTGCTATGGGAATATATTGCTGCAGAAGTTGCTCCAATTCTTCATCAGATAATAATCCTTGATAGGTTTGGGTAGAACGTGGCAACACACGTGTGAAATCGGTGAGTTTTCGGCTGTAAACTTCTTGTATTACTTGCCGTTGCGCCTCGTTGGTTATATAAGGCAGGTGGCTTTGTAGCAGGCGGGCGATATTTTCGTAGAAATCACCTTCACTGCGTACGAGCGACCCCTCGTATATATTGTTCACCGAGTTGAGCATCTCATAGAAAAAGAAGTCTTCGAGGGTGTTTGCTAATAGTTCAGCCTCGTCAGAATCGTGATGTAACAAGGCTATAGGAGGAGTAGGTTTAGGAGCGTTTTGGTTGTACAAAAAGCAATAATAATCACCGCCGCCCGTTTGTCCAAATGGAATAAAAAGGTAATCGGGGTTGATACTGGACCAACTGTCCTCGCCGTTGAGTTCTTCGATAGTTTCGGCAATATTAGCAAGTGGAATCAACTCAAACTCACCACTGTACAAAAAGAGTGGTGGGTGGTTTTTCAAGCGGGGATATACTTCCTTGCTCCAAAGCGAAGCATATTCGCCTATATCGAGCATTTGGTCAGCATAAAGCCGATGATATAGTTCAGGATATTGAAATTGGTATTGTTGTTCTAAGGTTTTTAACATAGGAGGAGATTAACAAGCTATACTTCTTTATATACATGCAAGGCATCGGCTTGGTGGAGTGGGGTTACAGTAATATCGGTGATTTGGATTTTATCAGGCAGATTGACGATATAAGCGATAGTGTCGGCAATATCTTCGGCATATAGGGGCGTGATACCCTTATACACGTTCTCGGCTTTCTGCTCATCACCTTTGAAACGCACTTTGCTGAAATTGGTCTCTACCAACCCTGGTTTTACGTTGGTTACCTTTATATTTTTGTCCATTAGCTCTATGCGCATCGCATCGCTGAGGGCTCTTACGGCAAACTTGGTCGCGCAATAAATACTGCCATTAGGGTAGGCTATTTCTCCCGCTACCGACCCTACATTTACAATCGTTCCCACCCTGCCAGTGGCAATCATTAGCGGAATCACACTGTTAGCGATATAGGTAAACCCTTTGATGTTGGTATCAATCATCTGGTCAGCATCTTCCATAGCGTAGGTATGGAGGGGTTGCAAGCCTATTGCCAAGCCCGCATTGTTGATGAGAATCTCAATTTGTTGCCATTTTTCGGGTAAGGATTGGATATTTTTCGCCACCTCTTGGTAGTTTCTCACATCGAAAGCTAAGGTAATGACCTCTATAGCGTGTTCTTTTTCGAGTTGGGTTTTCAATTCTGCCAATACCTCAGCACGGCGCGCGCAAAGAATGAGGTTTACGCCCATTTGTGCCAATTTTTCGGCTACTGCTTTACCTATCCCGCTGCTGGCGCCCGAGATAAAAGCGATTTTTCCTTTGATACGATTTAGTTCCATTTGTATAGATTTTTAAGATTAATTGTCAATTCTATTTCCTGACACCTGATACCTGACATCTATTTCCATATTTTCTCCATTACCTCCTCCACAGTAGGCTCGTGATACTTGCCTTTTTTATCCTTAGTGGTATTGAACACAGTAGGGTCGAAATGCGGACAATTGATTTCTAAAAACTTATAAAAGTATTGATGTGCGTAGAACATATAAGGCATGAACTCCTCCTGAAAGTCGTTTTCGCACTCAAATTCATTGTTTATAATGATGCGTACAAAAGCAGCGATGTCTTCACGAGTGAGGTCATTGTGTTTTACAGGGTCGGGCATTGCCAAATCAAAGGCAAAAACCTCAATACCATTGCCTTCCCACCATTCCCATAGCCAAATATCGGAAAGGTCTTTGCCCGTAAGCTCACTGAGGTATTGCTCCATCGCCTTGTATTCTTTGTCAAATACTTCCTCAGGAGTGTCTTCACTTTGGGCATCCCAAAAGGCTTCGTAGTCTTGTAAGCGTTTTAGTATAAGTGGGTACAGCTTTTCTGCTGTTGCAAAATCGGGGCGTAGTTCTTTTCTTAGTGTATTCATTTAATTTGAATTATGCTACAAAGGTACTAATAATTTGTGAAATATTACTATTTTTGCAATGAAAATCAGTATAGGAGATTTATAAATGAAAAATTTAGAACTTAAAATTCCACCTGCTGCAGTATGGTTTATCTGTGCTTTGATAATGTGGGTGCTTGCTCGTTTGTTGCCTTTTGGCGCATTGCCTCACTTGCCCATAGTAGCTATATTCATTGCAGGGATAGGTATAGGAGTTGGATTAGCTAGTCTTTGGAGTTTTTACAAAGTCCGCACTACTATCAATCCTCTTGAACCATCGCAGGCTACTCATTTTGTTTCAAAAGGGGTATACCAGCTGAGCCGTAACCCAATGTACGTAGGCTTGGCTTGCTGTTTGCTCGCTTGGGCAATATGGCTCTCTTATCTTTTAACTTGGATAGGGATACCGCTATTTATAGTCTATATGACGCGTTTCCAAATCATCCCAGAAGAGCGCGCTCTCAGACTGAAATTTGGCAAAGAATACGAAAACTATTGTCTGAAAGTACGCCGTTGGCTGTAATTTTAATTGCCATACCCCAATACCCTCAAACTCTCTTCTGTTTTCAATAACTGAAACTGCCCTATGCTGTGGAGCAAGGTTTCGATAGCGTTGAGGTCTTGTGTCTCGTAAATGGGAGGAACTAACTTGCCAATATATGCCTTTTGCCAGCGCGCTTTGAACTCTATATATTCAATTTCGCGGTAATAAGTAGGGTGTTCACCAGTGGTAATATTTTCCGAAATATAATCTTCTTGAATGTACAAGGCACTGTCATTGCCTACTTTGTGCCAAGCGATTTCGTTCACACAATAGCCAAAGAAATCATATATTTCGCACTGCTTGATAAGATTTTTATGAGCGATGATAGCCGTAAAGAGCTTGCGCCATTTGGCATTGCTCATATACGAAGTGGCGAAAGTGCTTATTTTCTTTTCCAATTGCTCTATATAGCGATGGTAGTCTTCTGCGGATGGAAATAATTCCTTGTATTTTTCCATAGGAGTATTTTTAATTAACAAATTGTCAAAATTATTATAGACTTCTCCTTCCTTCTTTGATATAGAATATTTCGTGGTAAGCGGTAGAAAACCAGCCGTCTTCTATCATATAAATAAATTGACTCCAAAGGCTTGCTTCTTCTAATAATTCAGGATGAAGTTCACGAATAGCCTCGGTTACTTGCTGGGCGACTTTATCGAGTGCTGCAAAAAGTTTTTCTTGGGTAGATGTATCACTACCTTTAAGCTGAAATACCCCCGCCAGCAATAGACTATAACTTTTGATAAACTCGTCCAGCGAATGATTCACCCACACCACAGAGGCATCGGTATAATCGTTATTGGTAGAGAGTAAATACACATTCCCCTTAGCATTCAATGCAAAATAACCATAACAACATTTTCCAAAACACTGGAAGCGCTGCCCTTGGTGCTGCATAGGGACAAGTTCATCAGGAAAACGGATAAAATAAAAATTCATCTGCGGATAGTCATTCAGCAGAGCAAACTTGTTTTGCAGTATCTCATCAAGG
>QWCT01002429.1_pt1 | contig 14918 bp, 10 predicted proteins | sample 1972681 | NCBI WGS metagenome assembly QWCT01 (sample SAMN09866701, study PRJNA288562) | Human oral metagenome isolate pre3_saliva, whole genome shotgun sequencing... | isolation source: mouth | host: Homo sapiens | place: USA: California | reverse complement strand
TCCAGCGCGTTCGCGCCCTGGTCAACGGGACGCCCAAGCGCCTGAACGTGTGCACCAAGTGCCTGAAGTCCGACAAGGTTGCTCGCGCGATCTGACGGACCCTGCCGATGCCCCACCGGGCATAGGAAAAACGCCCGCGACAGCTGTCGCGGGCGTTTGTTATACCCACATCATGGTGCGTGCGCGCGGATCAATGCGCGTTGTGCGACTGATAAGCCCACGGCACCACGCGTGTCCGGGACAGGCGCGATCCTCCGGGTATGGCGATGCCCCGCGACATCCGACCCGTGGAACGGATCGGCGCCGCGGGGCACGCACCGATTAGAGAAGCTGAGCAGCCAGGTCGAGCGGGGTGCCGAACCTGTGGTTCGTGATCGAGACCGCCTGCTCACGCAGGAAGGGCAGCAGCTCCGAGTGCGGGCACGCCGTCACGGCGCCCGTGTACAGGGCGACGTCGGGGCTACCCCAGCTCGCGCGGGTCGCACGGTCCCAACGCTGCGCCGACGCTTCCTCGCGCGGGCCGAGGATACGCACGCGCATCCCCAAGCCACCCGAGTTCGACACGGTCGCCAGGCGAGACTCCCAGGCGCGCGCATCCTCGACGCTGACCTCAACGCCCGCCGCGAGCAGGACCGACATCAGCGGCGCGGGAAGCTCCTGCGCGACGGAGACGCCGATGGGGCCACCCGCGAGGAGGCCTGCCGCCAGCACGCGGGCGACGTCCGCCAGAGCGGTTCCGTCCCCGGCGCGCAGGAGGACCGGAGTGGCGCGGTAGCGCAGAATGTTGCGCTCGCACGCCATGCCGGTGACGTCGCGGTTTGCTCCGTAGTCACTCTCCCAGGCGCTGGCGTCCGCCGCGACGGCACGGCGGAGCTCGGCCAGCTCGGCGGCGCTCAGCTGATCGCGCACCGCGTCGCACAGGGCGCGCACGCGCGGGGCGAGGGTCGGCGTGCTGTGGGCGGCCTCGGGTGCTGCCGCGCCCTCGGGGGCCGCTTGCACCTCGCCGAGGCCCAGCAGGTAGGAGGGGCCTCCGGCCTTCGTGGTCGAGCCGATCGCCGAGCGCTTCCAGCCGCCGAAGGGCTGGCGGCGCACGATAGCACCGGTGATGCCGCGGTTGACGTAGAGGTTACCGGCCTCGATACCCTCGAGCCACAGCGCCAGCTCCTCGGTGTCGAGCGTGTGCAGGCCGGAGGTCAGGCCGTAGTCGACCTCGTTGACTACCTCGATGGCTTCCTCGAGAGTATCCACGCGCATCACGCCGAGGACGGGCGCGAAGTACTCGGTCAGGTGGAACTCGCTGCCGGGCACAACACCCGCACGGATACCAGGGGTCCACAGGCCGTCGCCCAGGTAGCGCGGCTTGAGCACCCAGTGCTCGCCCTCGCCCAAGGTCGTCAGGCCGCGCACGGCCTTCTCATCATCGGGAACGACGACGGGACCCACCTGGGAGTCGAGGGAGGCGGGGCCACCCACCCGCAGCGAGGCGGCCGCGTCCACGAGCTGGCGGGCGATGCGCGCCGACTTGCCGGCTGATCCGACGAGGACCAGCAGGGAGGAGGCCGAACACTTCTGTCCCGCGTGGGCGAAGGCCGAGTGCACGACGTCGCGCACGGCCAGGTCGGGGTCGGCCGACGGCGTGACGATGATGGCGTTCTTACCACTGGTCTCGCCCAGCAGGTGCATGTCGGGCTTCCAGGAACGGAAGAGGCGGGCCGTGTCGTAGGAGCCGGTCAGGACGACGCGGTCCACGGCCTCGTGCGTGACGAGGTAACGCGACACGTCCCCATCCTCGAGCGGCGCGAGCGCCACCAGGTCCTTGGGAATCCCGGCCTCGTGGAAGGCCGCGACGAGCTCCGCCGCGCAGCGCTTGGCGGGAGGGGCCGGCTTGAGGATGACGGCACTGCCCGCGGCCAAGGCGGCGGCGACGCCTCCCACCGGGATCGCGACCGGGAAGTTCCACGGCGAGGCGACGACGGTGACGTCCACGGGCACGAAACGCGCGCCCGCCATGTGGGCCTCGTCGAAGAGCTCCAGGGACGCGTTGGCGTAGTGGTGACAGAAGTCGATGGCCTCGCTGACCTCGGGGTCGGCCTGATCGATGGTCTTACCGGCCTCAGAGCCGGCGACCTCGATGAGCTCGCCCCGGCGGGCAGCCAGGACGTCGCCGACGCGGTGCAGCGCGGCCGCACGCTCCTCGGGAGCCAGCCCCTGCCACGCGCGGGCGGCACCGGCGCTGGCCTTCACGAGGGCGTCGATCGCCTCGTTCGTGGCCAGGGCCTGCGCACCGGCGCGCACTGCCTCAACCCCGAGGGTCGAGGCCGGGATAGCGGCAGCGATGTCGCGGGCCCACTGGCGGTTGGCCGCCAGAGCCGGATCGGAGTCGGCCTCCGAGGCGAAGGGACGCCGGGCGCGCTCGGCAACACTGCCCTGCTCGGCGGGGACACCGGCCTTACGCTGCGCGAGGCGATCCTGCCTGCGGTTGGGAGCGGGCACGGGGGCACCGGGGTCGACGTTGGACAGGGCCGCCAGGAAACGGTCGCGCTCACGAGCGAACACGTCCTCGTTCTTGGCGATGTCGAAGACACCGGACATGAAGTTCTCGGGGGCAGCGTTCTCCTCGAGGCGACGCACGAGGTAGGAGATCGCAACGTCGAACTCACGCGGGTTAACGACGGGCACATACAGCAGCAGGGAGCCGACGTCACGGCGCACGACCTCCTGGATGCCCGTGGCCATGCCGGAGAGCATCTCGAACTCAACGCTGTCCTCCACGCCGCGCGCGGCGCGCAGCTCGTAAGCGAAGGCAATGTCAAAAATGTTCTGACCGGCCACACCCAGCCGGATAGCGCGGGTGCGCTCGGGGGTCATCGCCCATTCGAGCATACGCTTGTAGTTGGTGTCCGTGTCCTGCTTGGACGGCCAGGTCGTCAGCTCCCACCCGTGGATTTCGGCGTCCACCCTCTCCATGGACAGGTTCGCGCCCTTGACGACGCGGACCTTGATGCGCGAGCCGCCCGCATCCACGCGCTTGCGCGCCCATTCCTGGAGACGCTGGAGGGCGCCGAGGGAGTCGGGCAGGTACGCCTGGAGGACAATGCCGGCCTCGTAGCCGCGCATGTCGGGCTGGTCGAGGATCGAGGTGAAGACGGCGATCGTCAGGTCGAGGTCCTTGTAGTCCTCCATGTCGAGGTTCAGGAAGGTGCCATTGTCGCGTGCCAGGCGGTACAGGGGCGCCAGGGCGCTCACGCCGTGGGCGACAACCTCCTTGAAGCCCCACGGGTTGTGCGGTCCGGTGACGGCCGAGACCTTGATGGAGACGTAGTCGACGTCCTCTCGCGTGACGAGGCGCGAGACCTCGGCCAGGCGGTGGGCCGCTTCCTTCTCACCGAGGACGGCCTCGCCCAGAAGGTTGACGTTGAGGCGGTTCCCGCCCTTGCGCAGGCGAGCCAGCGCCGGACCCAGGCCCCGATCCGTCGCGTCGACGACGAGGTCGCCGACGATTTCACGGAACACTCGGCGCGCGGTGGCCGTGACCGTGCGGGGCGCGAGGCGAGAAGCGGTCGAGCCCAGGCCCATCGCGGCGGCGAGTGCCGGGGGCAGGAAGCTCTTGCGGCCCGCCGACAGGCGCTTCATCGCCGCGCTGGCCACATCCAGGTCCGCGGGGCGAACGACGTCATCGACGAAACGGGTGGTGAAGGTCAGGCCGTCCGGATCGGCGAGGATTCGCGACAGCAGCTTGGCCGATTGCGGCGTCGGTTCGTGGGCGGATTCGTCGACCCAGCGGCGGGCCCGGACAATTGCCCGCTCCCCCAGGGCCCACAGGTCATCGGGGCAGCGACGGGCGGTGGAATTGCGGCTCGGCGGGGCGGGAACAGCGGTGTTCGTCATACGTAGTCCTCCAGGCGTGAGTAGGCGTCGGATCATCCGTGTCACGTGCTTGATCAACCCTGGGCACGTGTCGCCAGACTCCCGACATTGTGAAGCATGCTGGTTTGTCTATCCTAACCCGCATGCCCCCTATCTGGAGCGGCAGGAAGCGCGCACGGAGCGACACAAACAAGGGACCTAAGCCCCAAACCGCTAGCAATCCTCACTAACACCCCAACGCTGTGATGCACTTCACTGCTTGCGGGCTTCTCTCCACGTCGGCAACCCCGGCCTCGTTCACGGACGAATGAGCCAGCGATCCTTCACGTCAGCGACCATCCCGGCCATCACCTCGCGCATATCAACATCCGCCCCACCGTCCGCACGCGAACACAACCACTGGACCTGCAAGCCGTCGGACAACCCCACCAACTTGCGGGCAATCTTCTCGCTCGGAGCGCCGGGACGCACCTCGCCCATCGCCTTCCCCCGCTCAAGCGCATCCACCAGATACGAAATCGCCCCCAACAGGTGCTCACGGAACCACGGATGGGCCTGATGATCAGCATCGATAACCGCCGCCGACATCGCCGTGTACAGGGCAACCCCGTCAGGATGACGCTGGTTATGCGCGACCATCTCCACCCACGCGTCGAGCGCAGCCTCCGCGCTCGCATCACCCCCGGGAAGTCGACTCAACGTGCGCCGGTCGCGCTCCTCCAGGACGGCAGCCAGCAGCTGATCCTTGGAGGAATAATGGTGCAGCAGTCCGGCTTTGGAAATGTCCGAGGCCCGGGCAATGTCCGCCAGAGAGGTGGCCACGTAGCCCCGGGTCGAGAAAAGGGTCAACGCCTCAGCAAGAATCCGCGCTTTCTTATCCTCACTGCCAGCCTTCGGGCGGCCGGGCCGACGTGTACTCGTTGCCTGCGCGTCATTGCTCATCGGGACTGCTCCGCTCTCGCTGTGACAGAGTTACCAACAACCCATCATAGCGTGCCCGCGTGCGCTTGCCACCACTTTGGAAAATTAGCGCACAATAGCGCGGCGCGAGGCTCCCGCCCCGCGCCGCTCGCGCATCATCAGGCGAATGTCGCCTCGAGCTTCGGCTTGCCGTCCTCATCAACGAGGACCATGCCTGCATTGTCAGTCTTCACAACCACCTCCACGGTGCACTCGAACTCCTTCGGCTTCTTGTCGCGTCCTGTTTTATTCACGACCAAGAATGTCGCTTGCCCCGAATAGGTGCGCTCCCCCATGCCATTGGGCTTCATAGACGTAGGCAGGCTCTTAATCTCCTGTACGGTCCAACCCATGAACTCCATTCGCTGGGGGCATACCTTGTTGGCATTATCGGTGGCGGTTGCGCAGGAGTTCGTCAGGGCGACGGCCGCATCCAAGGCTGCCGAGGCCAGGGCATCGTTATACGCGCCCGTCAGCTTGACGCTAGAAGCAGCGACCCCCTTGGTATTGGAGACCATATCCGCCTTCACGCGCAGCGTGACGGGATCGGCATCGATGTAGTCGGTCGTGTCTGCGGCTGTGAAGGTGTAGACGCCCGGATAGAACATGTAGTCCGTACCGTTGGTCATTACTCCCGTATTGATCGCCCCCTTCACGCCTCCGACCGTAAAGTACGAGACCTTCTTGCCGGTGACGTTCACGCGCGCGATCAGGGCGTTTTGCATCTTCCAGTTCTTCAGCACGCCAAACGTGGGTTCTGTGGCAATCAGGCCGAAGGAGTAGGTGAAGCGCTCTCCGTCGAGCTGCATCGTCGCCGTGACGGTGGTGACCTTATTTCCCCCGTAGGGCGTGGCAACGACGTCTTCGACGACAATCCGAGACTTGGCCGAGGCCATGACGTCGTTCGTCAGGAAGCCTCGCTGCTCATTGGGCAGGCCAGGATCGACCATCGCAGTGGCCGCGCTTGCGTTGCCGGCGGCCAGATAGTCCAGGTACTGGCGCACGGTGGCCTCGGGAGTGCGCGTCCAATTCGCGAACATGATGCTGAGGGCTCCCACACCGCCGAGCACTGCCAGGACGACAATTGTGACGATCGCCCGCTTGACGCGCCGACGGCTCTTGTCCGACATGGGGGTGAAGGACACGGCCGGGCTCTGCGCGGGTACGGCTGAAGCCTCAAGGATCGCCTCGGGTGTGGGCGGGAGATCGACGCCGTCGGGCTCGGGGGCGGGGGGAAGGTCAACAGGTGCCGTCTGCACGCTGTCTTCCGAGGCCTCGGGCGGCGGAGGGGCCACTTCGCCCGGAGAGGGAGGAGGCGTGCTCCCCTGGTCTTTGTCCTCGCGATTGTCTTCCATCGTTGCTCCTCACTGCGCTGTGCGTCCGCCCTCAACCCACCGGTGGGTTCCCTGGCGTGCCTGTCGGGCGAAAAACGCACTAATTTTCTCATATGTGAAAATTCGGCTCAACCACCGTCCACCACGAGGGCGCAAGGCCCGGGCTACATCTGGCGGGCCCTGGCGGTTCGCGCGGGTCGCGAGGCCTACTGTCCACGTGGACAAACGAAGCGGCGCGGGGCATCAGCCCCGCGCCGCTCGCGTCTCAGTAACCGAAGCTCACCTTGAATTGTGGCTCGCCCGAGGCGTCTGTTTTGATCGCCCCGTTCTCATCGAGCATCACGGTTGCGGTCACCGTCGAGTCGACATCATGAGGTTCCTTGTCCCAGCTGGACGTACTCTGGATCGAGAACACTGCCTCCCCTGTGAAGCTGCCGTCATCGCCACGCTTCTTCATGGTGGCTGGCACCTTCTTGACCTGCAGGACGGACAGGTTCGTCGCTCGCACCGAGCTCGGGCAGGCCTGATCGATGTTGCCGGGGACGGTCGCGCACGAGTTCGTCAGGGCGACAGCCGCGCTCAGAGCCGCGTCCGTCAGCTTGGAGTTATAGTCTCCCTTGAGCTGGACGCGCTGGGCGGTATCCCCCGATCGGCTAGAGCCAGTCTCAGGCTTCACCCGCAGGGTCACCGGATCAGCGTCAACATACTCGCCCAGATCGACGGGAGTGAGAGTGTAGATGCCCGGGTAAAACACAAACTCGGTGCCGATGGTCATCTCGCCTGCGGGCACCGACGTCGTCACCTCACCGACGGAGAACTTCGAGACTTTCTCTCCCATGATGCGCACGGGCATGACCAGCGAGTTCTCGAGCTTCCAGTTCTTCAGTACACCGAACGTCGGCTTCGCGGAGGAGACGGTGAAGTTGTAGGTGAAACGCTCACCGTCGAGCTGCATGGTGGCGGTGACCGTGCGCGTCTTCGCGTCCTCGTTCGTATCGGCGACGATGTCCTCGATGACGATGCGCGCGTCGGCCGCGGCCATGACGTCGTCGGTGAGGAAGGCGCGCTTGTCGTTGGCCAGGCCCGGGTCTGCCATCGCGGTCGCTGCGCTGGCCTTGCCTGCGGCCAGATAGTCGAGATACTGGCGCACGGTCGCCTCCGGCGTGCGGGTCCAGTTCGCGAACATGACGCTCAGCACTCCCACTCCTGCGAGAACCGCGAGGGCTACGACAGCGATCACGCTTCGCTTGATGCGACGTCGGCTCTTCGTTGACATGGGTGTGAAGGCGATACCCCCGTTGGCCTGCGCAGCGGGCGGGACCTCGGCGGGGGGCGGCACCATGACGGGGACCTGCCCCGTCACCCAGGTCTGGGGCGCGGCGGGCGCCGGTGCAGGGCTGGGCACCGGTGCCGCGGGAGCGTCGTGTTCTGGCGCGGGAGGCGGGACAGTCATCCGCGCATCCGCATTGTCGGCGTGTACATCCATTGTTTCTCCTCACTGTGCGACGGCTGCACCCAGGCTCCCACGCCTGGGATACGACGCGGACCACAGGGGCACAAGCCTGACAATTTTCCCATAAGCATCATGGCACCTCAAGGCCACACGCGGCTCACGCTCCTGGAACGAGGCCGGGGCTGGGTTCCGGCGCACACACGCATGTCGCCCGTCCGCTGCACGGACGGGCGACATCACTGGTCGGAGTGTGATGATGACCTTAGAGGGGTGCGCTCACGAAGAAGTCAGGCTTGCCGTCCGGCGTGAGCTTGAGCAGCCCATCGTTGTTGAATTGGACGTTGACGACAACCTTCGAATCAACGTCGTGCGTTCCCGGCATGTAGTACATGGAGTACTTGTCGGAGTAGGTAACCTCGAACGTGACCGGCCCTTGGAAAACCCCCGGATCAGTGTGCATCGGTTCCAGCGATGTGGGCATCGTCTTGACGGAGATAGCGGTCACCGCGTCGTTTTGGAGAGCTAACGGGCAGTCAGTATTCAGGTTTCCCGGAATGGAGGCGCAGGAGTTCAGGAATTCCTTCGCGGACTCGAGCGCCGCTGAACTGGGTGTATCCCTGCGCGTCGACGCTGACCTGCGCAGCCAGGGAGTTCTTCACCGTCCAGTTATTGAGAACGCCCATCGTCGGCTTGTCCTTGGTCACGGTGAAGGCGTGGGTGAAGCGCTCCCCGTTGACCTGCAGGGTGGCCGACACCTGACGGGTTTCGGCGTCCTCATTCTTGTCGGCGGCCACTTCTTCGACGACCAGCAGCGAACTCGCTGAAGCCATGGCGTCGTCGGTCAGAAAGACCTCCTGATCGTTCGGAGCGCCCGGGTCGACCATCGCCGTGGCCGCGCTGGCTTTACCGGCGGCCAGCAGGTCCAGGTACTTGCGCACCTCGGCCTCGGGCGTACGAGAACTATTAGCCACCTTGATAGCCACCACGCCAGCAATCACCAGCACGACAAGCACGCCGACCAGAATCCCAATCAGCATCATCTTCTTCTTGCCCCGACCAGAAGTGGGAGACGACGCCACGCCTGCACCGGCGAGCGTCGGCGGACCCGGAACCGCAGGGGTCACAGGCGGTGCAGGTATCGGAGCCGCACTCACGTCATTCTTTTCAGTACCCATCAATTGCTCCTCATAACGTTTGACATTCAGCAGCCAGGATTGCAGTGCACTCTGTGCGCACTGTCATCCAACCACTCAGGCCTGCCCAGTATCACGCCACGCATGCAACGAGTCAAAGAAGGATCGACATGCGGATAGTTGGTGCCCGTCCGCTTCACGCGGACGGGCACCAGGTGTATAGGGACGGCGGAAGCGGACGTTAGAAGAGGAATTGCACCTTGAAGTCCGGCTTGCCATCGGCGGTCAGCTGCAGCAGTCCGTTGTCGTCGTCGAAACGCGCGTCAACTTTCACCATCGTGTCGAAGTCGTGCGTTCCTGCGAACAGCGTCCCCTCTGTCGTGACCGTGTATGTCACGTTCCCGGAAAATGACGTTGGATCAAAGCTTTCCGAATCGAGAGATGTCGGCTTTTCTTTGATGGAAATAGCGGTGACGCTCTTTCCCCGAATCTGGTTCGAGCAGTCATCCCCCTGATTGCCGGGATAGGTCCCACACTTTTCAACGAGCGCCTGAGCTGCTTCGAGAGCAGCAGCTTCCAGCTTGTCGTTATAGGTCGCCTTGAAGGTGACGTCGCTCTTGCCATCGTCATTTTGAGTGCGCACGTCATCGAGCACGGAGACGGAGACGGGAGTCGTATCAACGTACTCGTTCGGCGCGACAGGCGTGAAATTGTATGTGCCCGGATAGAAGAGGAAGGAACGCCCTTCCATGTAAAAACTTGCTTTGTCAACGGAGGCTTTCGTCTCACCGACGGAGAACTGATCGATTCCATCACCGTCCACGGTCACAGGCACTGCCAGCGAGTCCCGAATCGTCCAGTTGTCCAGAACGCCCATCGTCGCATCGTCCGCAGTGACACGGAATGCATGGGTGAAGCGCTCCCCGTTGACCTGCATGGTCGCGGTCACCGTGCGCGTGTCGGAATCGTCGTCCGTATCCGCGACGACGTCTTCGACGACCAGCCGCGAGGTTGCCGAAGCCATCACGTCGTCGGTCAGGAAGGTGCGCTGATCGTTATCCACGCCAGGATCGACCATCGCCGTCGCCTCGCTCGCCTTACCGGCGGCCAGCAGGTCCAGGTATTTGCGCACCTCGGCCTCGGGCGTGCGAGAACTATTCGCCACCTTGATAGCAACGACGCCCGCAATCACCAGCACGACGAGAACACCAACCAGAACCCCGATCAGCTTCACGCGCTTACGCGCGCCAGGCGAGACCTGCGTGAAGGACACCCCCGCGGCGGGAACCCCGCCGGGTCCCGGAACAGGCGCGGCACCGGGCCCCGGAACAGGCGCGGCACCGGGCCCCGGAACAGGCGCGGCACCGGGCCCGGGAATGGGGGCGGCGCCAGAAGTTGGGTCGACCCCAGCCGGGGACGGTGCAGGTATCTCACTGCCGGTAGTTTCGTTATTGTCAGTACTCACGACTCGCTCCTCACGATGCGTTGACGATCCGGGGCCAGCATCGGGCGACAAACACACCAATACCAACCACCAGTCAAAAAGACGTGCCCATGATCACACACCACCAACCGAGAGTCAAAGCTGTGTCACACTACGGATACGACGCGCTCCCCGACCGCCAAGCGATCGAGGAGCGCGACAGGTCGCACATGCCGGGGGACCTTAGCGGGTGAAACTCACCTCGAAGTCGGGCTTACCATCCTTGTCGAGCTTGAGCACTTGGTTGTCATCGAGCTGCGCGCGAATCTCCACCTTGGCCTCCACGTCTTGCGTGCCTGCCATGTAGTACTTGTTGGAGGACGTCACCGTGAAGACGACAGTCGCGCGAAAGAACGTCGGCTGCTCCTCGGACACCGGCGCCAGCGCCTTCGGCATTGAGCCGCCCGTTACCGCGGTGACGGCATCGCTCTGGATCGCAAATGGGCACCAAGACTTCTGGTTGTCCGGAATGGTCGAGCAGGTGTCAACGGCCCATTGCCCCGCCTCGATCGCGGCCGCCGTCAGCTTGGTGTTGTAGGTGGCCTTGAGAGTTACGACGTTGTCTCTGCCACCCAGCCCATCATCGAGGACAGAAACCGTCTCGGGGTTGGAGTCTGCATACTCGCTCGCCGCGATTGGCGTGAACGTGTAGACGCCGGGGTAGAAGAGGTAGTCTTTCTCCTGGTCGTTACGGCCCGCCGCGGACGCATCGGCATTCACGCCGCCGACGCTGAACTGGGCGTATCCCTCGGCGTCAACGCTCACCCGCCCGGTCAGAGAATCCTTGACTGTCCAGTTATTCAGAACGCCCATCGTCGACGGCCCCTTCGTCACGGTGAAGGCGTGGGTGAAGCGTTGCCCGTTGACCTGCATGGTGGCGGTCACCATGCGCGTATCAGAACTGTCATTCTTATCGGCGACCACGTCCTCGACGACCAGCAGCGAGCTCGCCGAAGCCATCACGTCGTCGGTCAGAAAGACGCGCTGATCATTATTCACTCCGGGATCGACCATCGCCGTCGCCGCGCTCGCCTTACCGGCGGCCAGCAGGTCCAGGTATTTGCGCACCTCGGCCTCGGGCGTGCGAGAACTATTCATCACCTTGATCGCCACCACACCAGCAATCACCAACACCACGAGGACGCCGACCAGAGCCCCAATCAGCTTCACGCGCTTCTTCCCCACAGCGGACACCGGCGCAAAAGCCACGCCTGCCCCGGCTGGCGTCGGCGACCCAGTAACCGCAGGGGTCGCAGGCGGAGCCGGTATCGGAGCCGCGCTCGCATCATTCTTTTCAGTGCCCATCATGCACTCCTCACAACGTTTGACATTCAGCAGCCGAGAGGCGGCACACTCTGTGATTCCGACCATCCGACCACTTGGGCGTGCCTAGTATCACACCACGGTCCTCACCAGTCAAAGACTGATCACAGTACGGATAAGCGGTGCCCATCGGTACCGTGCGGAGAGCTACTCAGGTACCGACCATCTGTGAAGGAACCTAATAGTGGAAGGTGAGTCTGACGTCTGGTTTGCCGTCGGCAGTGAGCGTCAGCATCCCCTGATCATCCATTTCTGCCTCAACGATGACCGTTGTTTCTACTTCTTCCGTTCCGGTGGCGGAGGTAAGCTCGAAGACCACATCTCCTTCAAGCGTTCTGTCTGTCAGTCTGCGTGTGCTGAACTCGGCAGGCAGCTGCTTGATGACAACAGATGTCACCGACGACGCACCGATCGCGTCGGGGCATCGGCTTGAGCTACTCCACTGACCAGGGACACAGGAGTTGATGCGTTCGCGAATCATCTCGTTCACCTCGTCCTTGAACTTGTCGGTGAAGGTTCCCACAAAGGTCACGTCGTCCTTCCCGCTGCCGATCGACGTACTGCGAACGGCGTCCCGAACGGAGACGGTTGCGGGATAGGCCTGGACGTACTCATTGGGCGCGACGGGGGTAAATGTGTAGACCCCGGGGTAGAAGAAGAAGGAACTCGAGCGCGACGCGACGCCACTTCGCCCCACCGACGCGCTGACGGATCCGACTGAGAACTGGTCAATTCTTTCACCGTTGACACTCACGGGCACCGCGAGGGAATCTGTGATTGTCCAGTTGTTGAGAAGGCCCATCATCGCCTCATCCGCTGTCACAGTGAAGGTGTGGGTGAAGCGCTGGCCGTCGACCGTCATGGTCGCGGTGACCTCGGCGATGTTGGAGTCCTCGCCGCTTGTGTCGGCGACCACGTCCTCGACGACCAGCAGAGATGTGGCCGAGGCCATGGCCTCGTCGGTGAGAAACACCCGCTGGTCGTTACGCACGCCGGGGTCCACCATCTCCGTCGCTTCGGTACCTTTACCGGCGGCCAGCAGGTCCAGGTACTTGCGCACCTCGGCCTCGGGCGTATGAGAAGTATTCACTACCGTGATCGCAACGACGCCAGCGATGGCCAGCACAACGAGGACGCCGACCAGGACCCCAATCAGCTTCACCCGCGTCTTCCCCGAAGCGGACACCGGCGTGAACGCCACGCCTCCCCCAGACGCCGTCGACGGACCCGGAACCGCCGGGGTTTCGGGCGGTGCCGGTATCGGAGCCGCGTTCATGTCGTGGTTCTGGACGTCCATCATGTTCTCCTCCCGAGATGTGGCGTTCCATGGCCGGTCTCAGGCCACAATCAACACATCCCTTTATTCGACCACAAAGACCTTCCCAGTGTGACATCACGCGCGCACCCAGCCACACAACGATGAGAGAGCGGATACAACTGTGCTCCCCGGTCACCGAGCGACCGGGGAGCACATATTGCTGGCGATTACTCCGGTGCGAACTCCACCCAGAAATGCGGCTTACCCGACGCGTCAAGCGAGAGCTTCCCGTCTTCGTCGAACTCGGGGGTCGCAATCGCCGTCGTCTTTATGTCCTGGGTCATTGTATCCGCAACCCTCTGAATTCTGAAGGTCACGTCGCCCTGAAAGCGATTGGGTTCCCACTGACCAGGTTTCAGTTCCGTCGGCAGCTTCTTGACCTCAAGGAGCGAGAGGGTACGCGACTGCAGGGCGAAAGGGCAGACGGCGTCGAGGTTTCCGGGAGGGGTGACGCACGAGTTAGCCTGCGCCACGACCGCGTCGAGCGCGGCAGACAATAATGCGTCAGAGTACGTCGACTCGACCGTCACGTTCACGAGTGGATCCGCACCGTATTGGTACTCGGTTCGCGTCGCCCTGAGGGTGGCCGGCTCGGCCTCAATGTAATCCCCAAGGTCGGCGGCGTTGACCGTGTAGACACCCGGATAGAACATGTAGGTCGGGGACGTGAACGGGAACGAATCGTAGTCGCTGACGGGTGCGCTCACACCACCGACGCTGAACGTGGAGACACCCTTGATTCTGACGGCGACGGGGGTCATGAGCGCATTCCGAATCTTCCAGTTCTTGATGACACCCAGGGTCGGTTTCACCTCCGACACCTCGAAAGGGAAGGTGAAGCGGATGCCGTCGACCAGCACGGTGGCGTCAACGATATGCGTCTGCGCGTCCGAGTCTGGGTTCCTGTCGACCACTTCTTCGACTCGCATCAGTGAGCTTGCCGAGGCCATGACCTCGTCCGTCAGGAAGACGCGTTCACTGTTGGGGATCCCGGGATCGACCATCTCAGTTGCCGCGCTCGCCTTGCCCTGCGCGAGATAGTCCAGGTAGCGCTGCACCTCCGCCTCGGGCGTACGCATGGAATTCGCGAGCATGAAGCTACCGAGAGCCACACCGACGAAAACCACCGCAACGATGACCGCAAGCACGACGGGACTGACACGCTGACGCGACGCCGACTGGACCGAAGCACCACCAGGGTATGGAGCCGCGGCTCCTGGGGTTGACATTGCAACCGGTGCGGCCACCTGATAGTGCCCATATCCGGGCATCGGTGTAGCCGTCTGCGATGGAGGGGACGGAACCGCTGAGAGCGTCGGCGGGTCGGGGACGGGGTCGAAATCCATGCCAGAGGCGGGCCGAAACGAGGCCCCCGTCGGGCCACTGTGTCTTGCATCCATTGCGCGCTCCTTACGACGTCCAGGCGTCACGTCACGGGAACGCGGCCAGGCACTTCCTCGGCAAACGGTTACCGTGACAGGGTAAGAATTAGCACCGTCCCAAACCTCCGTCAACACCCGTCAGCAATGACTATTACTTGTTATATTCACGAAGAAGGCGAATCCCCTGACGACGATGGAATGCTGAGCATGACGGAGATGACGGGTTTTCCGTCAATATCGGTAACCGGAACTCCTGCGTCTGAGAGCTCGACCGTCATTGTCGGTCTCAGGGTGAGAGTGTGGGGATGGCGATCCGGCAACCAGGATCCAGGGTCCTGGTATGTGATGACGGCGTCTTCTCCGGTATAGGCACCAGAGTCGTTCACGCTTACCAGCGTGGACGGTAACGTCGTGACCTCAAGGACGCTGAGACTCGAAGAGCGCAGGGCACTGGGGCACATCTGATCCGCATTACGCCCCAACGTCCCACATGCCTGCACCGCGTCTTGCGCAGCGCGCAAGACCTCACCCCTCAATTGTGAATTGAGCGAGCCTTCCAACGTGACGTGCGTCGTCTCGTAGGAACTCCCCTGCGTCCCGTCCTCAACGACGGCACGCGCGGACTGCGCGTCCACATATTCCCCTGTTCCCTCAGGTTGAAGGTC
>QWCT01001177.1_pt1 | contig 14926 bp, 16 predicted proteins | sample 1972681 | NCBI WGS metagenome assembly QWCT01 (sample SAMN09866701, study PRJNA288562) | Human oral metagenome isolate pre3_saliva, whole genome shotgun sequencing... | isolation source: mouth | host: Homo sapiens | place: USA: California | reverse complement strand
TTCTTTTTAGTATTTCTTATGAGCTCTCCTCGCGACAGAATCTCGCGACAGAATTTCTTTAAATTTTTTTTTCGCGAAAGTGTTGACAAAAAAGAAAAGACCTGCATATGCAGATCTCATACTATAAGTTTTTATTATTTGGGCGATATTGCTTAGTAACAAAAACTGACGTCTTACCTTTGCGTGACGTTAGGCGCACAATAGTATATAAGTAGCCACCGAAGTTCTTGGCTACCTCAGCACCGCCTGGGTATTTATTTAAGAAATTCCATACAGCCGTATATTCATCAGTAGCCGGTTCTGTCATCAAAACATCACTTCGACCATACCAAGTATAAAAACGTGTTTTATAATTGCCCGGGTTTGATGCATACCCGCCTTGGTCATTTGCATTATAACCCTGATAAATACGACCGTCTTTATCGATGATACTGACATTTGAACTATTAAACACTGAAGCGCCACCGAGTGATTTAAGGGGTACGTCTACGGTGATATCAGAAGTTGATTTAATATCAGACCACCAGTGAGTCCAATCATATTTTTGCGGGTAATACTGGATGTTTGAGTATAAGAATTTAGACAAATTTTGAAGTGTGAAATAATAAAATGTTTCTACTTTTTCAACTTTGTCAAATCGGTACATGTCTGCAACAACTAGGGCTTCACCGGCGTCTCCAGATGGTCCCTTATCTCCACGTTCGCCTTTTTCACCTCGTGGTCCAGGTTCACCAACTGGTCCTTTTTGTCCTGGGTCGCCATCAGGTCCTTTTTCGCCTCGTGGTCCAGGTTCACCAACTGGTCCTTTTTGTATCAGGTCCTTTTTCGCCTCGTGGTCCAGGTTCGCCAACTGGTCCTTTTTGTCCTGGGTCGCCATCAGGTCCTTTTTCGCCTCGTGGTCCAGGTTCACCCGGGTCACCTTTTGCGCCTTTCGGAAGCTCAATATCACCCTGCATATTTTCAAGTGTAAGGTCAATTGACAAGTGGTGTAATTTAAGTTTTTCTTGTTCAGCTTTTGCTTTTTCAAGTTCTGGGTATGTTTGTTCGTTTTCCATGTTTAGTACCTCATAAAAATAAAGGGAGGATTGCTCCTCCCTATTTGTGCTTTCTATCCTTTAGGAGCGGTGGGATTCTCTTCTGCCCGTGCGTCAGCGTTTCTAAAGAACACTTCGGCGCGTCTGAAGTCTTCGTCCGTGATCTTGTAGCCGTTGTCGTAATAACGCCCGTAATAGTCGTCCACAACCTCATTAACTGTCTTAAAGTAATCTTTGTCCATCTTCGCACCTCAAGATCAATAAAACTCACAGTATGGAGTCCCATCAGTGTCCCGGCACGCAACATAACGACGGTTACCACTATTACCAACATAAGAGATCCAGCGATATCCATCGCCGTTGTATACTTGGTCGTAGTGGATGACGTCCCCATTATGGTAGGTCGCGACAATATCTGCTGTGAGACTTGGAGCCGTACGGACGTTAAGTGCTTCAACCAATACTCGGGCGTCTGCTGATTCGTCTTTAACCCACCCGTCTGAGGGTGCGTCAGTGGGTGTTACAGCGCGTTCTTCCTCAAATGGAGGTCTAGCCCAGCCAATCAAACGGATGCCCGCTGAAGGGAAATCTAGGGCTCCTGAATGGTCTGTACGTACTACGCGACGAGCTGGCGCACCGTTATATAATGCGTCTGCGTTACCGTCAACGTTAGCTTCTACGCTTTCGATTGTGTAACCGTCAGAGTCAGAAATAGCAATTCCTGTGTGACCGAATTGATGATTATAAGCGGCATAAACCAAGATATCCCCAGCTTGTGGATTTTGGCCGACTTCGTTGCCGAATGTTTGCCAACCACGAGCGCGTGCTGAATTGAGCAGGTCAATTGCGTTCCCTGGTAGAGCCGCATAACCTGCACGAGTAAGAGATGTATTAATCTCATCTACGCACTGTGAACCATAAGCGCCATCATAATCAACCCATTGGTCGATTGTTCCGCGTACAACATCTAAAAATTGTGCTTTAGTTGCCATATTTTAATCCTCTTTTTCGTCAGATGTTTTATTTTGATGAACTGCGGACGAAATACCAAGCACAGATCCACCAAATGTTGCTAACAATGTAAGCAACGCCGTAAATTTGCTGACGTCTGCCCCATAAAGTGCGCCAATCCCTGCGATCAAGACCACAAGAGCTGGAACGACAATTTGAAGAACGTATTTTGCGACGTCATAAACTTTGTTTGATAACATTTAACTCACCCCCTTTCCCTTAATCATCGTCATCACTACTAGCGGAAGCTTTACCGCGTAGATAATCAGTGATGGTTGCGCTTTGTGTATCAAACGCATGGCCCCACACGCGATTATTTTGTGAAAGGTCGGCGATTCTATCTTTCACACTTTCAGCGCTAACACCTAGAGGTAAAAGCCAAAGGTCAATCATTCCGGGTTCAGGTCTACCACTCACCCTTATTGAGTAAGCTCCAGAATAACCATCGGAGGAAATGTTAAAATCTCGACTTGCCTCAGAATCTTGCTGAAGTGGCATGAACTCAACCGATACAGCTGATTTTGTTAGCGTTCCCGTAATTGTGTTGTAAGCATAACCCACCGAGTCAGGGGTCTTCAATACGTCGACCCATGTTTCCTCATGTGTTTCATATTGGTTATCAGTTCGTATAGTATCCGAAGCGTCTTCACCTGTTTTTGTCTCTCGTGTTGTTTTACTTTTGAGGCTTGAAAAAGTTCCTTTGTTGAGTTTATCCGATGAGGAATCAGCGTCGTCGATGTTCCCTCCGTTGTATCTTTGAGAATACGAAAGCGTAACTTCTCCACGCGCACCAAATTGAACACCCGGAAGAATACAGAAACCAGCCAAAGCGTTTTTGTCTTCTGTTGGTCCCAATGAACCCGTGCCTTTCACACGAAATAAAACGATATCAGAACCACGAACCCCCGAGACTGCGTGACTCCCTAAATAGTAAGCTGTAACGGAAGACAAGGAAATATTTTTCGTTTTCGTCTTGTTGTAAGTTGGACGAATTACGCCAGATTCTACAGATCCGGAAATCTCAACGTGAGAACCGATCGAAATATTCGCCTGTGAGAATGCGTCGCCGTTTCCTAAATCATCAAGCTCGTTCGCGACTAATCGCTTGACTTTCTCTTCGATCCATCTGTCACCGTGATTCATTACGTTCCTCCTTCCGCTTAGCAAGTAGCCTACGAATTTCTTTTAAAATTAATTCTTCAATTTTCTTATCTGATATAGCCATTATAGCAACCCCTTATATTAAAATAGACGCGCACATATTAGCGCGCGCCATTAAGAAAGTAAGGACAGGAGGCAAGGGATCCCCTCACCCCGTATATTAAGTATAGCAAAAATAAAAATTTTTGTCAAGTCTTTTTTAAAAAAAAAAAAAAAATTCCCGGAAAATTCCGGGAATGAGTGGAAAGGAGGCGGACCGTTAACCCTGCAAAATACACCAAGGGAGGATCTTTCACCCCAACGTTTCCCCAGTGATTCACCTTTACCACCTAGATATAGTATATCACAAAAAAATTTTTTTGTCAACCCTCGGTGATGGAAAAAGTTGAAGGATATAAAATCGCGCCACCTTTAATATTTGTCTTAGAAAGTTTTCCAGCTTCAACGAGACCGGGAGCGAAACGCTCGAAGATTTCAGAGAGAGGGCGGGCAGGTGTTGTGATGTTGCCTTGATCATCATATTCGAGATCACGGAAGTACCATTCACCGTCTACGTATTCTGAAACGTTGTATTGCATACGAGTTTTTACGAGGTCGGGAGCACCTGCCGCGGTAATCTTGACCGAGAAATTCCCCGTGTTGTAGTCGTCCCAGCTGTCGGCTTTATATTGGATGTATGTTTTAGCGCGGACATAGCGCCCCATTAGGTCGACTGTTTCCAAATCCCAAGCGCCCAGCTCATATTTATCGATTGTTACTCCTTTAGGGTCTCCAATCAAAAACATCGAATCGGTGTCCATGTAACAAACACGCCCCCAATTTGCGTGAACCCCATCGACCAAAACATTCCGAGCGTATGAAGTGATGTAAGCACCAACCGGAATATATCCGCCCGTGCTTTCTGTGCGGACAATTTCACCACATACGACACCATCTTCAACAGATAGATCGCGAGAGAGTCTCACGGGTGATTGTGATAATTTACCGTAAAGATTATTAAGCATCAACTTGCTCACGAGGGTCATCACCTTGTCACCTGATTGTTTAGCTTTTGATTTTTGCTCGAACCAATAGTCAATATAATCGTCAAAAATTCCGTCAACTGTTTCGAAATATGCCAATTTATCGTATTCTATTGAGTGTAAATCGTAACACTCAAGCACGCGCAAAAAGTCCATTTTAGAAAAGACAAAAGAAGTCGGAAGTGAAATATCGGTGATAAATTCGGTAGGCGTGAACATTTCCATTTGCAAAAGACCACCGTGTCGCATCACACTTTGCACGAAGTCTTCACGCTCTTCTTGTGTGTATTTCTTCTGAAGATACGCAAATTTCCCCGGTTTAACTTCACCGGTTATTTTAACGCCGACATAAAAAGCTTTTTCATCGTCACTCATCAAACGTGTGAGCGTATCAACAAAAAACGGATTTTTACCGTCTACCCAGTGAGGCTTACCGATTGGGTAGCGGTGAGGTTTCTTCGCGTTGCTGTGCATCACCGACGGATAAAGTGAATTCACATCGAGGTGATTGATCACTTGAACTCCCGGAAAATTCACAAAATCCAAAACGTTACGACATTGATTTGAAATGAAAGTCGCGCGGTCTTGTGTTGTGTCTACGATCTCACCTTTTGTCATATTGCGCGTGATTCCACCGCGGTATGCTTTACGAATCCAGGCGTCCTCTTCGAGCGTTAGTTCTGGGAAATACGTGCGATAAATGTAATCATAACGGTTTTGTCCTTTTTCTTTCTTACCGTCTACCATTTGCCGAAAGTCAGCTTTTGAGAGTCCGCTTCTTTGTTGTTCGCGTTCATAAAGTCTCTTTTTGAAATCTTTAAAACAAATTCCCCCAATGGTTAATTTTTTGATATCGAAACCCTTTGAAGACATTAAAGCCAACGCTTCGGACATCACCAAAACGTCATTTTTTATATATTTCATCTCAGTTGGTGTGATGTTCCAACCGCTGTGACGCTGTAGTGTGTAATCGATACTTCCAACCAATTTTTGGGCTTTAGTGTGTAAACTTTTTGCTATAGCGTCAACAGAAAACGGCAAGATTTTCAAAGAATCTTGAAAATTTACTGTGAAACATTCAAAGCTCACGCTCAGCTTATAAAGAGATCCCTGAACGTTGCACATCGTGGAAAATGTGCACGGTTGGAATTCTTCACAATCTTCATCTGCTTTTGTGTACCCCATAGAATCCAGAAAAGAAAGAATTTGCATCGCGTCATATGTTAAATTGTGAAAATAAATCGTCGCCCCGTCATATTCCCAATCATTACGAATCAAGTCAATGAAAGCTCGGATTGAATTAACAACAGTAACCTTTTTACCTTTTTGGTTTAAAGAAACAGGGCAGAGAGCGACCGCCCATGTTTCCGTTTTAAAAGTTTTCAGCACTGTTTTTAATGTTGCCTTTTTGTTAATTAACCCTTCAAGTACTCCCTCCAACTCATAAAGAGTTTCACGGGGTACCGTGTTTTCAGTATCTGCAACATAAAGTTTTTTAAAGTCTGTCCTTACCATCTTTAAAATCCTTTCTAAATTATTTGTTTACCTTTTTCACTTTGGTATTTTTTCACCACGTCGTCCCAATACGTGCCTTTTTTCTTCAAATAGCCGTCATAGCTTCCTTTTTTCCCTGAAAAATCCAAATCTGCCCACTGGTCAGGGTAAATATAAATAGATTTATCGCGAAAATAAATCGCTTCACCAACGTTCGAGCCGTCGATTTCCTTATCCAAATCAACCCCGACAGCTTCAGCGAGATTCATGATTGTTCGTGAAATTGCATCATCGTCAGTCGCGGCGACGGCTATTCTATAACCTGTGAAAATGTCAGTGATGTCTTGATTTGTGATCAATGGGTTGTTTCTCACTAAATCTTCAAGATTTCCACATTCAGACATTTTATTTAAAATCAAATCTTTGACTTTTGATTTTGGCGGGAAATAAGCGTTCAGAGCTTTTGAAAATGAAGCCATCAGCGCCCCTTTGCTGTATTTTCTCCGCTGTGTGCTTGTTGTTGGTAAATAAACCTTATTATCTTTATTTTGAGCACCGAGCCAACTGAAAAATTTACCTTCGTTACCTCGACCCATCAAATCATCAGGAATTTCACTCGGTTTCAGTTTACCTTTTTTCACATTTTGCATTTCTTCTTTTTGCACGTCCACCGCTAGGGCTCGCGCTGAATAAATATCAGCTTTTGTCCACTCTCTAGGAGTGCCACCCGGAAGACGTGGATCCCTGAAAATCTGCGTTGATTTATCTGATTCCAAGTAAGAGGCCGCGACAGCGTCTTTTACATTCAGCCCGCGTTTAAGATAAAAATAAACCTTTGCCTGATTGATATCGTCAGGGTGAATCTTAGAAAAGTCAAAAGTTACTTTTTGGTTTCCGTCTGTTATCGTATGCGCCTTTTCGCGTTTGAGTTGTCGCGTTTTGTTGGTGATTTTCTTCGATAAATCAGGATCGATGATTTTTAAAGCGGTATATACAGCCGTAATGTCTTTATTTGCAAACCCGAGCTTTTCTTTTTTCTTATTCAAACGGGTACGACGGAGAGCTTCCGCTCTCTTCGCCTTCTTTTCCCGTACTTCATAAATTTTTTCAGCTTCTTCTTCTGTTGCGCTCGTTTCCCGTCTGATACGTGAAATTTTATTTTTTCGCGCAGATTCTAAACGCTGAGATTTTGCAATTGCTACATATTCCTTATCGGATAATACCTTTGCGCCTTTCTTCTCATCTTTTTCTTTCAGTTTCTTCGCTTTTGCTTTGTCTTTTTTGTTGTTTGCTTTGTTTCGATCGCTTACCTTTTTCACAGCTTTCCAAGTGTTCAGAAGCTCCAATAAAGCCTTATCGACTTCATCAGTTTTCTTTTTTGGTTTTTTACTTTTCACCATATCGTCACCCTCCTAAAGATATTTAATAAGCAACGCGGCTGAGTTTGAGTGAATACCTTCAATATCTCGCATTTTACGCAAATCATCAGAAATGTAAGCGTCGAATTTTTCACCTCGCACTTCTCGAACTGTTAAAACTGATCCGTCGAAATCAATATTTTTGAACTGGAACCAAACGTCCATTGCTGAAAGATACTGACATGCCAACATATAATAAGCTTCATCATAATTCATATCCATTAGTTCATGGAGTTTATAATATGAGAGATAAAGAATATAATTTTCTTTAGTTAACTCAAGCCCGAAGCTTTCCACGCGATCGCGTAATAAAAACACCGCGTCAACTTTACCAATATCAGAAATTTGAGCGAGTGTTAGGTTTGTTTTTTGTGTATTCATTTTATGAGTCCTGCTTTCTTATTTTCTTTATATTAAGTATACCACTTTAAAATTTTTTGTCAATACTTTTTTTAAAAAAAAAATAGACACTTCGAAAGAAGTGTCTAAAATTTCTTATAAACGCCCCGTGATTTGTAATACCATTCGGCGCACCTCAGCGGTACTGAAGTAGCATCGGCCATCACTCAGGGCTTGGGTGATTGTACGCCCTAAAATTGAAGATTTTACGACCTGAACGTCTTTATTTACGTCAACATTTAAACGATAAAGCGCTTTGCTGGTTTTGTCGTGCGTGTGTTGAACGTAAATGAAGCCCATTTCGGGGTAATAATAAACCCCGTAGCTTTTACTTTGTGCAATAATTGTGCCTAAATATTTAGAGCGCCCCCAGTCCTGGGGTTTTGTCACGTTCGCGTTGTCGCTGTTGTACCATTGCTCACCCTCATAATCTATCAGGCGATTATTACTTGAAAAAGCAATATTGAAGGCAGAATTCGAGTGTTCCTTTGCGAGTTCATCGTTTTTCACGATTTCGTAAACTACACGTCGCCCCCTGTAAAATTTGGTGTCTGGCTGAATGTATTTATACAGACCCAAAGCTTCAAAATAAGGATTATTAAGCGTGACGGTGTTCGATGTCATATAAATCGGAACAGGTCTTACAGATTTCCCCTTACCTTTCGCAATGCTACCAAATAAAAGGTGGAATTTTTCAATTTCTTCGGGTAAATATCCGCTTTGAAGTTCAGGCATGAATTCATCAAAATATAACCATTCAACGTCAACGAAAATCGCTGATTTATTTTTTAAGCGCTGGGCCGAGTTGATGGGGATCACATAACCAATTTGATGAATTTCATATTCTTCTTCCTCACCTTCCTCAGCATATCCGGGCTTTAAAGCCTTGATATAGATTTCGGAAAAAGCCCCGCTCATTCGTTTCTTTTCATAAACTTCCCACGCTGGGTAGTGGTCGTACATCATACTTTTGAACATACCCACAGCAAGGGAGCCGACCTCGCTTTGAGTTCGGCAAAGTACACCAACCTTTTTTTGAAAATTACTTTCGAAAATTAAATCAAGAAATTTTTTTGAAAAGCTGTAAGTTTTACCTGGTCCGCGCACCCGACTGCATACAATTGTCACAGCCGGTGGCTCCCCGTCAGCGTCAAGGGTATTCCAGATTTTCTCACAATCATAAAATTTTGTCATATTAAGCCCCCTTAATAAATGTACACCCTCCGTCTAAAAGTGACGAAATAGCATCGATAGCTGGTGAAATCACACCGGTCACCTGCGCGTTGTGGGTTTTCAAATACGTGCTTTCTTTTCCGTCTACTGTTTCCCAGTGTGGCTCGTTACCTGTACCTCGAACCCAGCTGATCAAATGAGGGATCCCGATTCGTTTCGTGCTGTAGCCGTACAAGTCGAAGAAACGCTCAAACATTGGAAGATATGCATCGTGAATTGTGTGAACATCTAGGCGGAAATTTGCTCCCCAATATTGGTACATTTCCCAACCGTCAGCCCCTGAAGCTTCATAAGATTTATGAACAAAGGCGGGGCGTGTTGCTTGCCATTCTGGCGACAAGTAACCGCCAGCGGCGGTGTTTGCTTCGTCTGCTCCAAAAGAAGCGGTTCGGTTTGAAAGGTCTCGGTTATAATTATCCTGCGTTAATTGAGACACAAGCCCAGGCGTGCTATTAGCCGCTGAAACACCGAGAGCCGCGAGAGCGCCCACAGGACCACCAAGCATGAAACCACCCGCCGCGCTCGCAACGTTACGAAGAATATTTCCACTCGTTGAGATTTGACGCTGTTTCTGTGCGTCTGGTGTCAGTGTCATCGCAAATCCTGCGTTTTGCTGTTGCAAATATGCGAGATAGCTGTCAGTAGTCCACCCAACCGGTGGAAAGTTTTTGAACACTACGCGCTCATTATAGTTGTACATAGTGCGCACGTCTTCCTCAGATCCTGTCATTTTATAGTTCAAGGGCACGAGGCTCATTGTTGGCACTCCGTTGAAGTTAGACGTCAGCGTAAAATTGGCCGTCCCCGCTGTACCTTTTGCAACTTGTGCGAAATTCTCGAACTTGTATTCCTTGTTAGTACCATCTGGTGATATCACATTAATATATGTGTAAGGAAAAGTTCTGAGTTTGGGGTGCCGGCTGTGGCTAGGGTTTGCAATTTGTTGCAAAATTTTCGTATTTGAAACAATCGCAAGCGGTACGTAATAAGCGCCGACGATACTTGAAGAATAACCTAGAAGCGTCATGTAGTCAACAGCGGCCTGAAAATCCTTATATCCTGTGCCACCTTTAAAGACAAACATTCGAGTCGCTCTAAAGCCTCCGTTTGCTTCTCCTTCCATGTGATAAGCTGAGAAACGACGAAGGAAATCTTCCCAACCTCTCTTATATTTGTCATTAGAGTTGTCAGAGTGTTTCTTTTTGTCTTCCTCTTCTTTTCGTTTTTCTGCGTCGAAGTCAGCACTGAAAGCATCATATCCGAGGTTTTTATCAAAAAGACTTTTCGCCCATTTTCCGGTACTCAGCCCTGTTTTCAAATTGTTGAAGGCGTTATCGGCACCCGCGTGAATGAGTCCCAAAATTGAAACCTTCCCGTCTTGGATTCCGTCGTCGTCGTCGTAGTCCGAGAGCTTGTCTTTTTTGATTTGCGCCCATGCTTCTTCTTTTGTCATTGTTCCGTATTTTGAAACATACAGAGCTTTATTTTTTCGATCTGACCCGCTCAACTCGTTGAACGGTGCGACAAACATCACGATGACTTTATCATCCCCTTTTGACCCGTCCGCGTAATGAATAGCACTAGGAAGCCATCGGCTCCCGTTGCTGTCACCGTCTGCATTTTCAGATCCTAGCAAAGTATACATTTCCGGGTCTGGTGTGAGTTCTTCAGGTGTGTGAAGCGAAATGAGTGACCGGTCGAATGGGTTTGACATCGCCAAATTATACTCAGCTTTTGACAGATGCTCGCGGATGATCTGCGTTTCCGTGAAAGTTGCGTCCAAATAGTAGCTTTGGAAATAATCGATATCATACGTAATCACGCACGTATCATTATTTAAGTAATCGATATTTTTGATAAATGCGTAATATGTGCGATTGTCGAGCGTTGGGTTCCTAAAGCTCATATAGCTGTATTTGTCAAGGGTACCCTGACGAGCGCCGACCTTGATTGTATTTCGGCTATTTCGCAAAACGCTGACGTGATAAAATGTTAGCGTTCCGCGTTTCGAGAAATATTCCGCTTGCTGTTGTTTGTTTTGGTGGATCACCTGCCGGTTATATTTTGGCGAAATGTCCACGTCTTGGTATAAAATTACCTCACTATCTTGAGGTATTGCGTGCTGTGTTGTCATTTACTTCCTCCGTTACATTATCACAAGATTTACAAAGAGCTCGATTCGGAACTTGTCCCAAATTGGATCCATTACACTTGAAAAAATTTGCATAGCTTCGAGTGTGTACGTTGCTGACTCTGTCACGCTCGTGTTTTGATTGCGTCCGTGGTCGCTTCCTGTGTTTACGCTCTCCCGGATGTTTTCGCTCACGCTTGTTCCGTACGTTTTGCTTTTGTTCGCGCTCGTGCTCGTGTCGTTGCTTGTTGTGTTTGCTGTTCCGCTAGCGGTTCCATTTGTTGTTGTTTCACTCGTTCCGCTATCTGTTGCGGTGCTCGAATTTTGACCGCTTGATTCAGTCACCGTTTTTCCGTCACCTGTTGTGGTGCTCGTTGTGTTCGTTGTTCCGGTGCTGTGGTCTGTTCCTGTATCGTTCGCTGTCGTTGTTCCGTTGATTGTCGAGCTATTGGTTCCGCTCGTTGTGTCGTGTGTTGCTCCACTGTTCAACGTCGTCGTCGCGTTGGTTAAATATTGCCCGTTTGTAATATTAGCGCGTGACGTATTTGAGAGAACACCACCCGCGGCGATTTCTTCAACACCTGAAACGCTCCCGAGTTCAATCGCTCCGGTTTGCGGGGTGTCTTGAAAGTACGTCCCCCCGGCTGTCATGTTTTTGCCGTTTGAATCTGTCGAAGTTGTGCCACTTTCGCGATTTTCTGTCGCTGTTGTGTTCTTTCCGGTGTGCGTGCTGTCTGTTGTGTTCGACGTGTTACCGCTTGTTGCGTCCGTCGTTTTTGTTGTTGCGGTTGTTGTGTTGCTATCTGTTCCGCTTGCTGTGCTCTTGTTCGACGTTGTTCCGTTCGTGGTTGTCGTGTTCGTGTCGTTCGTTGTAGTGTTTGCAGTTGTTGAACCTTGCGCGGTTGTGTCGTTCGTTCCTACGTTCAAGTTTTTCGCTTTGCTGTCATCGTGTGTGACGTTTTTATTTTCATTCACATTCGTCGACGTGCTGTCACTGTTACTTTTTGTCATTGTGTAAGAAGCAAACGGTCCTTTTTCTAACAAATCCATACGTGTATTGATTTGCCCCGCTAATTCCATGAGTAAGGTATTCCCCCGAAGTTTAAGGTCTACCGGTTCATACGCCGATTCACAATCTTTAAAACGTACGCCCAAGGAGTAGAAGAAAAGCTCGCGGTATTTTTCAGAGATTAGATTCGAAAAGATGGGATCACTCAGCGCCGTCTTTGTCGCTGTCGAAATCTCCTCCGTCGTCATAATATTCATCTTCTTCCCTGCTATAGTTTCCAAAATTTCCGTTAAAGTCATATCTATTTTCCCCCACTGATAAATTAACCGCTACATTTAAACCGAATTTTTTATTAATTTTATTAACGAATTCAGTACGGTTTAAAAGTCGGCTTTGTAGTTTGTAGTCAGTTTCTTCACGATCTAAAACAAGCTCATTATTAAGCAATCTTTCACGCTTAGTTGACCCACCATTAATTCCAAGCTCCGACATAGCATCCGACCAAATATGTTTTCGTAGTTGTTCGAGTGCCTCCCCGTTATACGGTACGTTTAGATTGATTGTTTTGATATCATCAGGATCCATCGTTCCAAAAAGTGCCGGTTCATATGATGCGACACCATCAAGAAACGTTTCAAATGTCCGCTGTAGTGCTTTATTGTCGGTATTACCTACTAAAATATAGGGGCGATATTGTTGTTGTAAGTTCAGGTCTATTGCAAGCCCGACTTTTGTCAAAAGTTTTGCGTAATAATCGAGCGTTTTCCATAATGGCGTTCGTGTCATCGTATCATACAAGACGACAAATTCGTCACCTTCAACCTCGATATTTCCGCCTTCTTGCAAACCTGTGACGATATCATAGCCTACATTAGTCACACCTTTAATTTTTGCTGGGTATCCGTACATTGTGAAACCTTGCGGGATATAATTACTTGCGAATAAAAGATCCGTATCTTTCGCTTTATACATGGCGGCTGTACCGTAAAAACATAAGCACATTTCCAAATACCAACGATCAACCGTTTCAGGCAACCCCGTCCACTCGAACTGAGAGAGAACTATATTCGTCAAGCGTTCCATATAATGCTTATAATAATCAATCACTCGAAGCTGGTAATCTGTGTATTTTTTCTTTTTTACCATTTTATGTCCTTCCTATTAAAAATGAGGAGGAGTTTTCCCCCCTCCTCACCTACGCTATTATTTTGTCAAAGTGATTTCTGATCCTACTTTAAGTTTTGAACCATCTGTCTGAGCTGAGTAAAGCTGACCGTTTAGTGATACTTCAAGTTTTTGATTTCCTGCCTTGGTGTACGTAATCTCACCGTAAGGTTTAACGATTGTTCCGTTTTCATTAGCTGATTCATTTTGAAGGAAAATTACACGGTCCCGGTGAATATTGACTTTTTCTTTTGGTGTTAATGAAACTTGCACAATATTTTCACCTTTTTGTGCTACTGTGTCAACCACATAAACCAAATTTTCAGGGTTTGCGATTTCTTCTTTTGTTAATACGATCGCGTTTGAAAATGGTGAGGTTGATAAAATCATTTGCACCGTGTAAAAATAGTTTTTATAATTTCCGGACGCGCTATAATTGTAAGATGTGGTACGTACGACGTCATACCATTGAATCCACTCACTATCGAATAGCAACGCTGACACTTTTTGCATTAATGCCAATTCTTCAGCTGTTACAGGTTCGAACTGTCCATCTTTGATTTCACTGAAATGATCATTATCGAATTCATCAAAATCAGGCATAGTCAAAACGTGACCCATGAATTCTGATTTCTCCATATTGAACGCTGTCGCCAAAACTTCAACGTCGAGCTCTGCGATCTGTTCAGCTGTCAGAAACATATAAAGATTTTCAGTCTTCGTGAATGTGTGCAAGCCAGACTGATTATGTTTTGTAGAATAAAATTGTAATTGTTGAGCAAGTGTTCGAGCTTTTTTCACAATACCTTTCGGCGTTCCATCTGTTGCAATGGCGTGAAGTCGTCCACGAGTTACACTCTTAATCAATAGATATTTCAAAAGCATATATTCGTCATGTTCCGCTGATGTATAAGCACTTTGTAGAGATGCTTGAATGAATGCACCCACAGCTTCAAGTGATGCAAAAATACGTCGTGGATAAAATTCATCTTCTGTTAAAGGGTATTGAAGGCTCACGTTTGTTGTATGGAATGAGCTTCGCACATCTGGAAGATTTCGTTGAAACTCACGCTCAGCGCCCTTGTGTGCGTTGAACTCACGAGCTTTGATCAAGTTGAAAGCCACTTCTTCAATAGTTCCACCTTCAGCTGTACCTTTTTTAAGCACTGCAAAAGGGTTTTTAAATGATTTTTGAATCAAATAAGGTTTGATATACAAGTTTTGCAAGTTTCCCAAAAATTCATTTTGAATTGATGCATCCCCTTGCATAATACTTCCCCATTCACGAACGCTTGCCGTATCTGTCACATGTGGCAATTTATCGCGTTGTGCGACAGGTAATGTTTCACGCAAAGAATTCAAAAGATCTGCAATGTTGTTGTTTTTAATATTCATTTTTATTCACCTCATAAAGTTTCATTAATAATATCGTTGATGTCTTTGATTTCTTCATTTTCATCAACAGTTTCGACGCCTTTTGCTTCAATTTCAGGCTCGCTCACTTCACTCTTTCCAAACCATAAAGCTTTTACTCGTTCTTCATAGTTTGCTCGATCAGCTTCACGTTGTGCCGTTAATTCAGCAATTTTTGCCTCGTATTCAGATACGTCAATATCTGCTTCATCTGCAAGCAAAATTGCTTCCATCTTCTCAGCATCAACGTCCTCACCGAGGATTTCCTTTAGTTTGTCTAATTTGATTGACATTTGTGATACCTCACTTATTATTTTTATACTTTAAGTATAACAAAACTTTTCTTTTTTGTCAACACTTTCGCGAAAAAAAAATTTAAAGAAATTCTGTCGCGAGATTCTGTCGCGAGGAGAGCTCATAAGAAATACTAAAAAGAA
>QWCT01001217.1_pt1 | contig 15048 bp, 10 predicted proteins | sample 1972681 | NCBI WGS metagenome assembly QWCT01 (sample SAMN09866701, study PRJNA288562) | Human oral metagenome isolate pre3_saliva, whole genome shotgun sequencing... | isolation source: mouth | host: Homo sapiens | place: USA: California | reverse complement strand
GGCGCAACCGATAAACCCTGTGGGGAGGGTCTAGGATGCTAACCCAAAAACGGTTGCTAAACGATACATGATTTGACATAAAGTCGTACCTTTGCATTATGAATTGTTACAGCAATATAAATATGTATGAAGGCCTCGTCTCATATTTCCTTCCATCAGGTATTCTTGAGTATTTCGAGGTGACAGACTTCGCAGAGGTTTCAACCATGGACAAAGATGTTTTGTATACAACCGAACTCCATATCTATCTTGATGAACGTGATAACCGTACTCCCGACATGAAAGCGGCCATAAGCGATGGCTTTGTCGATGAGTCATGTTTGTTGGATTTTCCTGCCCGGGACAAGAAAACGGTTCTTCATGTACGCAGACGCCGCTGGACAATGCCTGACGGCATAACCAAATCCGTAGATCTCGACAAGAAGATACATCTGAAGCATCCCGGCACGCGATATTCAAAAGACTTCGCGCTTTTTTTAAAGAAAGCGGATGGATGATGAGACGATAACCGCCCGTCAGATAGGCTATACGTACATGATCAACAGCTCCACATTGGCGAAGAGGTATAAGGACACCCTAAGTGACTTCGAGACGTGGGAGCAGAAAGAACATGCCTCTGAGTGGATTCTGCTTCCGCAAAACGTTGGCAGAGAACATGGCATAGACGAGACATCCCTTCAGGGTGAGCTGTACACGATTGTCCACAACAAGGATGCCCATGGCTGCAAAGGTGCAATCGTCGCAGTTGTCAAGGGAACCAATCCTGCGGATGTGTTACGAGTACTCATGCAACTTTCTGCTGATAAGCGGGAAATGGTTGGGAGTGTTACAATGGATCTTTCCGACTGCATGCGTGCCATAGTCAGAGAGGCATTTCCGAAAGCAATAGCCATACGAGACTGCTTCCATGTTGTTAAACGTGGCGGAGAGGGATGCGAGGAGATACGCTTACGCCTGAAAAGGGAGGCTGTCAAAGATCTCAATAGGAAAAGGACAGAGTTCCGTAAGACACTCGGACGATTGGCTGAACAGAGAAAGGCATACCGCCAGAGGATGAGAGCAGTGCATGGGAAGAAGTGGAAGAAAAGCAAGCGTGGCAAGAAGCCACAGAGATTAAATACTCGCTTTGAACCTCCCAGACTTGAAAACGGGGAAACACTCGTGGAAGCACTAACCCGATGCAGCAAGCAGCTATCCATGAGCCGTGAGAAATGGAGCGCAACACAAGAAAAACGTGCGAAGATTCTGTTTGCACTCTATTCGAAGCTGGAAGAAGCATACCGCCATATTAACTCTCTCAGGGCCATATTCAGGAGAACAGAAACCTCACCAAGGAAACTGCAAAGCAGAAATTTGAAAAATGGTATGGAGAAGTGACTGCATGTACTCTTCGAGAAGTGAAGTCTGTACGTGACACCATCAAATTCTATGAAGACGAGATACTCAACTACTTTATTGATTGGCAGACAAACGCCTCTGCTGAATCTCTTAACTCAAAGATCAAATGCTTCCGGGCACAAGTAAAGGGAGTAAGAGATATACCGTTCTTCATGTATCGTTTAGCAACCGTTTTGGGTTAGCATCCTAGACAATCCCCACAGGGTTTATCGGTTGCGCCGATTTTTGATGATACTTTCCATTTATGCAATACAGTAAAGTCGCTAAGCGGAGTTGTTCGCTCACGTCCTTTACGTGCAAACGTCTCTTCGTCTGATATCCATGAGCGATATGGGATAAGGGAGTAGTACCCGTGATGATATATTTTTTTTTGCCAAAGAAAAAAACAGCTAAAAAAGTGAGTACAATTCTTAAATTCTCTCTTTATGCTAGTAAACAGGGATCAAATGAACTACCAACTTAAAGATATAAAGAACTTCTTCATTTCTCATGAGCCGATGCTCAGCAGTGATGAGAAAAAAGTAATGTGGAAGAACATTATTGGTTCCGTACATCGGTCTCGGACCCATGGAAACATACGCCTGATGCCGTTGCTCCTAAAGATGGCCGCAGCCGTGGTAACTCTTCTGATAATAGGTGGAGTCCTGCTGTATATGAATAGGAACTACAATTCTATGGAGTCAAATTTGGCTCTGCTGGATGTTACGAAATGTAACAACACAACCATTGTCTTCGAAGACAATACCATGATGTTTGGTAGAAGATGTACGGTAAGGTGTTTGCCCCAGCAGAACATGGTGGAAATTACGGACGGAACCTCGCATATATCGCTGAAGAATGAGGATATGAAGAATGCCGGCAAGTCGCTAGCGATAGCCGTGCCCAGTCAAAGCAGGGCTCATATCATTTTGTCGGACGGAACCGTGATCACGATGCGCGAAGGTTCTAAGATGACTTTCCCGTTCGATGTGACAAACGCAAAGTTGCGCGAAGTCAGCATAGACGGCGAAGCCTACTTCTCGGTACATCATAAGGCCACGTCTTCATTCACGGCGATGGGACGAGGGCTGACCGTAAAAGACCTGGGTACGGAATTTCTGTTGTCCACTTATTCGCGCAATGCGGAACGTAGGGTGACCCTGATTAGTGGATCGGTATCCGCTATGACGGAACTCGGCGATCATGTCATCTTAAAGTCGGGCCAGACCTTTGCCTATAACACACTAACCAGACATACGTCGGTAAAGACGGAGCCAGATATCAAGAAGTTGACTGATTGGAAAGATGATATCATTAATCTGGATGGCCATACGCTGAATGTCATTCTGCAGCAGATTAGCAAGGCTTACAACGTGCGCTTTCACTTTGTCGACAACAACGTTAGAAGCATCTGTCTGAGCGGTAAACTCGATGCCCGCCTGCCTATCGACGAACTGCTGGAGAACTTGTCAAAGATAGCACCGATCAACATCATTAAGAAAAGTGAAAATTCTTATAATATAATAATAAAAAAATAACCTGCCTATGAACAAAAAACTTCTATCCTAAATCAACGGTCATAGTCGCCACTGAGCGCTATGACAGAAAACAAAAACAAGAAAATCACACTAACCATAAAAATTTAAACCAAATGAATAAACGTCTAATCAGGTTCAAAGTAATGAGAAAAAGCTTGACAGGAATTTCCTTGTTAAGTTTCTCTATACTTTTTGTTCCTTCCTTCGCAAATTCGGCCATGAGTGCTGAATCTATTGTGCAATCATCCTCTAACAGCATTACCATCAATGTTAACAAAATGCCGCTTAACAAAGTACTGTCTCTTATCGAAAAACAATGCGACTATGTCTTCGGTTATAATAGTAATACTCAAAATATTAAGAATCTAGTTACCGCTAATTTCCATGACGCCTCAATCACACAAATTCTGAATAGCATTCTCAATGGTACTGGCCTGAAATATGATATCTCGGGGCGCCAGATACTCATTTACAAACAAGAACAAGCATCGGTTACAAGGACCGTTAAAGTTGCTGGTACCGTCACCGATGAAAACGGTCAGCCCATGCCGGGTGTCAGCGTCTCTGTAAAGGGAACGACGATGGGAACCGTTACCGATATTAATGGCAATTATAGTCTTGATGTTCTACAAGGTTCACGCATCGAGTTGTCCTTTATCGGTTATAAGCCGATAGAAATCAAGGCAGGACCAAACAGCAACGTCAGCCTCCAGCCTGACAATAAGCTCCTGAGCGAAGTCGTTGTCGTAGGTTATGGAACCATGAAGAAGAGCGACCTCACCGGTTCTGTGACGGAGATTAATGACAAGAACTTCAATAAAGGCGTCGTGACCTCACCTTCACAGATGCTTCAAGGCCGCATTGCCGGTATCAATGTAACCAATAACGGCGGTGAACCTGGCGGTGGCGTTACCATTCGCGTACGCGGTTCAAACTCTATTCGCTCCGGCCAGGATCCGTTGTGGGTTATCGACGGTGTGCCTCTTGACGTTTCTACCAGTCTACAGGCAGATGGCGGTAGCATTCAGGGTGTAAGCTCAGCTAGTTATACCAACCCTCTTAACTATCTCAATCCTGATGATATAGAGTCTATCTCTGTCTTGAAGGATGCTTCTGCGGCAGCCATCTACGGCTCGCGTGCAGCAAACGGCGTCATCCTCATTACGACCAAGAAGAATACGCAAGGCAAAGCCCAAGTCAACTATTCTGGGTCTATGAGCATATCCTATCTTCCTAAGCAGATAGATGTCCTTTCGGGTGATGAATACAGAGCATTTGCCAAAGAGAAGGGCGTAACCATTGATGATCTTAATGGCAATGTGAACTGGCAGGATGAGATTTTCCGCACATCCTTCTCTCACAATCACAATATCTCCATTTCCGGTGGTAGTGCCAGCAGTGGTTACAGGGCTTCTGCTAACGTACAGGATCAGGCTGGTATTATCAAGACCACAGATATGCGTAAATATACCGGACACTTCTATGTACATCAGGATATTCTCAATAATCGTGTTCATTTGGAGGGAAGTCTGCTTGCCAGTCACGTGAACAACCGCCGTGCTCCTCTTGGTGAGGCAGGCGGATATGAGGGTGACCTTATCTTCTCGGCATTGAAGAACAATCCTACTATTCCGGTATATAAGGAAGATGGCAGTTACTATCAGTATAGTCCGGTAGTAAGAAATCCGTTGGCCATGCTTAACCTTACGAACGACTGCACAAAGACAGACCGTATCCTCGCTACGGCTGTAGCCACTGTGGATATCTGCAATGGACTGAAGTATAAATTCAACTACGCTCTTGACCAGATGAACACAAGCCGGCGTGTCACACAGAACCAAGAACTGAATTATCTGCCCAGTGGCGGTGAGTCTTATGTCAGAAATGTAGAGTCGAAAAACTATCTGATTGAGAACTATTTCACCTATGATTTAAATATTGGCAACATCCATAAGTTCAACTTCCTTGCCGGTCATTCTTATCAGAAGTTCCATGATTATTGGTATGGCTTCAGTGAGAATGGCTATAATGTAAGCAATGTTGATTATCTTTATAATTTCGCTTATGGCAACAATACGAAAATAAATGGAACTTCAGATGTCGTGAACCATGAACTACAGTCTTTCTACGGGCGTGTGAACTATAACCTTATGGATAAATATCTGGCAACCGTCAACTTCCGTGCAGATGGTAGTACACGATTCGGAAAGAATAACCGTTACGGCTATTTCCCATCTGTGGCTTTAGCATGGCGTATGAGCGAAGAAGACTTCATCAAGAAACTCAATGTCTTTGATAATTTAAAGCTTCGTCTTGGTTGGGGTCTTACCGGTAACCAGGAAATACCGGATAAGATTTCCGAATTGAAACTGGGAACCACTACTGGTGCTTACTTGAATGGCACGACTGATATTACGACGGGTGTTACGTTGACACGTACTCCGAATCCTGACCTGAAATGGGAAAAGACAGGGCAATGGAATGCCGGTCTTGACTTCGCAGTGCTGAAGGGCCGTCTGAGTGGTAGCATCGACTGGTATTATAAGACCACGAAGGATGTACTATTGCAAATCTATTCTCTAGCTCCAGCTCCAACCAACACAATATGGAGCAACGTAAAGGATATGAAGATCATCAATAAAGGTCTGGAAATTAACTTGAACGCAGTGCTGGTTGACAAAGCAGACTGGACTTGGAACTTCGGTGTTAATTTCGCAACGAACAAGAATGACGTAAAGAACCTGCCGATGTCATATATTCCTGTAGGATGGCCTGCTGGCCCTGGTCTTGATGGATTTAATGGTATACAGCATATCATGAATGGTCAGCCGATAGGGACCTTCTGGGGTTACCATTTCTTAGGCTTCGATGACAAGGGCATGAGCATTTATCAGACGGATGCCGATGGCAACAAGGTTGAAAAGGTGATTGGTCACGCACAACCGGACTTCACACTTAACTTCAATACCAGTCTTAGATGGAAAAACTTCGAACTGAGCCTCTTCTTCAATGGCGTCTTTGGTAATGACATCTATAATAATCTGGCCAACTGCCTTGACGGACTATCTCTTTTCGATAACGGATACAATATCACAACAAGTGCCCGGAGCCTGAAAGAATCCGTCACCAATAGTCTTGACTTCTCTGACCGATACATTGAAGACGGTTCCTATCTGCGTCTGTCAAGCGCTGTCTTGAAGTATACGGTTCCTCTTAAATCGAATAAGTGGATTAATGGCCTGACTCTTTCTGCCATGGGAAATAATCTCTTCTGTATTACGGGTTACTCCGGTTACGACCCAGAGGTCGATTCCCGTCGTGTTACAGATGGTATCCCTGCTAGTGGTATAGGATGGACCAATTATCCTATGGCACGTAGTTTTACTCTAGGCGCATCAATCAATTTCTAAATTTAAGACGATTATGAAAAAAATATATTTAATTGCTACTGTACTTCTTGCCTTTTTATTGCAAGGTTGTACAAATCTACATGAGGAGATACTCAACGAACAGGATAATTCTTCTCTTATCAGCAATCCCAGTAATGCAGCCATGGTGGCTGCTCCAGCTTATGCTGCGCTGAGAGATTTGATGAGTGACGGCGGCTCATGGAAAGTTACAGAATGCTGTACAGATGAGGCAATCTTTCCGACACGTGGGTCTGACTGGAATGATGTGAATAATCGTACGTTGTTCTGGCATACTTATGATGCAACAAACACGGTTGTCAGAAATACATGGAATGGTCTGATGCAACATGTAACAAGTTGTAATGTGGCACTCAATTATCTGGGTAATATGAAGCAGACCGACGATGTGAAGGAATATATGAATGAAGTCACGGTTCTGCGTAGTCTGTTTATGTATTACCTCATGGACTATTATGGACATTTCCCGTTTCGCGAGGCATCAGAGACCGATTATTCTTCAAAGCCAATCATTTTAAGTCGTGTTGACGCTTTAGCACGTATCATCAAAGACTTGCAGACTGTCATTCCTAATCTGAAAGAGAAGGGTGCGGTGCCTTATGGACGCGTAACAAAGGCTACGGCACAGACGATACTGGCTCATGTTTATCTGAACTACCAGGTGTTTACTGGTAAAGCTCCTGCCTTCACCGATGGAGAGTCTAAATGGGATGAGGTGATTTCTCTTTGTGATGACATCATCAAATCGGGCAAATATCAATTAGCGGATGACTATTGGAAAATGTTTCTAAGTGATAATGCTGACTATTGTGATAAGACAGAAGGCATCTTGCCAATCATCTATGACCAGGCCACAGATACGGGAGGCTCTAATTGGCTGAACATGGCTTTGCATTACAGCATGACATTCAACAATTTCAAGAGCTTCTGGAACGGTTGTTGTACTACTCCCACATTCGTAGACTCTTGGGACCCGTCGGATCCCCGTTACACAAGTGATCGATTGAAGAGTCAGATAGGTTTTAACATTGGTATTATCGGTGGTCAGCAATATTCCGTTGCCGGAGAGAAACTGAAGACCAGACAAGGTAAAGACCTGAACTTCACAAAAGAGTTTAGTGTTGATAATGCGACAGAGGAGCAAGGTTACAGGGTCGTCAAGTTTGCTCCTAACCCAGATTATCAGTGGGGGTCGGGGAGTGATAATGATGTGATGTTCTATCGCTATTCGGATATCTATCTGATGCGTGGTGAGGCAAAGTTCCGAAAAGGCAACGACATCGCCGGTGCCGTGGAGGATATCAATGCCGTTCGCAAAGCTCGTGGTGTAAAGGAGTATACTTCTTCCAGCCTTACTCTGGACTCTTTCTATAAGGAGCGTGGCTATGAGTTCTACTGGGAAGGAATGGCTCGCCGTGACGACATGGTACGCTTCAATCATTATTGCGAGGCTCGTTATAATGTGGAGGAAACACCTGCCTATAAAATATTATTCCCCATTCCGCAGACGGCTCTTGAGGCAAACTCGGATCTGCAGCAGAATGAAGGATATTAACTGAAATCAACCTTGAAGAGGCGGACTCTGTTGCCCGCCTCTTTATTATTAATATTTGCATGATATGAGACAACTATTGTTTTCGGTATTTATTCTGGGATTTTCTCTTTCTGCTTTTGCTCAAGACGCTTGGAAGATAGAAGCAACCCCTATTGACGACACTCATTATTACGGTGAAACCGTGGCGAATGGCATGTTAGGACTCGTTTCGTCATATCAGCCGTTGCAGACGTCATGCGTAGTCTTGGCTGGCTGCTATGACAAGTTTGGCCGGGGCGATGTGAGCAATTTCCTTCATGGATTCAATATGCTGAATACCACTCTCAAGATTAATGGTGAGACGGTCAATTACAAGAATGTAAGCAACTACACGCAGACGCTGGACATGCGGCACGCAGTCTTCAGTGGCGATTTCAATTTCCGTAATGTGGCAGAAGTGAATTATCAGTTCGTCTCATTGCGTCAGTTGCAGTATTGCGGTCTTCTGATCGTAAAGATTGTTCCGAAGCAGGACATCACCATCTGCGCTACGAACATGCAGCAGTTGCCAGAAGGATTCAAAAATGGCAAATACAAATACGAGGAAATGGATGCCAGCCATGCAAAGGCTAAGTTACTGTCAACAGAGAGTGAAAGCCCCACGGGTTACCGCCACGTTTGCGCTTGTTCCACATTCCTGTTCCCTAACAATGAGAATACAGAAGTGAAGGACGACTCTGTTGCTAACGGGCACGAGATTTCTTTTAAGCGTACCTTAAAGAAAGGACAGAAATATGAGTTTGTCGTTGCCGGTTCCACTATGTCCAACGCCACTTTTTTCGATCCTATCAATGAGGTGAAACGACTGGTGCTCTATTGCCTATTGCAAGGCAAAGACAAACTTATGGCTCGGCATTTCAGTGCTTGGGATGAACTCTGGAAGAGCGACATCATCATCGATGGTGACGCTCAGGCTCAGCAGGATGTACACGGCATGATGTATCATCTCTATGCCTTTCTGAGAGAAGGTTCCGAATTGTCTATCTCGCCGATGGGACTCTCCGGACTGGGTTATAACGGGCATGTGTTCTGGGATATGGAGACTTGGATGTATCCGGCTCTACTGATGTTACATCCAGAACTAGCTAAGTCGGCTTTGGATTATCGTTATAACCGGTTGGAAGCAGCCAAGCGCAATGCCGAAGAGTATGGTTATGCTGGTGCCAAGTTCCCGTGGGAGAGTTCCGACTCGGGAGAGGAAGATACACCTGTTTGGGCGATGACCGGTCCCCTTGAACATAGCATCACGGGTTGCGTAGGGTTTGCAGCTTGGCAATATTATTGCGTTACCGGCGACCGTGACTGGTTACAGAAGCGTGGATACCCATTGCTCAAAGAGAGTGCCGACTTCTGGTTGAGCCGCGTAGACCGCTCTGCCGACGGCGTCTGCCATATTAACAATGTCGTTGCTGCCGACGAGTGGGCCGAAAATATTGATGATGATGCCTTCACGAATGGTATTGCCAAGATGAATCTGCTCTGTGCAGCCAAAGCCGCACGCCTGCTGGGCGAACCGATTAACAAAGATTGGGAGGCAGTAGCTGATAAGATACCTTTTTATGCTGACAAGGACGGCGTCACAAAGGAATACCAGACCTACAAAGGCGACAACATCAAGCAGGCTGATGTCAATCTGTTGGCATTTCCATTGAAATTCATCACCGATGAGGCACAAATCAAGAAAGATTTAGAATTCTATCAGAAGCGCGTGCCTGGGCAAGGCACACCTGCCATGACACAGGCCATCTTCTCACTGCTGTGGTCGCGTTTGGGTGATGTTGATCTGGCTTCCCGTTATTTTAAGGATAGCTATGAGCCTAACCTGTTACCGCCATTCCGCGTCATTGCCGAAACGAAAGGTGGTACCAATCCCTATTTTGCTACTGGCGCAGGTGGTATCCTGCAAGGTGTCATGATGGGATTCGGCGGCGTAGACATCTCCTATGACGGTGGTATCACACAGGTAAAAAGCGTTCTGCCAAAAGGTTGGAAGAAACTGACATTGAAGGGAATAGGTAAAGATAAGCAGACCTTTGTCAGAGAATGAACTGTCAACGGTAAAAGAGGACAAGCAACAAGATGAGATCAGGCAGATTGGTTATCTGTCCATCCATGTCGTCTCTTAGCTTTGTGATGGCTCGATGCAAAAGGTTGCGCGTAGACTGATAATTCATATCCAACATCGTACTTACTTCCTTCATCGGCAGTTCCTGTATATATCTCAAGTATATTGCTTCCTGCTGACGGAGAGTAAGACGAGTTATGGCTTTGTTTAATAAGAATATGAGTTGTTTCTTTTCTTCACTATCTTCAATGCTGTCGACTTCGGCAACCATCGGCAGCATATTGAATCGAGGCTCTTCGTTGTCAAGAGAGAGCATGTTTTGATGGCGTATACTGACGGTGACTTCTCGTCGTAATGAAGCCATCAGATAGGCTTTCACGTTGTCGGTGTCTCCGATATGCTCATGACCGGATATGATTCGCATGAAGACATTTTGAATTGCATCTTTGACAAGTTCTCTATTAGTAGTAAATTTTAACCCGTATGCTAACATGAAGTCGGCATATCTCAGAAACAATTGCTCATAAGCCTTGTTGTTACCGGCTCTGATTTGTTGCCATAAAGTAACTTCTGTTGTTTCTTTCATCGTACTATGTCAGAATGAAAATTCTATGCAAATATACAAAAAAAATTGAAATTCTTATGGTAATTCAAAAATTTAAGAAATAAATATAAAAAAAGTAATGTAAGCCTTTGACATCCATGGTATTGTATATGACACAATACCATGGAATAGTCAGCAGGAGTAGATTCTACATTGTCAATATATTATTTAAAAATAAAATAACATGAATAGCAATCGTTTAAGAAAAATCATCACAGTAGCATCGTCTGTAGTTTTGTCATTTACAGTTCATGCGCAGAACAAGGGACCTCAATGGCTTGAAAATGCAGTGTTCTATCAAATCTATCCATCTTCTTACATGGATAGTGATGGTAATGGCTATGGTGACCTTCCGGGCATCACGTCAAAGTTGGATTATATCAAGTCGCTAGGGGTGAATGCGCTATGGTTGAATCCCATCTTTCACTCTGGCTGGTTCGATGGCGGGTATGACGTTATCGACTTCTATGAGGTAGACCCCAGATTTGGTACGAATACTGACCTTGTCACCTTGGTGAATGAGGCCCATAAGCGTGGTATGAAAGTGTGTCTGGACCTTGTTGCTGGTCACACTAGCGATAAATGTGCATGGTTTAAGGAATCGGCGAGAAAAGACGCCAATCTGCGTTATAGTGATTATTATATCTGGTCGGATTCCATTCCGGATAAAGATAAAGAAGATATAGAGAAGCGTCACCATGATCCCATTCCTGCGGCAAGCACACGGGGCAGGTATGTGGAGGCTAATGCGCCACGGGCTAAGTATTATGAAAAAAATTTCTTTGAGTGTCAGCCAGCCTTGAACTATGGCTTTGCACACCCCGACCCCAGTCATCCTTGGGAACAAAGCATCAGTGCCCCCGGTCCACAGGCCGTGCGCAGAGAGATAAAGAATATCATGTCGTTCTGGCTGGACAAGGGCGTCGACGGTTTCCGCGTTGACATGGCATCTTCACTCGTCAAGAATGATCCTGATAAAAAGGAAACTTCAAAATTATGGAATGAAATGCGTCAGTGGAAAGATGAAAAATATCCTGATGCGGTGTTGATTTCCGAGTGGTCTAATCCGAAAGAGGCCATACCTGCAGGCTTTAATATCGACTTTATGATACATTTTGGCATCAAGGGTTATCCTTCGCTTTTTTTCGCCAAAGACACGCCTTACGGTGTAAGCAATTCATACGATTATTGCTATTTTGATAAGAGTGGAAAGGGACAAATAAAGGAGTTTATCGACAATTTTTCTCAAGCATATAATGCCACAAAGGATTTAGGCTACATAGCCATCCCGACAGCAAACCATGACTTTCAGCGCCCAAATATCGGCTCTCGCAACACGATGAATCAACTGAAAGTTGTGATGACTTTCTTCTTGACCATGCCAGGAGTACCCTTCCTCTACTATGGCGATGAGATCGGTATGAAATACCAGATGGGCATTGCCCCCAAGGAGGGTAGCAATGAGCGTGCTGGTACGCGTACACCGATGCAATGGGATAACAGTGTGACGGCAGGCTTTTCCACCTGTACGCCCGATAAACTCTATTTCCCCGTAGACACCGATCAGGGAAGAATTACGGTTGAGGCTCAGCAGAAAGACCCCCAGTCGTTATTGCAATTCGTGCGAGGTATTATCCATCTGAGACATTCTTCGGCCGCATTGCGCAATAGTGGTATGTGGGCTTTACTCAGTGATGAGAGTAAGCCATATCCTATGGTCTATAGTCGATCGTCAGGCGATGAAACTTATATCGTTGCCATTAATCCCAGTGCACAGCCCGTGAAAGCCGTGATTGCTTCTCAAGGTGGGAAGGCAAAGGTCGCCGTCGTTACAGGAAAAGCTTCCTATAAGTCGGGCAGTGCAGGTGATGTCATCAAACTGAATGGTATCAGTGCTGTCATTTATAGAATAGATAAGTAAAAATGATGAAGGTAAGGATATTCGTCATGGCCGTTCTGTTTTCTGTCCCTCTGCTGGCTGGCGCTCAGCAGAGGGACTTGGATGCCCTGCTCCCGGAAAAACAGATGGGGATCTTGTTTTATGATGTCATGAATTGTGATAGCTTGTTCGGAAAGGATCGTCTCTTTGCCGAGCCCAAGACTTTCTTGGATATGCAGCCTCGACGCAGCCTGGCATGGATCAAGAAAGACTATGAGACCCTGCAAAGACATCATGTCTCGACCTTAATCGAATTTATCAACAAGAACTTTACCCAGCCCATTGTACCAGCTACGACGTTTACGGCGCATGGTGACATAGATAGCCATATTCGGCAATTATGGTCGCTCCTGCGCCGAGAGCCTGAGAATGAGCCTGACGGCACTTTTATCCACCTCAAACATCCCTATTTTGTACCTGGCGGGCGTTTCGGTGAAATTTATTATTGGGACTCCTATTTCTCGATGCTTGGAATGGTGGCTGACGGAGAAGGGCAGTTGGCGCGTGATATGGTGGATAATTTCGCGGAGTTGATAGATAGCCTGGGATTTATTCCCAATGGCAACAGAACCTATTATGTGGGACGGTCACAACCGCCGTTCTTCTCTTTGATGGTAGACGTCATTGCGCGAACAGAGGGAAAGGTGTTTATCTTAAGTATCTGGATGAAATGCAGAAAGAATATGATTTCTGGATGAAGGGTAGTGATATCCTGTCTGCTCATAACCTGACGACATATCGATGTGTGGAAATGCCGGATGGCAGCCTGCTGAATAGATATTACGACAAGTATGATACGCCACGTGAAGAAATGTACAGAAGCGACCTCACCACGGCGGGAATGATGAATAAGGATTCGGCCCGTGTCTTGTTCCGTAACCTCCGAGCTGCAGCAGAATCTGGCTGGGACTTTAGTAGCAGATGGATGAGAGACGAGAAGGATCTGGCCACCACGCAGACTATGGATATTATACCCATAGACCTGAATTGTTTGTTGCATCATTTGGAAAAAACATTGGCAAAGGCATACGGTCTGAAACAGAACAAGCAACTGGCCGGTGTGTATGCCCTGAAAGCAGAAAGACGTGAGAAAGCGATTAAAAAGTATTGCTGGAGCGAGACCGATGGCTTCTATAAAGATTACATCTGGACGACACATACTTTATCTCATAGCCTTACGGCAGCTGGCGCCTATGCCTTGTTTGAGCACATAGCCGACAAAAAGGAAGCCAAAAGAATGGCACTGTGCCTTAGAACTAGATTCTTAAAGCAAGGGGGCATCGTCACTACATTGTTGAAGACGGGCCAGCAATGGGATGAACCTAACGCGTGGGCTCCCTTGCAATGGATAACCTGCAAGGGACACTACGACTATGGTTTCCTGACGCTATCCATGGAGATAAGAAATCGGTGGATGAGAATGTGTCAACGCGTTTATTGTTCTACAGGGAAATTGCTAGAGAAATACGATGCTGTGAACGTGAGCAACACCGGTGGTGGTGAATATCCCAATCAAGACGGATTCGGATGGACCAATGGCGTTTACAAAGCCTTGCAATCATTGCATTGATAAGGAAACAGACGATGATCCATTTTCCCTCCGCTCGTTAGTTCCGGAAATATATCATAATGGAAATTCTTGTAAATCCTTTAAGAATTTACAAGAATTTTCATTTTAATGTCTCCATCATCCGATCGAATTTGTCTCCTTTTATATAACCACTTTTTACTTTATTTAAAGGGATCTCGGTCATGTAGCCCTGTTTGACAAGTTGGTCTATGTCTGTTTTAGCTGTAGGATGGGTAATAGAGAATCTATTTTCTAGTTCCTTTATGGTCAACATTACTCCCGGATGTTCTCTTATTAGGCCAAGAATGTCGGCCTGGCGCTCATTAATACCTTCCAGTTGGAAGAAGATGGCGCCGTTCTTTCTTTTCTCAATCTTCAGTGTGATATACTTTTTCAACTCGTCAAATGCCTTTTCAAGCACGTGTAGATGATAAGTCACGAAATACCCTATATCCAGTTCGTCGGCTTCGGTATACAGGAATGCCTTTTCATACGACTTCTTGTTTTTAGCAATAATACGGGAAATAGAAAGATACTCGGTGAGCCAATAGTCTTGGTGCAGCATATACCAGTAAAACAATGCCCTTGCCGTGCGCCCGTTGCCATCAATGAAAGGGTGCATGTAAGATACCATAAAATGAATGATAATCCCTCTGATGATAGGGTGTATGAACGTTTCTGTCTGTTTTTCGTTGAAGAACTGGCATAGCGTGTTTACAAACAAAGGTATGTCATGATAAGGGGGCGGCGTATGAACGATTTCATGGGTGATGCCGTTTTCCACAACCACTTCATTATTGTCTCTAAATTTTCCTGCATCCGTCGGCTTTTCCAGGCGCAACCGATAAACCCTGTGGGGAGGGTCTAGGATGCTAACCCAAAAACGGTTGCTAAACGATACATGATTTGACATAAAGTCGTACCTTTGCATTA
>QWCT01002231.1_pt1 | contig 15100 bp, 15 predicted proteins | sample 1972681 | NCBI WGS metagenome assembly QWCT01 (sample SAMN09866701, study PRJNA288562) | Human oral metagenome isolate pre3_saliva, whole genome shotgun sequencing... | isolation source: mouth | host: Homo sapiens | place: USA: California | reverse complement strand
TTATACCATTCACGGCCAAGACGGTTTAACCGATGAAAATGGCTATGTCCTCAACGATGAAACCATTGAAGTTTTGGTAAAACAGGCTTTGTGTCATGCCGATGCAGGCGCACAAGTTATTGCCCCGTCAGACATGATGGACGGACGTATTCTTGCCATCCGTGAAGCTTTGGAAGATGCCGGACATATCCATACGCGCATTATGGCGTATTCGGCAAAATATGCTTCAGCGTTCTACGGCCCGTTCCGTGATGCTGTTGGCAGCTCCGGTAATTTGGGTAAGGCAGACAAGAAAACCTACCAAATGGATCCTGCAAACACTAACGAAGCCTTGCACGAAGTAGCATTGGATATTCAAGAGGGCGCAGACATGGTAATGGTAAAACCGGGTCTGCCGTATCTGGATGTTGTCCGCCGAGTTAAAGACGAGTTCGGCGTACCGACTTACGCTTACCAAGTTTCCGGCGAATATGCCATGCTTCAAGCTGCTATTCAAAATGGCTGGTTGGATGGTGAGAAAACCATTTTGGAAAGCCTATTGGCATTCAAACGCGCCGGCGCCGATGGTATTTTGACTTACTATGCGATTGAAGCGGCAAAATTGTTGAAGAAGTAAAATAAAGAAATAAATTAAAAGGCGGCAAACAGTGTTTATCCTGTTTTGCCGCTTTTTTATATTACTTAAGATTGGCTCAATCATTATATTTCAGACGGCCTTGATACGAACAAATGTATAGTTATTAATAGATTAATTGAGATCTAAGTTACTGAATTTCAAATTATGCAATTTTGAAATTTATGGTTTGTTTTTAATAATATCGTCTGGTACCTAAGGCTTCTAATATGTTTTCAAGTAACGGCATGGTAATGAACGACAGTATCAATGAAGATATAATGCTTATCAAAATAATTTTATTTAAAAATTGAGCATATTGAGTTTTTGAAAAAGCCAAAGCCACAGCAATAATGAAATACAGTAATGTCATGAAAGGTGGGAACGCCAAGTAGTAAAAAGCAGCACCGCATATCACGCTGGATAAGATGATTTTGCTTAATTTGGACAGTTTCTCAAACTCAAGAGGCACGATAACTAGTGAAAGCACAAATGGTTTAAAAAATAGATAATTCATTTGTGTAAATAGTGGATCAAATGCCCAATATTCTTTTATGCGGACGTATTTCAAAAAAATAAAGGTATGTAGGAATATAGATAGTAATACACCATAGAAAATGACTTGTTTTCCAAGCTGCTTCTTAGAGTAGAATATAGCAAGTCTGATAAAGGCAATGACGGCTGCAACGAAGCATAAACCCATTAGGAGGAAAAGGATAAATCCCATTTTTTTCTCAATTCATTATAAATATCAGTGTGTTAAATTCTTAGTTTTCTTTAGAGTCCGACTAAGATTCATTTTTGAAAACTAAAGAGTTTTTACATATCAAATAAAGGCCGTCTGAAAAAATAGCTAACTGATTTTTCAGACTAAGTAGCTAAAAGGTAATCCGAATGGCCAATTATCGGATATTTAGGGAGGAGAGGGGAAATAAAGGAGGATTTGGAACAAAAATAGCTGAAATCCTGTATTTGATTCTCAGTTTTTGGCTAGGTCGTAATAATACTTATTGATCTAATCGGATTGACTTACCTTTTATTCTGGTGCAAATACCTCCATCCTCTCCACATCGCATCAGTTTACCATTATCAATAGCTTTATTAATTTCCTCAACCCATTCTATACGTTTTATCTGGGTATTAGCCAGTTGAATAGAATAAACTATTGTACCTAAACATAATAGAGCAGTTAGGCAAAATAGAGTGATTGATGCTATTACCAAATATTTTAAATTTTTAGCTGATTGCTGCTGCTGTTTTTCAATTTCACGAGAATTTTCGAGCAACCATCTTCCACTTGTCTCCATCCTTTCGGTAAATTTATCTACTGACTGATTTAAACCACGATGTACTTCTTCTGCGGCTGTTTGCTTAATAGTATCTGCTGAGCGGTTCAAATCGGTAGTTGCTGTATTCAATTCTTGGAATGCTTGTGAAATTAATAGTTCAGCATTTTTTGCCCGCTTTTCCGTTTGCCCAGCTAAAGCAATAATATTATCAGTCAGATAATCAATTTTTTGGTCCAGATCCATATGCTTTCCTTAGCTTCGGGATATACCTGAAGCCCTTGATTGCTCTTCAGCCAATCTCATACTTTCCTGCTCCTGAAACATTTTTTCCGTATTTTGTTGTAAACCTCGATTAATGTTGGAAGCAAGTAGACTGTCTAGAGAATGTTGCATTGTTTTGTCGTCTGCTAATAATGCTGCAAAACCGTATTCACGGAATTCTTTAGAGGAAGCATTTGAAGCTAAAGGTTTGCTAAGATCAAGTTTATTTGCATCAGCATAAATAGTTTTATCTCTATGAGGATGTTTACCCTTATCTTGCATAAGATGCATTGACCGACTATCGAATATAGATTTTGGAGTAGGCGCACTATTAATAAGCTCCTTAATCTTTTCCTGATCTCTATCAAATTTTTCTGTCATGTTACGCATGATTTTCATTTTTTCGAAAAGATTGGCATTCGCAAAACTGGCTGCAGCAAATAAAGTTTTTGCGGTAGCTACATCACCTCGATAGTCTGAAATCATAAATTTATTTGCTTCCGCTAGTTGGCGAGCACGAGTGTAATTATGTTCAGAAAGGATCGAATCTTTACCCACAAAATGATCAGATGAGTGAGTTTTAAATGCTCTTGCTGCTGCAGTCACTGCATGGTAAGCAGACGTATTGCTTTTATTGTTATAGCCAGATTTTTTTAATGGGGCAAGGTCGTCTTGTTCGGCTAGAATGACAACTTTGCCGTAATGCGGATTAGCAGAAGAGACGGCATCTGCGGCTTTAACGTAATTGATCACATTACCATTACCCTGTCGTACACCATGCATACGGACAGCGCCATATGCATTAAAGGTTACTCCTTCATGACCAAAGCGGTATGTTTGAATTTGAGCGTGTGTTCCACCGAGTGAGTGTCCGGTATGGGTAACAGAAGGTTTGGGTAAATATGGGTTTTTACTATGAAATTCTTCTGCTTTTGAAATAGCCATGCGTGTTAGTTTTTCTGCATCAGCTGATTGATTATTCATACTTCGGGTAACCATTTTTAAGTCTGTATACCCATCACTCAAATCCTTAAGACTGATCGCGGTTCCCCGATGGGCAGCGATAAAGTCATTAGTACGGACATCTTGATATACAGCACCATAATATCCAGTTTTCGGATTATTCCATACAGCAGCCACTTTATATTCATTACCTCCGATTCTAATAGTTTCATTTCCTTTGGTAACGGAGCGTGAGATATAAGCATCTACAGCCAAATCGGCATGTTGTTGTCTAGTAATTTCACTCATGGTTGAATTTCCTCTAGAGAGACAGTAATACTGAACATTTCTTTATGTTTTTCTGCATCATACAGTTCAGGTGACACTATGCCATAATGAACAGAATCAGTATAAAGAGTACCATCTTCTTTTTTTGAAAAGGGATATGTCCATTTCCAGTAATATTGCGTTAGTGTTTTTTTGCTCAGTAGCTTTTCCAATATATCGCTAAAATTGAATCTAGTTTCTTCCGGTTTTCCCGTTGCTGATAGTGAAAAACCAAATCCTTCAGGGTTCCAATGACAAACTCCGTCGCCAAAGTAGTCTTCGTTTAAAACAGCATCTGCATATACAATAGATTCATATTCAAACTCATTGATTTGATGGATATCAAACTGTACATTTTTTTCAGGATGGGCGGGGGCACCTTCAATTTTATTGATGATGTATGTGCAATCCTCAGCTTTATAGCCAACGCCCATCTTTCCCATGAGTTTTAAGGGGCCTGGCGCATCATTGATTTTAATCTTGAGGCGGTATGCTTGTTTAGGCTGAGGATTTAAATGAAATTTGGCTTCTGTCTCTTGTTGAATACTCATACTGTTCTCCGAATTACTACAAGCACTTATGCTGGAAATTGAAAGCAAGGCTGCAGTCAATAATACGGTCATCGGTTTCATTAGGTTGTCCTATTAGAATAGAGGGATAGTCCGAAGACTGGTGCAGACGGCTTTTTATTTTACACGAATAAACTAGTGAATCAACATATTAATCATTTTGGACATTTCTTTATTGTTGGGATAAGGTATTTTATTTTTAAGAAGCCTTTGATGGGAAATTATTGTTTTGTGGCCACACTTGTTTATAATAATAAGTTTATCGAGTGTAGATAAAATGCTGATACCTCTATAAAACAGCCTTTTCCTATCAATTCAATAGCCGGAACTCAAACAAAGTTTTGGGGCTATTGAATTGATAGGAAAAGGCTGTTTTATAGAGGTATCAAATATTTACATCTTAGTGGTGGCTACACCCGCCGTGGGTTTCACTGTGAATTCCAATGTTGTTTGCGACTAGAATATGCAAAATCTTATACTTCTAATAATGTTATTTGCGACTGAAAACAAAAATTTTGCATTAAGATTTGAAAATAATATTGTTATTTGAGACTAAATTATAAGAAAGCTAATTGAGTTTGGGTTATTGATAAAGGGTATTAACTAATTAAGATTGTCTTCCTTTTAACCATTTTTCTACTACACATATAAAACTATGCCAATCCGTAAAATTCCTAAAAACTATCGAAATATTACAGGCATTGCTCCATGTAACAAAGCTGTAGGCATTGCAGCTTATGAGTCATCTTTGGAGCGTGATTTTTTAACTCTGCTGGAATTTGATTCTAATGTACAGCATTTCGAAGTACAGCCTATCGCGATTGAGTGGTTTGACCCAACAGGAAAGAAGCATATCTATACCCCTGATGTTTTGGTTCATTATCAAAATGATGTAATTATTTACGAAGTAAAATATCGTAGCGATTTACGTAAAAACTGGCGTGAACTCAAACCTAAATTTCAGGCTGCCTTACATTTTTGCAAATCACACGGTTGGCATTTTAAACTGATTACAGAGTTAGAGATTCATACTGATTATTTATGCAATGTACGCTTTTTATTGCCATATCAACAAAATGGCTTATCTGGCGAATATAGCGAAGCATATATGACTTTATTGGATGAATCGTTACGCGAATTGAAAAAATCCACACCTAAACAGCTTATTCAACAGACTTTTCAGGATGAATACAATCAAGCAAAATTATTGCCTGTATTGTGGTACTTAATTGCAGAACGAAAAATTGGCGCAGATTTAAATCAACCACTCACTATGCAATCCGCTATATGGTTTAAAAAATGAAAGCAACTTTAAATGTGAATGTCGGTGCAATGGTTTTGTTTCAAAACAAAATCTGTGTAATTACAGCAGTCCTGGATTTAGAAACATATCAGTTACGCGATAGTGTAACCGGTGCAGATTACCAAGCAAAATTAGCGGATCTATCAACAGTCCAGAGTGCTGAATTAACCCACTTAGATAGTATTCCTGAGCAAAAATGGCAATTAGCTCAACAACATTTCGATGTAATTGAGCCACTTATCCGAAATCCAAAACGTAGTAAATCTGATGTTCAAGCGAGAGCTGCCGAATGCGGTGTACATATCAGTACGGTTTATCGCTGGTTAAAAAGTTATAAGGAAAGCGGCGTTCTGACTGCTTTAACACGTAAGCAGCGTAGTGATAGTGGTAAAACACAGCTTTCTGATGATGTAGAACAGCTTATCAGGCAAGTATTGGAAGTGGATTATTTAAGCACACAACGTAAATCAATACAGAAAATCATTAGAGAAATTACACGGCGTTGCCATAAACAAAATTTACCAGCTCCTCATGCTAATACCATTCGTTCTCGAATCAAAAATATTGCGCCTCAAATTAAAACTGCTAAACGGCTAAGCCATAAAGCAGCAGAAATGAAATTTTCTCCTTTACAAGGTAGCTTTCCAAATGCCGATTATCCGCTTTCAGTGGTACAAATAGATCATACAAAGTTAGACATTATTTTAGTCGATGATGTATATCGTAAGCCTATTGGTAGGCCGTGGATTACGCTGGCGATTGATGTGTTCAGCCGAATGGTTACGGGATTTTATGTGTCATTCGATCCACCAAGTGCATTATCTACAGGTTTGTGTTTAGCACATAGTATTTTGTCTAAAGAAAGCTGGTTGACAAAACATGGAGTGAAAGGGCGGTGGCCTGTGTGGGGTTTGCCACGCAAAATTCATTTGGATAATGCAAAAGAATTCCGTGGCAAAGTGCTGGAAAAGGCGTGTAAACAATACGGTATTGAAATTGAGTGGAGGCCTGTGGCACGTCCTCATTTCGGAGGACACATTGAGCGTTTACTGGGTACGATTTTGGATGAAGTCCACGGTTTAACTGGTACTACTTTTGCAAATACACAACAAAGAAAAGATTATGCTTCCGAAAGCAAGGCGGCATTAACGCTAACTGAATTTGAAACGTGGTTAACACTATTTATTTGTGATGTTTATCATCAGCGTACTCATTCTGGATTGGGAATCTCACCGTTAGCCAAATGGAAATCAGGTGTATTAGGAGATGATGTTTCTTTAGGAACAGGATTACCTGATAAAGTGGTTGATGAGACACTATTGCGCTTGACCTTTATGCCGTTTGAAATGCGAACGGTGCAGCAATATGGGGTAGTTATCCATAAAATCACTTATTGGCATGACGTTTTACGACCGTGGATTGCAGCAACTAATCCGACTAATCCTAGACAGGCTCGCCAGTTCATTTTTCGCATAGATCCACGTGATTTGAGCGTGATTTGGTTTTATGACCCAGATTTATTGATGTATTTTCCAATACCTTATCGGAACAGTTCGAATCCGGTTATCAGCATTTGGGAGTTACGAGAGATTCAGAGACAATTAAAAAATGAGCAGAAACAGAATATTGATGAGAACATGATTTTTGCAGCATACGGACGAATGCGAGAATTGGAACAGCAAGCTCAAGGTAAGACTAAAGCCATCCGTCGCGCTCAACAACGTCGCCAATTAGATCAAAGTACTCGAGCATCTTTACCTATGCCTCAAATTGATTCGAGGAATATTATATCGTCTGAAAATGAGGAAAATATGTTTGATGATATTCAGCCTTTTGAAGATTTGGACGATTTATCATGAATTATCCTCACCTTTCTCCCAAAGCAGAAGAACAACTAAAGTATAGTGATATTGAGCGCATTGAATACATACGTTCCCCACGTTGGATAGGTTATCCGCAGGCTCAACAGATTTTGGTAAAACTGGAAGATTTGCTAAGTTTCCCGAAACAAAACCGTATGCCTAATATGTTGTTGGTTGGTGATACTAATAACGGTAAAACCATGTTGATTAAATATTTTTTGCGGCAACATCCAACCCATGATAATCCACATGGAAATGGTATTATCGCACCAGTAGTGATTATTCAAGCACCGCCTATACCTGATGAAAGCCGTTTTTACAATGCTATTTTAGATTTACTGTTTGCCCCCTATAAAACTCATGACAGGACAGATAAAAAACTTGCCCAAGTGCTTCATTTGCTCAAATACGTTAATACTAAAATGTTGATTATTGATGAAATCCACCATATCCTTTCCGGGAGTTTGAATAAGCAGAAAACGTTTTTAAATGTAATTAAATACTTAGGAAATGAATTACAAATTCCGATTGTAGGTGTAGGTATTAAAGACGCATATCGAGCCATTCAAACTGATGCACAGTTGGCCAACCGTTTTGAACCTGCGGTGCTTCCTCGTTGGGAATTAAATAAGGATTTTATGCGTTTATTGATGAGCTTTGAACGGATGCTGCCGCTTAGTCAACCGTCGGATTTACATGAAATTTCGTTGGCTACAAAGTTATATGCCATGAGTGAAGGATATATTGGAGAGCTTTCTCGTTTGCTGACACAAGCTGCTGTAGCCGCTATTCAACAACAAACTGAATGTATTAACGAAACAATCTTAAATTCAATCAACTGGATTAGCCCAAGCCAACGTAAACGTCAATTGGATAAACTCAGATGATTTTACCCGCTCATCCGAAACCTTATCCTGATGAATTGTTTACATCATGGTTGGTTCGCTTAGCACATGCAAACGGGTTGAAAGTACAAACCTTCTGTCATTTGCTATTTCCTAATTATGAGATATGGAATAGGGATATAGATCGCCATACTCCTGACTGGTTGGTCAATACATTGGCTGAAAAAACAGGCTGTTCAACCATTCGAATCAAAACAACCACATTAGATAGCCTACAAGGTCGATTATTTGACAAAAACAATTTTTCAGGACAATTGACGTGGATAAACAGCCTTAAAGCCAATCACCGTAAACGCGATAATAATGCTATTGTTTATTGCCCGCTATGTCTAGCTACTGACAATGAAACATATTTCCGAAAATCATGGCGCATAGCCCTATATACATTTTGTCCAATACATCAAATCATGATGCATGATTGCTGTCCTAAATGTGGTATATATGTTGCTTTTCACCGACAAGATTTAGGTAAACCTAATTTGCAGCGCTTTACAGAGTTGAAATATTGTTGGAATTGTCAAAGAACAACTAAAAATTCTGCATCACTTTTTGGCGATTACTACATCAAAGAAGCTTGCACCGGATTTGTACTCTTATTTGTGCAAGCAAATACATCAGACTCCAGTTCAATTAGAACGTTCTCGTCGACTGAGTTGGGAAAGTCGCAGTTTGGTGGAACGACACAGCACGATTTATTCTTGTATGTGGTTGTTGCAAAATTATCCGAATAATTTGATCCAAGCATGGCATGATAAAGTAATTCGATATAACCATTTACTGAAAGATTTCCGAGATTGTCCTGATGATTTTCGTCAAATTGTTTCTCAAATGAATAGGAATATTTATAAGGAATTATATCGGAAGTTATGAGTTTTTGATGAGGTCGAAGTAGATTAGCCTCTAATTTTAAGCGTGCTGTCTGAAAGATAGAATAAAACCTACTAAAGAGGTGGGTTATGGGCATCATTTGGCATTATCAATACGAAAGAATTTATCTTCAGAAGTCAAAAATAAAACTGTATCTTTTTCCAAATCAGGATAATCTTTAATTTTATCGTTAATAATAGGAATAATTAATTGGCCATTTTGTTGATTTGCCAAGTTGAATAATACAGAAATCTTCTGAATATCAACAACTTCGATTTTATCTTGAGTTGCAAATAACGGTCTTCTAAGGTTTTTATCATTGCAAAAGGCCATATAAGCTAAATCAAAGGCCATTACTACTGCTTGTTTTTCTCCTGAGCCTGGGTTGTGGTTAAACTCATCTATTTGAAATTTAAATATGTTAGTATCTTTAGTTAGGTTGAATGACAACAAGTATTTTTGGCCGGTTAACTGTTCGGTATATTTGGAAAAGTAGAAATTGAATATTTTCAAATTCTCATCTAGTAGTTCAGTATTTCTATGCATTTCTTCTACGAGATTATCTAATTTTTCCTTTAGTTCTTTTGATTCTCCAATGTAATGGTTTAGCTCTTCTAATAATGCGTCTGCTTCTCCCTTTTCTTTGTATTTGGTGGCAATCCTGTCGTTGAGTTTAGTGTATTCACGTAATGAGCCAGTTTGTCCTAATTTATAAAGTAGCCGATTATATTCGTCAGTCAAATAAGAACGCTCGTTTTCCAACTCAGAAATACGAGTATCGCTTTTTTGTATGCTTTTTTTAAGAAAAGCGATTTCGTTTTTCAGCATAGTATTATGAAAATTAACTACTTCATCAAAAGTCTTTGCTAATTCTTCGTTATAAAAATTTGCTTCCTCATAGAGATATTGCAAAGTACTACCGTTTGCAGATACTGCGTCACGCTCTAACCGCGTAATTCTTTCGTTTGCACCGTTCCGTTTTAAACGTTGTTCTGCCAGTAATTGTTCGTTTTTGTTTAATTGAATTTGAATATTCTCTAATTGCGCCGCTTCTTCGTCATATTTATCGGAAATGTTAAAAGCATTGCGCTGAGCTTCTAAATCATAAAGTTCACCTTCAATCAAATTGATTCGTTGCTTCAATGAGCTAATGCTATTACGCTTTTCCAATACGTAAAGTGCATTTTCTATACTTCGCTGTTGCTTCTCTACTTCGGATTTTTTACTTAACAGATTTGTTTGATTAAAGCCGAATAAAAACAGATGAATTTTTTCATATTCAACATTTTTGCAAAAACTTCCATTGAAATATAATATCTTATCAATTTGGTTGTCCCGCTGGCGGATAAATTTTCCAAGTAATTGGCGTAGAGTAGGTTTGGGGTCGGTAAAATTAAACAAAAGCTCTTTCAGCTTTAGGTCAAACTCTTCGTGCTTGTATTTTTTGCCATCAATATAGTTAGTAATTTTGCTTCGAGCGGTTAGATCAAGACAACGTTCGATAATGATTTCATCGGATGCATCAAAAGAGTGTGAAAGTGTAAGTTTGAATGTAGGTTTTTCTTTTTTGAGAAAATCAACAACTAGGCGGTTTTCTGTTTTAAATTCAGAATCGGTGTAAATAGCTTTTGCGTCTTTACCTGCCAAGCAAAAATCAAGACAGCGAATTAGGGTAGTTTTACCTAAACTATTGGAAGAGTTTTGTTGGTTTTCATCCGAACTGCCTAAGATAATATTAATGCCTTTTTTGAAGGTTACTTCCCTAATGGTCTTACCTGTTTCACTAGTTAGCGTAAATTTTTTTAGAAACATTTTTTTAATCTTCCATCACCATTCGAATCAATTAAGCCTGCCAGAAACAACCAGTCAAGTGTTAGCATGAATTGAGGAAAGCTGACATTCAGCTGGTTACCGTATTTTTCAAACATTTCTACAGCATAAAATGGCTCCGTGGATTCACGAAGTTTACCTATTAAATAAGCCCCTACAGAGTAAAGGCTTTTTTGGGGTTCTGTCCTATTGAGAAGCATAGTCGGATGGTGGTTTGTCAAAAATTTTGCATTCTGCAAATATATAGAATACCACAAATTCAACAGCTTTTTGTTCTTCTAGAGCAAGTCTTGTGTTCTTTCCAATTAATGCAGTTTCAATTTCGGAACAGACTTTTTCAATAATTTTATCTGCAGAACAATTAGTATTTTTGCGGCGTATCTTACGATAATAATGTTTAATATGCTGGGTAATGCTTGTTTCACATGCAGGATCTACTTCAGAAAGTATTTTGATTTGATTTTTAACATAGTGATACCCCTCCTGGAAGTCTTCTAATGGATCAAAATAAGAAATTTCATTAAAGTTAATTTTATTTTCGATGGTATAAGATTTTGTATCTATTGGAGTAAATTCTTCTCCATTTTGAGCGTTTTTATATATTCCGCTCAGCACCTTTTCAATCGCTGATAAAATATCTACATCGGTGTTTTGATAGTAAGTAATGTTATTAATAACATCCCCACCAGCTTGTATATTATTATTTCCGCTTATATCTTGCTGATGTTTTCCGCCAATCATGGTTTACCCTTTCGTTTGATTATGTTTTTCCCCGCTTGCTGATTATTATCGCCTTGAATAGATTGATTTATAATATTGTTTTTTTTATCATGTTTTGACTTTTTGAACTTAAAAAGCGTTGCAATTAGACCTATAACGGGAAAAACTACACCAACTATCCAAGCAATTGTTACTCCTATATCTGATTTAATCCATTGAATAAATTGTTCCATATTTTTTCCAAGTTCAAAGTTTTTAATACAATCTAAACTGAATACCCCATTAAAACATGTACCAGCTTTAGGGGCTGAAAACTTATTTTTTAAAATCTAAATTATTCGTAAATTCAAAAACTTTTTCGCTAATTTTCCGTGCAAAACTCGCAATATCTTTATGCGTATGTTTTAGAGTAGTAATTTGCAAACTAGTTCTTTTGGGAATTTTATCCCAAATTCCTCGTTTTTTTGCCAAGACGTATAACAATTGACCCAGATACTTCATCTCGTCATTTGTCTCAAAATAAATAATTGCTGTAACGAAATGCTCACTTTTCCGAGCTTGAATTTCAATCAACCAAAATGTCCTATCTTTATAATCAATTTTTCCTAATAATACCTTACGCCTTGTTTTGGTTTTGGAAACAAGATACGACCATTGGGCTTTATGGGCTGAATCAGTTAATGGAACAAACTCACAAGCCGGAGAGCTGGACATATAGATAGCTGCTTGAATATTTGAATATTCTTCATTCAAATGTTCGATAGCCCGTACGGAATTTTCAAAAGTTGCAGTTAAGGCATCTCTATTGTGTTTTTCGGATTGGGTATTAAATGTGCTAATGGACGCAGGTGCAATTGTAGTTTGGCCCCATGTACCTAAATCCGCGCCTAAGCCGGTTACATTCATTTGTTCATTTATAACAAGTTTCTGTGCTTTGTATTCATTAAACGGTTTTTTGGGTTTTTCAATCTTTTTACCGATCAAATCTGAAAAGCAATTTATGTTTAAGTCAAATTGTAATGTTGATACGCAAGTGTCTGATTCATATTGATTTTGGATAATGGAGTTTCCTTTGAGACTGGAAGTTCGTCCCTCTCTTCGATACTCTTTCTTTTCATCATCAGGTATATCTGTTTTCTTATCTCCCTTTCGGTTGTCATTATTCCTATCAACAGAAATATCGGGAAAAGGAGCCGAACAAGAACAAATCTCCGTAACTAAGAATCTATCAACAATTTTAATACCGCGAACCACTAAATTAGTTGAATTGATAAATGGGAAATTGGTAGATAATAATGTAGTTGGTTGTTCGTTAAAACCTATTTTTATTAGGGAGTTTTTAATCTGAAAGAATCCGGATAAAGCAATATCTGAAGTCAATATTCTTGCTAAAATAAAGGCCTCTTGATCTGTATATTGCTGTGGTAATTTAATGACTACCTTGTCTGTTTCATTATCTATCGCATATGAAATTTTTGTAATTTCTTCTGGATTAGAAAATGTCAAATGAGCTAGTCTAGTTGAACAGGCATAATAAAAACGGATAATTTCTATTACTGGAATAATTATTCCATTTTTGTAATTCTCATTTTGAATTTTTAAGCAAGAAAAAGGTACTTTTGCATCTGTTGCAAAATTTTTCTGCAACAATAGTTTGCATTCTTGCTCTCTTCCGCTTGAATCTAAATATTTTATTTTGTAATTGCTATTAATTATTTCTACTGTATTTGCATTTATTTCAATATTTTTAAGAGTAACTATATCTGTAACTGCTTTATTATTTTGAAGTTTTCCTTTTATCCAAAGAGATCCAACTCTTAAAATAGGAAGCAAGCCTATATTAACAGGAATCTTTTTTAATTGATTATATTCTGGAATTTCTCTACCAGAATTATCAAATCTAGCAAAGTTATATACAGAATTATCATGAAAGTTAACTGGGCGTAAATAGACTTCAATAAACAGGTTATTGTTATTTTTCAATTGGGAAAAAATCTTCCCTAACCTATCAATTCGCCACAATTTATTATCATGTGGGAATTCGGCAATTTCAATAACTGGTTGTTGATCCATATTTGCCCAGTCGAACTTATCGTTATAAAGTCGCAAATAGCGTAGTTCAGTCGCAAATAGCGTCAGAATTCACATTCACGCAAAGCTTCGGCTGCTTGTTCGTCTGCGTGGTAGCTGGAGCGAACCATTGCGCCGATGGCGGCATTGGTAAAGCCTAATTCGTATGCTTCTTTTTCAAAAACTTTGAATTGGTCGGGCGTTACATAGCGCAAGACGGGCAAGTGGCCGTCTGAAGGTTGCAGATATTGGCCGATGGTAATCATCTCGATATTGTTGGCACGCATATCGCGCATGATTTCGCGCACGTCCTCGTCTGTTTCGCCCAAGCCGACCATGATGCCGGATTTGGTCGGGATATGTGGCATCATTTCTTTGTAGCGGCGCAGAAGCTCGAGGGAATGTTGGTAGTTGGCACCCGGACGGGCTTTTTTATACAGGCTTGGATGGGTTTCCAAGTTGTGGTTCATCACGTCGGGCGGTGTTTCTGCCAAGATTTCCAGTGCGATGTCCAGACGGCCGCGGAAATCGGGAACGAGGATTTCGATTTTGGTATTCGGGCTGGTTTCGCGGATGGCTTTAATGCAGTCGGCGAAGTGTTGGGCTCCGCCATCACGCAGGTCGTCACGGTCGACGGAAGTAATCACGACATAGCGCAGGTTCATGGACTTGACGGATTCGGCCAAGTGGCGGATCCATTCGGGCTTTTTCAATTTTTGTTCCAATGGAACAACTTTAATCGGAATGCGTGCAGTTTTGTCTGCGCCTTTCAGTTTGATGCCGCGTTTAGGGTCGTGTTTTACTTCTTCACTCATGGTGATGTGTTCTTTCTGTCGTTATAAAGGCCGTCTGAAAAGCTTATCGTAGTCTTTATGACCTAAGGGCTTGTGGGTTCAGAGGGGCAGTTAAAAGATGGTGTTGGGGTCGAATATTTTCAGACGGACTTATGCCAGCTCTTTTTGTAAATGCTTGGTCAGTTTGTCTGAAACCTCTGCCAAACTGGGTGCCGGAGAGACGTAGTCGGCAATTTGGGTCATTTCCATACCGGCATAACCGCAGGGGTTGATATGGGTAAACGGACTTAAATCCATGTTCACATTGAGAGCCAAGCCGTGGTAAACGGAGCCGTCTTTGATACGCAGGCCCAGGGAAGCGATTTTACGCTCGCCGACATAAACGCCGGGACGTTTGGGGTCAGCGGCTGCTTCGATGCCGTATTCTGCCAAGGTGGCGATGATGCTGTTTTCAAGTGCGGAAACGATATGGCGGACGCTGGTTTTACGGCGTTTGAAATTGATCATCGTATAGACGACCAATTGACCGGGGCCGTGGTAAGTAATTTGACCACCTCTGTCAATTTGGACAACGGGAATATCGTCGCGAATGAGGAGGTGTTCGGGTTTTCCGGCCAAGCCTTGGGTAAATACGGGCGGATGTTCGACCACCCATAATTCGTCTTCGGTGTTTTCGTCACGCGAGGCATTAAATGCCTTCATGGCTTCGAAAGTCGGCAGGTAATCGACCAAGCCTTTGTGCACGATT
>QWCT01001074.1_pt1 | contig 15108 bp, 10 predicted proteins | sample 1972681 | NCBI WGS metagenome assembly QWCT01 (sample SAMN09866701, study PRJNA288562) | Human oral metagenome isolate pre3_saliva, whole genome shotgun sequencing... | isolation source: mouth | host: Homo sapiens | place: USA: California | reverse complement strand
GTTTCCCACCCGCATAGCGGGTGGTTTTTTGTATCAGAGCTAACATTTTTCAAATGTCAGCTCCGATACTGGCTAAAGTCCATTAACGAGATATCGCACGCTTTGCGAGCGATACTCGTTATGAATAAAAATAGATTGTTTTTGTATAAATATTACTAAAACAATCTATTTTTTAATATTATACTTATTTTTTAATAATATACAATTTCTGAATATTTTTTTAAGCATTTTTACCATTTTTTGTAATGGTTACAACGATTTACTTACTTTTTATTATATTTTTGCATAATAACATTCTGTTTGTTTTTACAATTTTGTGAGTTTTGCCTTTTTCGCTTGATTTGGTTTGATAATTTGAAGTATGATGCCGCAAAGGAGGGCATCTATGTATTACATCACAACAAACAAGTACAAATTAACAGAATATCAGAATCAAAAAAATATAGTTTACGGGATAGAAAGAGAAAAAAAACAGCTCAGCATTCTAAAAACAACATTTCTTATCTTTATTCTATCTCTTATCTCCGCCATTCCGGCGTTTGCCCTTGGATGGTCAAGGGGAATCTCCAAAAATGCATGGTGGTATGACCTTGGAAACGGCAACTACCATAAGGCTTCCTGGCAATGGCTGGACGGGAACAACGACGGCATCTCCGAATGTTATCGTTTTGATAACTACGGATGGATGGCGGAAAACACGATTACACCGGATGGCTATACCGTAAATCAAAGTGGAGCATGGACTGTAAACAATGTTGTACAGACCAAGTCCAACAATACAAGTAATACTTCTGTTAATGAGCAATACGAAAAAGAGCTTCTTTTCTGTATAAATCAGTATAGAGCATCCCATGGCTTAAGAACTCTACAGGAAAGTGCAGGACTGAATCATCTTGCGAAAACAAGAGCCGGAGAATGTTCCGTTTTATTTTCTCACACACGTCCCCAGGGCGGTTCTATCACAAATGAAGCCGATGTATGCGGTGAAATCATTGCCGCAGGCCAGCGTACTCCGATGAAAACTGTTCAGGCATGGCAAAATAGCATAAGCCATAATCAGCTTATGCTACGTCCTGACTTTGTTCGATTCGGTGCAGGGTATTACCTTGACGCGCAAGGCAATGACTATTGGGTAGTCTTGTTTAGTTTTTATAACTAGAAGTGGATATAGCCTTGAAAGAAAAGTGGACTGTAGAAAATCCAATTCTCTACTCCGCCGTTATACCAATCTGTTCTTTTTCTTTTTTCGTAAGGGTTCTTCCGGCGAGGATCTTGTTTATTTCTTCCTCCACCTGTTCTTTGCTCAGAATCTTATATACTGCGGAGCTCATATAATCCGCTTCCTGCGCATCCGGATTGTATTGCTTCGCATAATAACTTTGGTCGATGACAATGGTTTTTCCGTCCGGAGAAATATGACCGTTCACGTTATACTTTTTTATGGAGGGCGTGAAACTCATTTTCAGACGTCCGCTTGCAAAGTCCACCACATAGGCTTTTCTTTCCGTGTCATTATTTCGAATCATAAGAAGAAGTCCGGCGTTCTCGTTATACAAGTTGACGTCGTCAAATCCTACCGGTGTCTGTGCACAGGCTTCATCCATTTCTATACTTGTAAGTCCACTTTTACTGCTCCAGTTAAATGCCGTATTGTTCTGTATTCCTTTGATGCGAATTTCCTCTCCGTTGCGCTCCAGATAGAGCGCCTCTCCGGGAATCTCCTCCACCGGCTTTCCTGTTTCCAAGTTAAAGAGGGAGATAATACCGGAGAAACGGTTCAGCGCCAGTATTTTGTTATCTTTCGACAGGAACATACTTTCCGCCGATTCATTGATCTCCGGATAGCTTTTCAGTTCACTTAAGTCCTCTGTATTGTAAACCTTCAGCCCCTCTTTCTCATCTAAAAGAAGAATTTCCTTTCCGTCGTCCGAGAAATGGATGGCAGGAGAAATACTTTCCAATTCCACTTCTCTGTTCTCTTTCTTTTCCAGATCATAGAGCGCCAAAAACGGAACTCCGCTACTTCCTTTCTGCCAAATAGAGGCAAAGTACCGTCCGTCATTGGAAACAATATAGCTCTTCGTATTTTTCATAAGGCCAAAAGGAATAGTATTATCCAGTATGATTTTTTCACTCGTTTTTCCATTGTCCGCAGAAATCAAAAAATCTCTTCCGTCAAAGAGAATCATCTTTGATGAATCGTTGGAGTTCGCTATGACCCTTGCATAAACCGGCTCCGCAGAGATTCTGGACTTTGTATCGATAATCTTGATTGTTCGGCTTTCATGCGAGTTGGCAATCAACTTACTTCCATCCTTCAGATACTTCAGCTCCGATGGGGCAACTCCCCCATAATTCAAACCATCCTCAACAACAACCTTATCCTTCCAAATTGAGTATTTTCCATTTTCTCCGAAGGCAATGATGGTATTCGTCTCATAATTATAATTAAAATACTTCATATCCAGATTCTCAAAATAGACTTCATCCTGTATTTCACTGCTCTTTCCATCCAAGATAAATAATTTCGAGTAGGACTGCACCACCAGTTTCTCCCCATTCGGACTCTCTATAAAGGGCCTTACAGCAGTAGAACTGAAGTTTATATCCTTCTTAAAAAGAAGGCTTTTATCCGAAAGAGAGATTTTCCGTACATCCCAGTCGGTAAAAAGGAGCATGCTTTCTCCGTCTGCAGAATAGCTTGCCGTTTTGTAAGGCACACTATATTCAGCCTGCATGGCATCCACTTTCACCTCTCTTTCTATTGCTTCCAAAATACTGCCGTCCTTCATGCTTCTTCTGGTAAGCTGATGATCATTGTTTTCACTTAAGGCAATCAGTACCTCACTTCCGTCTTTCTTAATGTCCGCAAAGCGAACCGATTCTGCAACCGTAAATTTACTTATCTCCTTCCAGTTCGTCGTATCAAAAACATAGAAATCCGCCGTATTGTTCGTAAAGGAGATATAGAAAAACTGTGTTCCATCCTCAGAAAAACGAGTCAGCATCGGCACACCGGGGATTTCCAGTCGTGCTTTTTCCTCTCCCGTTTCCACATCATGGATGATAACGCTACCGTCAAAAGACGCACTCACAAGGAGTTTGTCATCGTTGGAAAAGACGAGCAGCTTCACCTGTTGGCTGTGCCCCGAAAACTCGCGCACAACTTCTCCATTTTCCACATCGGCAATTGCAGCCATATTGTTGTCCAAGCCATAGGCAATGTACTTGTCGTTATTGCTTAGCGCTATATAGGTCAGCTTGTTTCCGGTGGAAATCGAAGTCAGGGTTGATGCTCCGCCGTGATAAATTGCATCATTTAAGATAGAGCTCTCCTCTCCCGCAAGACTCTCATAGGACTTCATCTTTTTTTCCAAGGACTTCATTGCTTCCTGCGCTACAAGAACCGACTTCAGATAATCCCCCTCTTTGGCAATGTCCTTCGAGGTCTTCATCAAGATGCGGGCATTGGACTGCACCGCTTCCTGTCTTGCCTGCTCCGCCTTTTGGTAGGCATTTGCCATAAATATACCGAAAAGCAGGAAAATGGCACCGGAAAGGGAGGAAATGGTCAGAATCAATCTTCCTCTTCTTTCCTTATCTCTTTGCTTCAGGTCACCGAAACTGCAAGAAAGCATCGCCGCAAGGATACGATACTTTTCCGTTTTTAAGAGCTTAAGTGCCTGTTTCGTAAGCTCACGCAATTTTCCTTTGTTTTCATTTTGTAAGGTCTCATAGCCCGGAAAGTCCTTTTTCAGCACCTCTTCCGGTCGAATATCCGCCGCAAGCACATCTTGCAGGCTCTCATCCGCGCCTCTTTTCAGATCCTTTAATGGTGCAGAGAAGGATTCTTCCGGCTCTCCTTCAATAAGCACAGGAATAATCCTCTCATCTCCGTGGAGTGCTCTGAAGGTCCGCACCTCTTTCTCACACCACTCCGATAAAGGTGTCCTCTTGGAGCACAGCACGATAAGATAGCGACTTTCCTGCAAAGCCTCCTCTATAGAGGTACTCAAATCCTTAGCGGCCAGCTCTTCCCTGTCTCGAAAGACACGAAAACCGGTCTTTTTCCCGGTTTTATAGAGTTCCTTTGGCGGCTTAAAGCTTTCTATCATGCGGTGCAGCTCTTTTGCAATACTCTGGTCCGGCTCCACATGGCGATAACTGATAAAGGCGTCATACTTATATTCTCTTTCCATCCTTAATACTCCTCTGCATCTTCCTCTTAAAACTGCTCTTCTATAGCTCTCTTCCTATTCCTCTTACTACTGCTTTTGGATAGTCCTCTTACTATTCCTCTTACTACTGTTTTGGGATAGTGATCTTCCTATTCCCCTTAAAATCTCTTTGCCTATCCCTCTTAGCGTTCCTCTTGAAACAGAGTTAATACGGAAAGCAGATCATATTCCGGGTGACAAATGTCGAATTTTTCCCCGATTACCATTTCCCAATCCTCAATCAGACAAGGATGGGTCTTCCTGCTTTCATCCTTCTTTTCCCCGTAGCGAAAGCCCATAGCATAGTAACTGTTACACCACCTTTTGTGCTCCAATCGGGAAAGGAAGTCCAGCACAGGATTGTCTTTTAGAAATGCTCGAAATTCCTTCTGAAAGACTTCCTTGCTCTCTTTTTGCAAGTCTTGAAGACGAGCGAATTCTTCAAATTTTTCCTTTAGGTAAGTCCTCATCTCTTGACTGCTTTTTCCTTTAAAAACCGTTTTCAGGATTTCTTCTTTTATCGCAGCGTGAGATGCAGACTGTCTCGACGAAGTCTTCCTCACATAGGAAAGCTCGTTCCAGCTTGTGCCCTCTCCCATTCCCGCTATAGAGGACGCCTGATTATAGGACTCGTTAAAAGCTTTCGCTCGCTTGTCCAGTTCTTCCCGGATAATGACCTCTCCCGTCATAATCTCCGATAGGTCTCCAAAACTTCGAATCTTCCCCTGATTTTGGGGCAGAAGCTTCGTTAAGTCCACGTTGGAGACATTGCGGATTATCTTGGGAAGCTTTTCAAAGTAACGATTGATGAGGTTTAAGGCCTTTAAGTTCTGAATCACATCCTGATGCATCAGGAAAATGAGCATGGGCGCGGATTCTTCCCGGATGCTCTTTAGATATTGCCGCAGCTTCTCTTGCTGTTTCCATTCCTCTGTAGAGCTGCCAAGATCAAAGCAGTCTATTTCCAGAGCTCTTTTCAAACTTGTCATGGGAGCCATGCTCTGCATATCCACTTTTTGTATATCCACTTTTTGCATATCCACTTCTTGGTTTGGATTTTGTATGTCCGGATTCCGACTTGCCACATCACCAATAAGCGTAAGTCTTGTATTTTTTCGCAGAGAAAGGGTCGCATCGTTAGCAAGCTGCTTTATTAGAGGGAGACTTAAATCATTGATTCCGAAAAGCAAAATATGCGGAGGGCGAATCGCTTCGTCCATATTTTCCACAGATATATCCTTGGCTTCCGACGTAACGGAAGCCATGGAAGAAGGGATGGTAGAGCTTGCAGTATAGCTCGTAGTAGAGCTTGTAGCAGGGCTTGTATCAGATTCCTTATAAGAACTTATAGCAGGGCTTGTATCGGAACCGATATCCGAAAGTCCGGTCAGACTACGGAAAATGCTCTTTTTCACAAGCTCATCCGCCATAATTAGGCGCACCGTCAGGTCTTTCTGATTAAAATGCAAACTATCCAGTTTCTTTAGACTTTCTTCTTTCTTTCTCTCTTCTTTAAGCAGTTCTTCCATATAGCCGGCCACCGTACCGGACTCACAGTGGACATAGGTGGAAATGGACTTTTTGGGTTTAATGCGCTGAATGACATTGGCATAGAGAGAGAAGTTCTCCAGGTCGGACTCTCCGCAGAAGAAAATGTACTTTGCGCCGGAAATATTCAGCGTAGAAAAAAGCTCCTTGATTTCATTTTTATCGCTTTTCTCAAAATCAAGCTGATAACACGCAATTCCCTTTTTCTCGTACTTATTCTTTACCCGTTCATCCAGAAAATCCTTTGTAACAAGAGATATCTTATAGTTTTTTTCTTTTTGTAAATTGCCGATTAGAAGCTCCCCCATCTCGCTGTTTCCAAAAAAGAGAACATGCTTTGCACTCAGGCGATTTACAAATACATTTTTTACATGCAGTAAGACATTGGAAATCTGTGTAAAGATAAAAGCAGAGGTCAGAATCGGCGCCGCCCACTTTGCGAATTCATAGATAAAGGGAGTCTTCTCTTCCGGAGAAATCGGAGACACGAATAAGAAGAGCTTAATCGTACCGTACAATACAGCGGAAAGAAGCTGCAAGGGGTCTTGAATTTTTGCGCTGTAATAGCCGAAAAGGCTCAATAATCCGAAAATAGTTGTTATGATGAACAAGAAAAGAATGAGTTTCTTCTTATAATAATTTTTGTTTTCCGTCATTTTCCGCTCCTGTTGTGTTTTAGTAAGGAATTTCCATCAAAGAAGAAGGCTCTGCCATAATAAAAGCTTCTTATCGAACTGGTAAGCCATCTAAAATAATGAATTTCCATCGCTTCTTTCCTACTTTTAAGAAAAGCCTCATCGATTATATATGATTTACTTCAAGTAATGCAACTTGAAGAATGGAGAGGAGATTTATCCGGAAGAATTTTAATAAAAGATATTACAAAAAAGGAGCTGTAAAAATATTTTTCTACGCAATATAGGTCTGAACTTGGGGCTCAGACTACCCCGCATTCAGACCTATATTGCAAAGAATCTTTTTATTATTTTTATTTTTCTACAGCCCCTTTTTCTTCGTTAACGCTATGGGGTTTAGACACCATCCTGATAATTGGTCACTGTAAAATGAGCTATACCATCTTCCCCTACATCATAATGCCACTTATCATAGCTAAGTACATACAACATAAAAATCTGGTCAATACCGCTCACAAGAAGCGCATTATCTCTTCTACTCATTTCTACCGTAAGAGGAACATCGAATTTAACTTCTTTTCTACTAATATGTTCCGCCACGGCTTTAAAGAAATCCTTCTTGTAGTCCGTTATATCATATTCATACGAATCATAGCCCTCGTAATTGGGATCAGTCTTAATAAATCCACGATATTTTGCATTTTCAACCGGGGGCTTAGGCCCTCCTTTTCCTTCCCAAATATATCGTTCATAAGTAGAAAATTCACTTCCCAGTTCATCACAATCTAAAAGACCGGTTTCATCAGTATACCCTCCGATATAATTTTGGTTTTTCAACATTTTTCCGGATCCGTCTAAATAATAATATCGACTTGTCGTCTCAACCTGATCCCCAAACTTTTCAATAAGAGGATCATAAATCCAACCTGTCTCCATGTACCCTTCTTCGTCAAAATGATACCACTCCCCGCTAATTTCTTTCCATGCATTCTTGGGGTAAGTTCCGTTATCTTCTTTGTACCACCATCTTCCGTCTCCCTCCATAATCCACTGTCCTGCAAAGGCAGGAAGTGCCATAGAAAGACTGAGTGCTGCCGCCAGCACCATTGCTCCGATTTTTTTTGTCATTCTCATCTTTTTCTCCTTAAGATTTTTTCTCACGATAAAAAGCCTTGGTAGGAAAAGCAAGCTTATCGAGTTACATACTTAAACCATATTGCTAACATCGGCTGATTAAAGATTTTCATAATCCCATGCCTTAGGGAGTCTCTCGCCTCTTGCCCTCTCTTCCGTATCCTCCCTCTCGTCATAACCGTCGTATGGCGCTGTCGGATCATGCGGCTTCTGTTTTTTCATCGAATTACAAATCTTATCTCTGTGGCGAAAAGCAAATTCCAAGTCGTCTGTCCAGCCTGTATGTCCACTTATAATCTTCGGTGAAAGTCCTCTTTCTTGTAAAAGCTTTTCCAGTCTTTCAAGCGAACGAATAGAAAGTGCATTGTCTTCTGCAAGAGAGTTTAAGAAGCTGTAGCCTCCGTCCGACCCGAACCAAATCGTATCTCCGGTAAAAAGATAGGCATCATCTATCAAATAAACCAGATGCCCCAAGGTATGTCCCGGCACCAAAATTGCCTCTACCTTAATATCTCCGATATAGAAAACATCCCCATCTTGCAGGAGCTCGATTTCATTTTCAATATCCACTTTCGGAAGTTTATAGAGCTTAAAAAGTACCCTGCGGCGAAGTTCCCCTGTGAGATATTTACTTTCCGTTTCTCCGATATACAGTCTTGCACTCTTAAAAATCCCCTCACTATCTTTCTCTACGGCACCGACATGATCGGTATCGAGGTGCGTAAGAAGAATCTCGTCTATGGAAGATGGGGAAATATCGAGCCAGCCCATTTTTTCTTCCAGACGCTCATAATTATAGCCGGCATCAATCATGATGGTTTTTCCATTTTTCGTATAAAAGTAAACATTGGCAACCCACTCCCGAACAGTCGCCACTCTTTCATCAATCCATCCTGTATTTAAGGGCTTAAATATCTCTTTTCCCCGATACATAAACGACATAAAAGATCTTTGTGAATCGGAATCCTTTTTTGACATTGTTTCCACCTCCAATGATTCTCATTTTCCCGGTTTATAGCATTCGTTTCCTTGCTTAGTTCAATCACTAAATCCCTAGCCTTCCATCAGCCATTTCGTCAAATCCAATATCCTTATCCCATCTACATCAAACTCGTCCTTTCCCGTATTTGCAATAAGTAGCTTAGGATAGGAATCTTTAATCGCACGCAAGGGGGATAAAGCTTTTGTAAGTGTATCTTCCCCTTCTATTTCATCCGTAACCTGTATGTAAAGTTTTTCCTTTTCTCTCATCGCCACAAAGTTGATTTCCTTCTGATAGAGCTTCCCTACATAAATATCGTAGCCCCTTCTTCGAATTTCAATGGCAACAAGGTTTTCAAATATCCCCTTCCAGTCCGGTTTTTCTTTTTCCAGTAAGGCAAAGCGGAAGCCAAGATCTGTCATGTAATACTTATCGGCAGTTTCTAAATAGACTTTCTTTCGAATATCATAGCGTTTTACTTTAAAGAACAGAAACGCAGCACAAAGATACTGTAAATATTTTCCTATCGTAATATGGTTTGTTTCCAAATTATTTTGCTTAAACAAACTCGAAATTTTACTTGCCGAGGTAGAAGTAGAAAGATGAAGCATCAGGTAAGCCAACAAAGAATCCATGAGCGCCTGATCCTTGATGCCGTATGTCTTCCGCAAATCCTTCTTTATCTTTTTATTGTATAGTTCCTTGATGTATTCCGTCTTATCTTCTTTGAATTTAAAGCGAAATGTTGCGGATAAGCCTCCATATTTAAGATAGCCGGGTAAAATGGCGGAAGAAGGATCTTTTCTTTCATAGTATCTGAGATATTCAGAAAGGCTAAAGGGAAAAATCGGCAGTTCAATAGAATGTTCATCCCAAAAAGCAGTTTTATCCTCATATAAAAAAGAGGCATTGGAGCTGGAGAGGTAAATGTTAAACATTTTTCTCTCATATACACTTAGCATCGCTTTCTCAAAGTTCTTACAGTGCTGAACCTCCTCGACAATAAGAAAGTTCTTGCTCTTTTCCTCATATTTCATTTCAATATAGCTAAGCAAAGATGGACCGTCTTTTAACTCTGCATTTTGAGCGTCTTCCATATCCAGATAAAGGATATTTGCTCCCTCCACATGCTCTTCTATCCATTTCTGATAACTGTGCAGTAATTCCGACTTTCCTGCTCCCCTGATTCCGGAAATAATCTTTATTTTCTCTGTTTCCTGCAAACGAATCAGTCTGTTTTTATATTCTTTTCTATCCAGTATTTTCATCTTTATTTCACTTTCAAAACTTATATAGTTTATTTGTTTTTGAAATTACAGTTTTAATGTACTTTCAAAACTTATCCTTTTTTGTCTTATAGAATTTCAATATTTTAAATTTTGTTCCTTTTCTTGTCTCAAAATGAATAATTTTATATCTTCCTCTTATTTCAAAATGGATACTTTTTATCTCATTTACTTTCAAAACTTAAAATTATATATATTTTAGAAAGCATCTCATGGCACAAGATTATATGATTCTTCCCTTAGAGATAAGCATGATTCCCTGTTTTGAGAAAAATCTGCAATAGAATTGTTTGTATTTATTTGATAAATTTATATTTTCCCTTGCCATAGCCGGATACATTTTCAATAATACCGGCCTGCAATAGATTAAGCAGGAATTTCGAAGCACCGGAGTTCTTTAAATGCAGAATTTCAATAACGGCCGTTCTTCCAAATATCTTTTGGAAAGCAAATTCTTCAAATAGCCTCTCAATATGACTTATCGTTTTACTTGAAAACTCGGCGGACTTAAGAGAAAGAAGCGCTATGAAATGCTCTTTTTCACTTTCCTTATTCTCGTTATCGTTTTGCATTTTTACATCACAACACTCTATAATCGCTTTTTTGGTCGCCAACTTTACTTTTTCCGCAATTCTGTTTTCTCGCTCTGTCCTCTCCTTTCGATACAATTCTTCTGCAAAATCAGTTTTCTCTGTATTCACATTGTCCCCTATAATATGGGCTTCTGTAATCCTTTCTTCTACTTTCTTTACTTCCCTTTCCCTGGCAATGATTTCTTCCAACTTTTTGACTTCCAGCTCTTTGATAACTCTCTCTACCTCTCTCCTTATTTCGAGCTCTCTGATAATTCTCTCTTCTTCTTTTTTTGCCTCCAACTCTTTTGCAAGTCTTTCCTCTTCCTTCTTTGCTTCCCGTTCTCTCGCAAGCCTTGCCTCTTCTGCTTTCTTTATCTCCACGCTAATATGCAGGCTTTCATTATCCAAGAGATTCTGTTCATTTAATAGCAGGTTCCGAAGAAAAAGTTCAAGATATTCCGTTGTTCCAAAAATCCCTTTCTGCAGATTGGTATAGTTTGCACGGACAAGCGCATTTCTAAAATACAAGGGATTTTCCGCAAATGTATTGTTCTGAATAGAAAAGCCGAGTGATTCCAAATATTTGATAAAGAAAATGGCTGAGACTCTTGTACTTCCTTTAGAAAAGGCATGAATCTGCCAAAGTTCCGATATAAACTCTGCAAGATGCCGAATGATTTCTTCCATGGAAAGCCCTTTATAAGAAAAGTCTTTTTCCTCCATAAATAAGCATGCCAGCATTTCCTGCAGTTCCGCTTCACCGGCATATAGCACACTTTCTTCATCCAGCACCCATTCTTTTCTTTTGATATTAAAATCTCGCAGACTTCCGGCTGAATCCTCCATTCCCTCGAAAAGCTTCCGATGAATGGCGATATAGGTATTTACGGAAAAGGAAAATGCCCCCTCTGTTAAAAGAGCAAAGGTCCCGGCAGCCAGCCTATCCGCTTCTTCCGCCTTCCTATCCACTGCCCTTTCCGCATCTTCTTCGTAATAATCCTCAATGGTTTTACAGGCAACTTTAATGGATATACCACCCGCGATATTTTGAATTGCCGTATCAATCAGGAACTTTGAAATCTGCAGTCCCCCCATAGCCTGTAACCCTATTGCCGTGCTCCAGGCATAACTTTTTGTTTCTCCGTCCGGCTCTACTTCTCTGCAATACTCTTTCAATGCTACTTCTTCCATGAACGCTACCTCATCAATTCATTCTCAAAGCTTCTGCACTCGATTTACTCACGCAAAGATAAATAAGTTCTTTTTAATATTATTCTTATTATATAACGAATAGGACTATTTTTCTTCGAAAAAAAAGAATCCCCGCTTCAAAAAGGGAGATTCTTTTTATTGTATTGATAAATAAAATTCTACATTCTTCCGAAAATCAAAAATCCAACTATCGTTAAAATCATCAGGCTTTCCTGAATATAGGTGTATCTTTCCACCTTGGACACAATGCGATAACGCCCCGGACTTTTTGCATAGTCATAGAAGCAGTAGGAACACCATAAAGCGTTTAAGAAAAGGAGCAAAACGGACAACCTGCTCAGCCTCCATACCAGGATGAAGTTCGTGCAAATGTCTACCCAGGTCAAAATAAAGACAAAGCGGATACATTTTTTATAGCCGAAAAGCTTAGAATAGGTCACATACTCCGTTTCTTCCTCCGGCGCCCGAATCTTCCGGGAAATCTCCCAGATGAGAGCCGGAAAATACAGGGTAAGCACGGCCATGAAATTGGTAATATCCAAGACCGGCAATTTGTATTTCATAATGGCATAGGAAATCACATAAAGATTTAAAAGAATCTGCACCGGATTATGGGTAACGAGAGCCAGCGGCAGAGACTTTGCAATCTTATGCTTTTGGAAAAACCACACCGCCATTAAACTTCCGTAGGTGTAAAGAATAAAGCAGAAGATAAAGTTCTTCATAAAAAGGAAGTTAAGGAGCAAGGTAAAGGAAATGAGAATGGTCGCAAATATCCGTAAGTCAGTCTTCGTGACTCTTCCGGAGGGAAGAGGCCGAAAGGCAAATAGCCGTTTGTCCAACTCGTAGTCCTTAAAGTCATCCGCAATTCTTAGCCAAAGCAGGAAGCTAAAAACCGTGAAGCTGCAAATCAGCATGCCCAAAATATCATGCTGCACAAAAAAGCTATAAAATGCCGACTGTCCCTCCACCGAGTGATACGAAAGAAGTGTGTCCTTTCCCACACCATGATTTAATAGCACAATAAAATAGATTTCCAGAAAAATTATCACGCCCAGTCCCAGTCTCGGCACTATGGGATACATTTCCTTAAAGTAGATATTTAAGCGTTTAAGCCTTTCCATAGCCTATCCTTTCCCCGATTTCCAGCTTCGTTTCCAAGCCCTTGTTCGTATTCTCAAAAAGGTCATCGTCAATCACAATTTTATCACTGAGCATTTCCACAATAGTCGAGCCGCCCAAGGAAAAATAGCCCTTTTCCTCTCCTGCTTGAAAGCGAAAAGCTAAATGATTTTTCCTAAAAGGTTTACTTTCCTTTTCTCTACAACACTCTGTCCCTTTTTCTTTATGGCACTCTACGGCTTTATCGAAAGACGGTTTACATCCCACATGATTATGAATGTGTCCCACAAGCATAGCCCCCACTTCCACATGGAGAATCTTCCCCATGCCGCTAAGTTCCAAAAGACTGATTTCTCTTTTGTTTTCGGAAAATGCCTTAAAATGGGCTGCCTCTTTACGTACGCTGTCCAGTCTTCCCTTTATTTTCTTTGTTCTTAAAAGCTTTCCTCTTGCCGGGAAAATATAGCGATGATAATCCGGCAAGCTCAGGCGAAAAACCAATAGCGTTCCCCCTTTCAAGAATTCCGGACAGGGCACTTTCAGAATTTTTTCTATGGAATAGAGATTCCCTTTGATTTCCAAAGGGAGCGGATTAGATGCCTTTCTTTCACTCTGTCTTTCTTTCGGTCTTTCTTTCCGAGTAGCATCTTCCTGTAACCCGGTCAACCCTTTAGCACAGTTTTTCGTACTACCTTTCGTACTGCTCTCTTTTTTTGAATCAGATTTCTCCGGAAGCACAATCCTTCCTTCTTGATCTATTTTATACGCCAGAACCTTTCCGGATGCTGTGGCATAAAAAGGCTGCTGCCCTTCCCGTCCTTTTTCCCGTCCTTTTTCCTGTCCGTTTTCTCGTAACTTTTCCTTCCAATCCTCTCCATTTTCCTTTGTATTCTCTTTTCCCGCATCCCTTAAGTACACCGCTTCTTTTCTGGAAAAGAAAGCCCCAAAGCTTGGATAATTCCTCTTTAAAAGTGCCTTGGACAGTCCGTATTTTTCCACGAAAGGAGCAATCTCTTTTTTAGAAAGAAAGCTGTTGTAATACAAGCCTCGAAGAAAGGAAAAATAGGGGCGGGCAAAAATCATTTTGAGAAGAACTCTTCCAATAAAATGATGATATAGAAAGTAGATTGCTGTCTGCCCATACTCTTCTTCGCGGATCAATCTGCCTGTTTTTCGCTCGATAATCGGGAGTACGGTCTGCTCCTTTTTTATCGTTTTTTCCCTAATACCTTCTGTCTGCTTCTTCTGCATAAAACTTTTCAACGTCTTCAACATGCGGCTTTTATGTTCTCTTTGCATAAATTGTTTCTCCCCCGGCAGTATTTGCTTTTCCGCCTATAGCTTTCTCACCAGCAAAATCACAAAGAGAACAGCCAAAAGCAGTAGGCCGATGCGTGCTTTCAAACTCGGCTTCTTCATCTTGCAGTTAAAGACAAAGAAAAAAGCCAGTAAAGCATACAAAAGCTCTCCCGGAAAGATTTTCTCTAAGGAAAAATACAAGCTTAAGAGTCCATAGCATGGAATAAAAAAAGAGGCATAGGTCACCGCAAGGCCGATAAAATAATCCTTCTTTTCTCCGGCGCTTACGTTAAAGTAAGCAAGTCTGGTCACTACCATAAGGAGATATACTACAGAAAGCGCAAAAGAAAAGATGCCTAGCTTTGCAAAGTACTGTAGATAAATCTGTACCGGAAACACGCCGAAGGAAACCATATCCGCCAAAGAATCAATCTGCACTCCAAAGGCTTTTTCCAAATCATTTCTTTGAAAAGAGTTGGCCACCATGCCGTCAAAGGTATCACAAAGCCCGGCAAGAAGAAGCAAAATAAGGGAACATGCCAAGCTTTTCCCAAAGAAGATTCCATATAAAGAAAGGGAAAGTCCAAGATAGGTTAAAAGCACACTGGGGTGATAGACCCCTAAAAAAAATTTCTTCATTAATTTTTCCTCAACGAATGCAACAAAATATTCTTAGCATTTGTATTTCTATTTCCTCTGCTATTTGCCAATATATTCTCTTTATTTAATGACTATTTTTCAGTTTTTTATAGATATTTCCGCACCCTAAAGAGAATCAGCAAGCAGTTCACGAGAACATGGGTAAACCCTCCCAGGAAAATCGCTAATAAAGTTTGTGCAGGTGTTAGATGCACCAGTATGCCAAGGCAAAGCATAATCCCGAACATGGAATCAATCTGATCCAAAATAAAGAAAAACAGCTTTAGCCCTCGCCGTCTGTCTCCCTGCTCCGATGCAGAAACCGAAAGTCTCCTTTTGATAAAGCTATTGGGCAGTTCAAAGAGCATATACAAAAAGCCGAAAAGCATGCCAATCAGAAAATTAAATCCGGGGGCATTTTCAAAGTACAAATACAAAAGGCTTCGCTTAGTTTCTCCT
>QWCT01001068.1_pt1 | contig 15143 bp, 7 predicted proteins | sample 1972681 | NCBI WGS metagenome assembly QWCT01 (sample SAMN09866701, study PRJNA288562) | Human oral metagenome isolate pre3_saliva, whole genome shotgun sequencing... | isolation source: mouth | host: Homo sapiens | place: USA: California | reverse complement strand
AGGAACGCTTTCAGAACTTTTTACATAGCTTTTCCAATACCAATCTGGATGCTTCTTTAGCCTTCCTTGGCGATAAGCTGCTCTACTATTATCAGGAAGGCGGAGAGGATAAGGTGGCTTTTCAATTTGCCCTGGAAGACGGAAAAGCAGTGGTAATGGGAGAACCTATTGGCGAGAAAAAATATTTCCCTGCTGCAATATCTTCCTTTACCGAAGAGGCGGAGGAAAAAAATCTCACTCCCCTCTTTTATGAGGTAGGGCAGGATTTGACACTGCTCCTCCATAACCACGGCTATGAATTTATGAAGTTTGGAGAGACTGCAAAGGTCCCCCTTTCCGACTTTGATCTCGTAGGAAAATCCGGAAAGAAGTTTCGTGCCGCAGTCAATAAGTTGGAAAATAAAGGCTATTCCTTCAAAGTAATGTATCCTCCTTTTTCCGACAGCTTTTTGCAGGATCTGGAAAATATTTCTGATGCCTGGCTTTCCGGAAGACAGGAAAAGGGATTTTCTCTGGGCTTCTTTGACAAAAACTATCTTTCCCTTGCCCCCATTGCCTGCGTATTGGATTCCGAAGGACATGTGCAGGCCTTTTCCAACTTCCTCATTTGCAATGGAGAAAAAGAAGCCAGCATTGATCTCATGCGCTATAATCCGGGCACGGAAAGTAACGGCATCATGGACTATCTCTTCGTGGAAATTTTCCTGTATTTTAAAGAAAAAGGCGTAGAATACTTTGATTTGGGTATGGCGCCCCTCTCCAATGTGGGACAGGAAGAACATAGCTTTTTCCAAGAAAAGCTGGCCTTTCTGGTTTATGCCTTTACCAATCGTTTCTACTCCTTTTCGGGACTGAGAAAATATAAGGACAAGTTCTCGCCCCTTTGGGAGGCAAGATACCTGTCCTATCCGAAAGACAGCAGTCTGCTTTTCAATCTGCTGGCCATTTATAAAATTGATAACAGAGCAGTAAAAGAATGAGTTGTCCGATTTCAGCATACCGATTCCGGAATACTATTTTTCATTCTTAAAAATCCATAATTTACTGTTCTAAAATCCCAAATCTTCATTCACTAAAATCACGTGAATTCGCTCCGGATGACGAGAGTATCGGGTAATTAAGAATTGACAGCAAATGGTATCCGGTGACTTGCAATCGGAACATTTTCCTGTAATCTTACAAGGCGTTTTAATATCAAACCTTTGGGTATTTGCCGGTGCGGCCACGTTTCTCGCACGCTTCATGGCAGAGTCAAGGTCTGTGCAGACTTTGTTCATGCTGATAAGGAAAAGAACCTTCTTCGGTCCTTGCGCTATGCAGGAAACACGATTCGCATTGCCGTCAATGTTCACTAAGATACCGTCATCCGTCATGGCGTTTGCACTGGAAAGGAAAATATCCGCATCATAAGCTGCAAGTAGCGCTTCTCTTGGATCTAACTTCGTTCTGTCAATAAAATGATAGTCCCCTTCTTCCAGGGCGGAAACCAGCCCGATTTCCCTCGCGCTCATACATCCGCCCATAGCTATACTGCTGCCTTTTTCGATAAGGCCCAAAGCAAGCTCCAAAGCTTCCTCTTTATCCTTCGCATAGTAGCCGGTCATATTGCGGGACTTCAGTCCTTTTATGACGGTCTCTGCCAAAATTTCGTTTCTTTTCCTCAAATGAATATCCATAGACTCTCTCAGTTTACCTTTCTCTTCTTTTCCTTGTAGAAAAACGCGAAGAGTCCGAATCCTGTAGCGGCAAAGAAAAAGAGATATTGCAAGTTCCTGCTATAGTCTCCGGTTTTCGTATTTCTTTCCGCTCCGAGCACCTCTCCCTTAGCATCCTTCTTTTCCTTATCGTCTTTGTTTTCCTTAGCCTCTTCTTTTTTAGAATCCTTATCTCGACTTACACCGAGTACAGAGGAAGTTTCTGCATTCTCCTCTTTTTTCTTTGCAAGCTTTTGATCGGAATGCTTTGCTTCTACAGGATTTCCCGCAGCAACAGTATTTCCGGAAGGAAGCGGATTGGACTTTAGCTTTGTATTTACAAAGATATTTTGATAGCCTGTAGTATTGTCTCCGGAAAGCTCCGTACTATATCCGGGAACCACATCCTCCGTTAAATTATATCTTATCTCCTGCCCGTCTTTATTTCTCTCCAGATTGGTAAAGGTATATTGCCAGTTATTGTCTGCAGAAAGCTGTTGTTTCGCAATTTCCTTATCATTTGCCATAAGACGCACGGTAACGGAAGCAGGGTTCTCGCCCTTTCCCTTCCACACTGCGGTAACCGGAATAGAAACCTTCGTACTTACCGTATTCACCAGGTTAAATCCTGAGTCCTGCGTACCGGAAAGTGTCGGATAATAGCCGGCTACTGCCTGCTCACGGATACTGTACTGATACAATTTTCCGCTATCATCATACTTCGAAAGTTCCTCAAAAACAGTCTTCCATCCGTTTCCCTGTGTTAATTCTGCCGTATCCCCGGTAAAACTTCCGTTTCGAAGAAGTTCTGCAATCACTTTTCCGGGTCTTCCCTGTGCCTGATTTCCGGCATCAACCCACTTCGTTGTAACAGCAATACTTCTGTTTTGACCCGATTTTACACTCTCCACTCTTAAGTTCGCAACTTTAGCAAGGTCAAAGCTATCCGCGTTTACCTGATACTGCTCGGTAGAAAGAATATAGCCGGCTGGTGCCGAAATCTCCTGTACGATATAGTTATCCCGCATAAGATTCTCTATAACGGCATCTCCGTTTGCATCCGTAGTCAGCTGTCCAACCTGCTGTCCGCTACTGTTTGCCACTGCAAAAACTGCACCGGATAGTGGCTGATTCTCTTCATTTACCTTCTTAATTTTAATCTTATAGTTATCCCCTGATGCAGATCCCAGAGCCTTTTGAATCGTTAGCGTTTGGCTTTTTCTGAGTGGCTCTCCGTTTCCGTCGGAAGTAAGCTCTGCAGTATTGGTATAACTAAAATTCTGTAAGGGCACGCCGTCAAATTTTGCATAATAAACAATCTCATAGCCTTCAGTACGGTTGACATTTCCAAGATTTATACTAAAGCTTTTTCTTCCGGGAGCATTGTTTCGAAATGCCGATTCAGCAGCCGTTTCATGCGCTGCGGCACTTGTCCTGCTTTGGTTTCTTAAATCAAAATTACTGCCGTTAATGGGGTCGGAAATCCAAGTCCCACCTTCGAAATGACCTCTTTCCCATACTCCTTTTCGTACGGAGACCGGATGATTATCGTCAATATAGTAGGAAAATGCACCATCTCCCAGTGTATCTTGAACTGTCAGATTGTTCCTTGCTTCTCCGAGATTTATGAGTATTTGATAACGCGCCAGGTAAATCTTATTTCCGGTCTGCGGATCCGTTGCCTCTTCCAAGCTTTGCTTCACATTCTTTACAAAGTTGAAATCAGTCTCTTTCTCGATTCCCGTATAATTGATGCTCCCCGCAATCGGAAATCTTGCATAATTATTAATCCGAATTTCCGTACTGATGCTTCTTGCTGCAGGCTCTGTGCTCCGGTTTACCTGCATAGTTAGAAAGAAACTGAATCGGATGTCATTTTTCTGTTCCACATAGGGTTCATAAGTCAGTAATACAGTATTGCTTTCTGCTGCATAATGTGCTTTGGCAATGAGATTCTCTCCGTCTCTTATTTCAAAATCCTTTGCAGAAAGAGAGACAAAGGAAGAGGGCAGATTGATACTGCTTGTATCCCCAACCTTCACCTGTGCATCACTAGGAATAGCAAACTCCATCTTAACACCGAACTCTCCGCTATTGCTAAGCCCTGCACCGTCATAAGGAGCTGTCCCCTCCTTATTTGTATAGCTTGCACTGATCGGATTAAGCAGGATCACTTTACTGCTTTCCGTAGTCATTGCTTCAAGAGGGGTAAGCGCCAAATTCTGCTTTGCACTTGCCTCCTCCACTCTTTCTTCTTCCGTCTTCGCTTGTGCTGCCCGAATATCTTCTTCCGATGGAACGCCGCTGTTTTCCGATGAATTGTGAATGTTACTCTGTGACACCACGCCCGGCCCTATCTCTTCTGCCTGTGCGAGAGAAAATCCCTGCCATGCCATAGCAGCAGCCATGAAGATAGCCAGTAACTTTCTTTTTTGTATCATTTTTACTCCTTTTTGCTTTTTCAAAAAAAGCACACTAAACAAACTAATGCGTCGTTCTTCTTCTCCATCAAAGACTGATTCATTAAGCTTTGTTTTTTTAGTCTATCACAATTTATAAATAATTTAAATAATCTGTTTTTGTATCTTTGAAAAATTAAAAATAATTATAGATTAAAGTATAAAAAAATAAGAATTCCCTCGGAAAAGTACAGAGTTCAGCCATTTCCGGAATTTTTAGTTTAATTAAATTATTGAATTATTTTATGTTTTTTAACACTGCTCTTTTTCCGAAATTTTCGGCTATCGCAACTCGGATTTAACAATATCCTGTATCGAAAAACGATTCCTAGCGCAACTCTCCCGAAGCTGCACTAGCTGTATGTACCTCTACGCCATGCACCTCGCCGGCCTGCAAAGGACCTCCGAAAAGATAGCCCTGAATCATATCACAGTTATAGTCAAGCAGCTTCTCGTACTGCCATTCCTCTTCTACTCCCTCTACAATAACCACCTTTCCCAGGTCGTGGATGATGCTGATCAGATTTCGTACCACATCCCCGTTATTTAGAAGGAAATTGTCAATGATAGACTTATCCATCTTAACAGTATTGAGGGGAATATACGGTAAATAGCTGAAGCTGCTGTAGCCGGTACCGAAATCATCCAGATGCAGTTGAATTCCGGCTTCCACAAGCTTCTTAAATACAGACTTGGTCTGCTTACTTTCCTCAAAGAGAATACTCTCCGTAATTTCTAAAACGACATACTCATGCGGTATGGCAAAACGGTTCAACTGGTATAAAAGGAATTCTACAAAATCATCATCATAGATTTGATAGCTACTGAAATTAATGGAAATCGGACGCAATTCCTTTCCTTCCTCTCTCCATCTTGCCAACTGTCGAATCACCTGCTCAACCGCAATCTTTCCCAGCTTCGTAATGAAGCCATACTGCTCTGCAACAGGAATAAACTGATCCGGATAACAGGCATCATTGTGTATACGCATCAAGGATTCAAAGCCCACAATTTTCTTTGTTTTGCAATCTATCTGCGGCTGGTAAACCATATAGAAGGCATTTTCCTCAATGGCCTTCTCCACCTTCTTTAAAATCAGATTGATCTTCTCTTTTTTATAGCGAAGCTCATCGGTGTAATACACCAAACGATTCTTTCCTTTTTTCTTGGCAGAGCTCATGGCAATTCCTGCAGAAACAACAATCTGCTTAGGACTGTCCTTACCATTGGAAGTCGCCACACCACCGGACGAGTTCATATTGACAGTCTCTCCCCCTACGGTAATCGACCTTCTGAAAATGGAATGCAGCTCCTGTAGAACCTGAGAATCCTCCGGCAAAATTACTCCCGGAAAAACAATCAAAAACTCGTCTCCACCGTAACGGGAGGCTACTGCCCCGTGCGCTTTCTCCATCTTCCGAAGACGATTTGCCACAGCGGAAAGATATAAATCTCCGGTCTCATATCCTCTTGACTCATTTAACTCCTTCAGGTTGTCAATATCCATAAGAACGCAGGTAAACTCTTCGCTGTTTTTTAAAAGCTCCTCTATGCTCGCCAGAATCGTCTGACGGTTTAAAAGCTCCGTCAAATGGTCATAACTCAGCTTATGTTCCAGTTCGTCGCGCACCATTATAAGATTTTCATTTTTTTTCTCCAGTTCCTCTAAAAGCTTGGTACTGTGGAGCTTTCCGAGAAGAGAATATACAAGGAACAAAAGGATGGCGAGAATAGGTAAGAGAGAGAGGAGAAAATATCCGGCATATTTGGCTAAAAAATGCCCTATACTGTCCTCCAGAAATACATCTTTGGAAAGATGGCTCTTCGATAACCCGTAGGCAAGAAGAACTCTATTATTGATGACCATTTGTCCGGGACTGTCCATCTTACAAGAACGCTCCTCAATTTTAACTTTGGAGGACAAAATATCCAGCATCAAAAGAGTCGCATCCTTCGCCATCTGCCGATAGTCCTGTACCCTTCCGCCGATAAAGCCGGGGATATTCCTTACCATGGAATTTCCGTAAACCGGTGTATCTACCGTATTTAAAATAAGCTTTACCATCTGGCTTTCAGGATAATTGTTTCCATCTCCATCCTGATATGCGGAAAGAAATACTAATATGGTTTTATCCTGTATTGCTTTCAAGGCCTGTACAAATTCTTCTCTCTTTAATTGAGAAAAGTTAATGCCGGCAAAACGGTAGGAAGAAAATTGTCTTTGAAGAGAGAAAAAGTCCTCCCTTGCCGCAATTCCGGAATAGCTGTTGTCGTAAATTGCCATGATGGTTTCCGCTTTAGGCTGTAAAGCGGTCGCCGTTTCCAAGGTCTCTTCCAAGAAAGACGGACAGTAATATCCAGTCATGCCGGAGTCTTCTCCCGCTTTCTCCGCCAGAGTTTTACTTCCTATAGAAAAAAACACAACCGGAAGGTTCGGAAACAATTCTTTTTTATACTCCATTACGAAGTTTAAAGCTCTGTCATCTCCTACAAGAATTCCGTCATACGAGCTTTCTCTGTTTTCAATTCTGCTTTTCACAAAGGCATAAAAAGCCTCTACATCCTCATCGTGGTTAAAGTGTCGAAAGTCCATATTCACGATATCAAGATGCACATTGCTTTGGTTCAAGATTTCCTCAATCCCTTCCATCTGTTGCGGAAAAATGAGGTCTGACGGGTCATAGGAACTTAAAAAAAGAAGGCTCTTTTTTTCCTGGAGCTCATACGGCTCTTCCATTTCCTTCCATTCCTTCCATTGTCTCGGTTTTATACGAAAATAGCGATTCCAAGAAGCTACGGAAAGAACAATAAAAAGAAGCAGAAATAAAATTCCTGCTGCAAGTAAACTTCTTCTTATAAAGCGATTATCCTTTCTATTACTCATTCCGCATCCTTATTCTTGAACTCCTCTATCTATCATTTAAATCTTTCATAAACTACTAACACAAACCAAAGCGGCAAAACAAAACTAACTGTCAAAATAAAATAAACCTTTTAACCAAAAAAGAGATATAAACTGTACAAATTGCCTATATCTCTTTCAGTTTACACGATTTCATTATTTATGCAATATTTATTTCCATTCCTTGGGGAGTTCCAATATCGCTCCTCTGTTTCCGCTTGTCACAAGCGCCTGGTAGCGGAGAAGATAGCCCTCTGTCACCTTCGGCTTTCTCGGCTTCCAGAGTTTTCTTCTTCTTTCCAGCTCTTCCTCCGAAACCTTCATATCAAGTTTATTCTTCGGAATGTCAATAGAAATAATATCTCCTTCTTCCACTAAGGCAATCGGGCCTCCTACAGCCGCTTCCGGAGAAACATGGCCGATGGATGCTCCGCGGGAAGCTCCCGAAAATCTTCCGTCCGTAATTAACGCTACCGTGCTTCCGAGTCCCATTCCCATAATGGCGGAGGTGGGATTTAACATCTCACGCATACCGGGACCGCCCTTCGGTCCTTCGTAGCGGATAACCACAACATCGCCTTCATGAATCTTCCCGCCTTTGATTGCCTTGATTGCATCGTCCTCACAGTCAAAAACTCTTGCCGGTCCTTCATGCACCATCATTTCAGGAGCTACAGCGGAGCGCTTTACGACCCCGGTATCCGGTGCAAGGTTTCCTTTCAGAACGGCAATGCCTCCGTTTGGCATAAAGGGATTTTCAATCGGGCGAATGATCTCTTCATCGAGATTCACAGCTCTTTCAATATTCTCTCCCGTCGTTCTTCCCGTAACCGTGATGCCGTCTAAGTGCAGGAGATTTTTCTTGGAAAGCTCCTTCATGACTGCAGAGATACCGCCGGCTTCATTTAAGTCTTCCATATAAGCCGGGCCTGCCGGTGCAAGGTGACAAAGATTCGGTGTCGTATCGGAGATCTGATTGGCATATTCCATATCCAGTGTAAAACCGCACTCATGGGCAATCGCCGGAAGATGGAGCATGGTATTCGTGGAGCAGCCAAGTGCCATATCCACGCGAAGCGCATTTTCAAAGCTATTCTTCGTCATAATGTCACGCGGACGGATATTTTCCTTCAGTAAATGCATGATGGCATAACCTGCCTGCTTCGCAAGACGGATTCGAGCGGAATAGACTGCCGGAATCGTTCCGTTTCCGGGAAGCCCCATACCGATAACCTCACTTAAGCAGTTCATGGAGTTTGCCGTATACATTCCCGAGCAGGAACCACAGGTCGGACAGACATTTTCCTCATAGAGCTTTAGCTCCTCCATGCCGATTTTCCCCGCCTCATACTCTCCCACCGCTTCGAACATCGCGGATAAGGAGCGCTTCTTTCCGTGCACCTTTCCGGCAAGCATGGGGCCTCCGGAAACAAAGACGGTCGGTACATTAACACGAGCTGCCGCCATAAGAAGTCCCGGTACATTCTTGTCGCAGTTCGGAATCATAACCAGTGCGTCAAACCGATGCGCCTTTGCCATACACTCTGTGGAATCGGCAATCAAGTCTCTTGTCACAAGGGAATACTTCATACCGACATGACCCATGGCAATTCCGTCACAAACCGCAATCGCCGGAAATTCCACCGGAAGACCGCCCGCTTCGGCAATGCCCATCTTCACCGCCTCGCAGATTTTATCCAGATTGATATGCCCCGGAACAATTTCATTATAGGAGCACACCACCCCGATCATCGGCTTCTTCATCTCTTCCTTGGTGTAGCCCAAGGCATTAAATAAACTTCTATGGGGCGCCTGCTGCACACCCTCTCTTACATTTTCACTATTCATCTTCTCTCCTCTATACAATCTCGTAGAAAGAGGCTTGTTCATACTTCACATGTCTACTCATGATGAACACAGTTCTCCATCCTCTCCGGTCAGTACTTATTCAGAATGAGATATTGCACGCTGCGCAAGCGATACTCGTTATGAATCAAAAAAGGATTTTCCTTTATTTACCTCATGGAAATAAAGAAAAACCCTTTCTATAGACAGCTATTTTAAAGCCTTTTCCCTTATCGCGCAAGGAAAAGGGCTTTCTTTGCTATGCACTTTCGGAATGGGAGCTATATTCTCCATTCCCTATCCTTTCGAACTGTAACTTTTTATTCGAACTGATCTGTAAGCTCTAGGCTGTGCTCCTTCTGCATCTTCGCGCAAACCTTTAAGAATACGTCCAATGGCACATTGTTAATCTGCTTGTTGGAGCCTCTCATGTTAATGGAAACGGTATTTTCCTCCATTTCCTTGTCTCCAAGCACCAGAATGTACGGGTTCTTGTAGTTCTTATAGCTCTTAATCTTCTCCTTCATATTCTTATCGGAGTAGTCGATTTCCGCGCGGATTCCCATATCGGAAAGAGCGTCATAAATCTTCTTTCCATATTCGTTATGCTCTTCCCGAATCGGCACAATCCCTACCTGCTCGGGGGAGAGCCAGAAGGGGAAGCTTCCCTTGAAGTTCTCAATGATAATTCCGATAAAACGCTCTAAAGAGCCGTAAATTGCACGGTGGATAACCACAGGCATCTCCTGTCCGCCCTCAGCAGTCTGGTAAGTTAAGCCGAAGTTATGCGGGAGCTGGAAGTCAAGCTGGATGGTTCCACACTGCCATTCTCTTCCGAGAGCGTCCTTAATCTGCAGGTCAATCTTCGGACCGTAGAAGGCACCGTCTCCCTCGTTGATTTCAAAGCCTCCCTCTCCGTACTTGTCGGTCAGAATCTTCTTTAAAGCAGCTTCTGCTCTATCCCAAACCGCGATGTCTCCCATAAAATCATCCGGTCTTGTGGAAAGCTCTGCACGGTAGCTTACTCCGAAGGTACCATAGATTTCATCCGCAATGGAGATGATGTCGGCAATCTCCGCCTCAATCTGGGATTCCATTACGAAGGTATGGTCATCATCCTGCCGGAACTCCTGCACGCGGAAAAGACCGTTCATCTGGCCGGACTTCTCTTTTCTGTGCAGGACATCGTACTCGGAATAACGAATCGGCAATTCCTTATAGGAACGATTTCTTCTCTTGTAGGTGAGCATCGCATTCGGACAGTTCATGGGCTTTGCCGCCATGGTGTCGATATTTTCACGGTTATAAATTACAGAGCCAGCCTGAATCTTCACCGTCTTTTCTCCAAGGCTCGCATCGGTCGGATGCTCGAGCACTCCGGAGAGGTCGGCATCGGCCTTTAACCAACCGGAAACACCGGGAACCATAAACATATTGTTGATGTAATGGGCCCAGTGACCGGAAATCAACCACAGCTTCTTATTGTTGATAAGCGGTGCGGAAATCTCGGTATAGCCGTGCTTCTTTTGGAGTTCTCTGGAATAAGCAAGAAGCGCCTGATACATCTTCCAGCCTCTGGGAAGCCAGTAAGGCATACCCGGTGCAGTCTCCTCGAACATGAAGAGTTCCAGTTGATTTCCGAGCTTCTTATGATCTCTCTCCTGTGCCTCCTGTAACCACTTTAAATGCTCCTTTAAAGCATTCTTATCCGGGTACACAAAGAGATAAACTCTCTGCAGCTGATCCCTATGCTCATCGCCTCTCCAGTATGCTCCGGAAACGGACTTTACCTGAAAAGCCACATTCATAAGCTCCTGGGAATTCTCTACATGCGGTCCGCGGCAGAGATCCACGAAGTCGGATCCGGTATGGTAAACGCTAATGATTTCACTCTCGGGAAGGTCCTCAATTAGTTCTTTCTTAAATTTCTGCTTAGCAAAAAGTTTTAAAGCATTCTCTCTGCTAAGCTCTTCTCTCGTCCAGTCCTCTCTTCTCTTAATGATTTCCCGCATCTTGTTCTCAATAGCGGGGAAATCCTCTTCAGACAAATTCTTCGGTACCAAAAAGTCATAATATGCTCCGTCCTCAATCTGCGGTCCGATAGCATACTGCACCTCCGCCCCGTAAAGCTCAATCATAGCCTTTGCCAAAACATGGGCGATGGAATGTCTGTATCTCTCTAAAAATTCTTCTCTTTCCATAATTTAACCTCTTTTACTTACTTGATTCCTCGACTTTTCGGATTTCTTCTTCCGTATTTCCGAGCAAACTGTTATTTCCAATGAAATCTCTATTTCTTTAATCTCATCTTCAATACACTTAAATTAAGTATATTCTATCATTGTCATTAAGTGTTTGCTTCCAGTCTTTCAACAGCCGCCTTTAATCTCTTCAAGGACTCCTCTTTTCCGAGAACGGAAAGAATCTCGGTTGCTCCCGCAGGCGTCATCTGCTTTCCGGAAAGGGCAATCCGAATCGGCCACATGGTGAATCCCGTCTTGTATCCCTTTTCCGTGCTGAATTCCTGTAAAAGGCTGTAGAGGCGGTCATTGCTGTAATCCTCTTCTTTTTCCAAAAGCGGAAGCACTTCTTTTAGAAGACTAAGAGAATTCTCTAAATTGGTCTTGGCTTTTTTGTTTTGATAAAGCTCTAAAGAGTAGTCGGGAACCGCCTTAAAGAAGTCTACATGCTCCGGAATATCAGGGAAAATCTCAATACGGCTCTTGACCATCTCGGCGATTATCTTTAAATCCACCTTCTCCCCGGCAGCCTCCTTCAGATAGGGGTAGGCTCTCTCATAGAACTTATCGAAGTCCATCTTCTTAATATACTCTCCGTTCATCCAACGAAGCTTTCCCATATCAAAGACGGCCGGGCTCTTCGAAATTCTGTGATAATCAAACTCCCGAACGAGATCCTGTAAGGAAAGAATCTCTTCATTTCCTTCCGGACTCCATCCAAGAAGCGCGACAAAGTTTACAACCGCTTCCGGCACAAAGCCTTGATCAATCAGATCCTCAAAAGAGGAGTGTCCCGAACGCTTAGAGAGCTTCTTATGATTCTCATCCGTAATCAAAGGACAATGCACAAGTTTCGGGGATTCCCAGCCGAAAGCATCATAGAGCCTCTGGTACTTCGGGCTGGAGGAAAGGTACTCATTTCCACGTACCACGTGGGTAATGCCCATTAAATGGTCGTCCACGACATTGGCAAAGTTATAAGTCGGAAAACCGTCGGACTTGATGAGCACCATGTCGTCCAGCTCCGCATTATCCACGGTAACATCTCCGTAAAGTTCGTCATGGAAAGTCGTTGTGCCCTCGGTCGGGTTATTCTGCCGGATAACATAGGGAAGGCCCGCAGCAAGTTTTTCCTCCACCTCTTCCTTGGAAAGAGAAAGACAATGTTTGTCATAGTGCATCAAAATCTCGCCGTTGACCTCAGTCTGTAAAGACTCGAGCCGATTCTTATCACAAAAGCAGAAATAAGCCTCTCCCTTTTCCACAAGCTCCTTAGCGTACTGCATATAAATGCCGGTCTTCACACGCTCGGACTGTACATAGGGGCCGCAGGAGCCGGGATTATCCGGACCTTCATCCCAAAAAAGCCCCGTCTCTTCGAGGGTTCTGCGGATAATCTCCACAGCCCCCTCCACTTCTCTTTCCTGGTCTGTATCTTCTATACGTAGAAGGAAGTCTCCTCCCTCATGCTTGGCAATCAAATAGGCGTACATCCCTGTGCGAAGATTCCCTACATGCATCCTCCCTGTGGGGGAAGGCGCATATCTGGTCCTGATTTTCATAAATGCCCCCTTACTTAAACTATTCTGCTAAATCCTGCGGTCTCATGGAAAGATTGATTCTTCCCATCTTATCTACCTCAATAACCTTTACACGTACCTTGTCACCGATATGTACAACATCCTCCACCTCATTCACTCTCTTATCGGAAAGCTTGGAAATGTGCACCATACCGTCCTTAGTCGGGCTGAGCTGCACGAAAGCACCGAAGTTCATCATACGCACTACGGTTCCCTCTAAAATCTGACCCGGCTCAATGTCATTTACGATGGAAAGGATAATTTCCTTCGCTCTCTCTAAAGCAGCAAGGTCAATTCCGGAAATGGATACCATACCGCTGTCATCAATGTCAATCTTTGCACCGGTTTCATCAATAATTGCGGTAATCGTCTTACCCTGCTTACCGATAACATCTCCGATCTTGTCGGTCTCAATCTGTAAGGTAATAATCTTCGGTGCATAGGGAGAAAGCTCTTTTCTCGGCTCGGCAATCGCATCCTTCATTACCCCGTCCATGATGAAGAGTCTTGCCTCTCTTGCTCTCTTAATCGCCTCTTCCACGATGGGACGGGTTAGACCGTGAATCTTGATATCCATCTGGATTGCGGTAATACCGTCTCTTGTTCCCGTAACCTTAAAGTCCATATCGCCGAAGAAATCCTCAAGACCCTGAATATCGGTAAGCACCAAGTACTCATCATCACTCTCTCCGGTAACCAGACCGCAGGAAATACCGGCAACCGGCTTTCTGATCGGTACTCCGGCAGCCATCAAGGACATGCAGGATGCACAGGTGGAAGCCATGGAAGTAGAACCGTTGGATTCCATGGTCTCGGAAACGGAACGAATTGCGTAGGGGAACTCCTCTACAGGAGGAAGCACCGGAATTAAAGCCTTCTCTGCGAGAGCGCCGTGTCCGATTTCTCTTCTTCCGGGACCTCTGGAAGCCTTTGCCTCTCCTACGGAATACCCCGGGAAGTTGTACTGGTGTAGATAACGCTTCTCCGTCTCAAATTCATTCATGCCCTCAACCTTCTGTACCTCGGAAAGAGGGGCAAGAGTAGTAATATTTAAAATCTGGGTTTGTCCTCTCTTAAACATAGCGGAGCCATGGACTCTCGGGAGTACATCCACTTCCGATTCCAAAGGACGAATCTCATTAATTGCTCTTCCGTCCGGTCTCTTATGATCCTTTAAGATCATCTTCCGAACCGTCTTCTTCTCGTACTGGTAAATGGCATCCGGGAGAATCGCAAGCGCTTCCTCATCATCTTGGAACGCCTCTACCAAACGTTCACTAAGAGCGGAGATGTTGGCATCTCTTTCCTGCTTCTCATCGGTAAATACCGCCTTTTCCATCTCTTCCGGGCTTACCACGCTCTTCATTTTCTCGAAAACGGCCTCAGGAATAGCGGAAGACTCGTAGCTGTGCTTCTCTTTTCCGCACTCTGCGATGATGCTCTCAAAGAAGCCGATAATCTGCTGGTTGGTCTCATGCGCAAGGTAAATAGCTTCAATCATCTTCTCTTCCGGAAGCTCGTTCGCGCCGGCTTCAATCATGATGACCTTTTCTTTTGTAGATGCGACAGTGAGCAGTAAGTCGGATACAGCTTTTTCTCCATTTCCCGGGTTCAAGATAAACTCCCCGGCAATCATACCTACCTGTGTCGTTGCACAAGGACCGTCAAAGGGCACGTCGGAAATGGACGTAGCGAGGGCGGATCCGAGCATGGCCAGAAGCTCCGGAGAAGCATCCTGATCAACCGAAAGCACCGTATTGTTCAGAAGAACATCATTTCTATAGTCCTTCGGGAAAAGCGGACGCATCGGGCGGTCAATGACTCTTGCAGTAAGAATGGCATTGTCACTTGCTCTACCTTCTCTCTTTTTAAAGCCGCCCGGGAACTTTCCGACAGCATACATCTTCTCTTCATACTCTACAGAAAGCGGAAAGAAATCAATACCGTCTCTTGGCTTTTCCGATGCAGTACAGGTAGAAAGCACAGTAGTATCTCCATAGTGCATTAAAACCGCACCGTTACTTTGTGCACAGACTCTGTCCACATCTATCGTGAGCATTCTGCCTGCCAGTTCCATTGAATAACTTTTGTACATAAAGCCTCCTTTTTCTTCTTTCCTTCGGAAGCCCCAAAAGCACTGAAAAAGCTACGAAATTCGTCTATTTTTCAGTGATCTCGGTTGCCTTCCAAAGGAAAATTTTTGATAAAATCACTAATAAATCATTATACTAAAGGGAAGAAGTCGCCGCAAGAGTCGGATGAAATATATCAGGGAATCCAAACTTTTATCCAAGTCTCCTTTTGGCTCCTTGTCCTTTCTCGAAAAAATCGAGTAGGAGGCGGTGACTAACCGCCGTCCTCTCACAGCACTGTACGTACGGTTCTCGTATACAGCGCTTTCAATAGTTGACGTGCACAGACTG
>QWCT01001113.1_pt1 | contig 15146 bp, 15 predicted proteins | sample 1972681 | NCBI WGS metagenome assembly QWCT01 (sample SAMN09866701, study PRJNA288562) | Human oral metagenome isolate pre3_saliva, whole genome shotgun sequencing... | isolation source: mouth | host: Homo sapiens | place: USA: California | reverse complement strand
TCCTCCATGATCTTTTTCTATTCTTATTTCATACTTCCCTTTTTCTTCATAAATTGTAAAACCATCTCCAACATATGTCTTAACATCTGTTTTATTATAATTTTCTAATTCACCCTCTTTTGGCCATCTTTTATTCTCTAAATAAAACATTACTTCTAATGCATCTTTATCTGATTTTCTTGATTTCACTGCCAATTCTTCTGATACTTCAAAATCAAAAAATTCTTTTCCTCTAATCCAAAATATGCTATAGCTACCGTCACTTATCATTATACTGTGGTTTTTATACTTCTCTGTTTCTATCACTTTTTAACACTCCTTAAAATATGTTCTTTATGACTGTATTTTTTCCTAGTGCAAACTGATTTACCACCACTTCAGGTACACCTTCTGTACTTTTTTATCAATAATATAGTTAATACTCACCTTTTTTTTGTAGTTTTTTTGCAATTTTTACTAAGTGTTCATATTCTTCTTTGGAAAATATTTTCTGAGTTTCTGCATATATCACGACTTCGTATCCATCTCTTGGTGATTTAAGTGCTTTTTCCTTGAGTTCTTTAGTTATTGGGTAAAATACTGGTTTTACAGCCGCTCCACCACAGTCTTTTTCTATTCTTATTTCATACTTCCCATTTTCTTCATAAACTATAAAATGGTCCCCTATATACTCTTTTACATCTGTTTTATTGTAGTTTTCTAATTCATCCTCTTTTGGCCATCTTTTATTCTCTAGATAAAACATTACCTCTAATGCATCTTTATCTGATTTTCTTGACTTCTCTGCCAATTCTTCTGTCACATCAAAATCAAAAAAATCTTTCCCTCTAATCCAAAATATACTATAGTTACCATTTCTTATCATTATGCTATGGTTTTTATACTTCTCCGTTTCTATCATTTTTAACACTCCTTAAAATATGTTCTCTATGACTGTATTTTTTACTAGTACAAACCAATTTACTCACCCTTTTCCTATAACAATCTAACTATTTCTCCATACTATTAATCATAAATACACCAACATCTATAATTGGTAGTTTTGTAATTTTTTCTAGCTCTTTTTTTATATATGGAAAATGCGTACATCCTAGTACAACAGCTTCTACTTTAGTTTGTTCAAAATAATTAAATAACACTTCAAAGTTAAAGTCTTTAACTATTTTCTCTGGGCTATTTTCTTCTTCTATAGCTTTTACCAGTTCTAACATAGATAACCCTAAAACACGTAAACTTGGATTTGATACATACAGATTATTCTCAACACCTGTTAAACCATGTGAGTTTGCTGCCATAACAGCTAAGTATTCATACTCTAAACCAAGATTTCTATACATCTGCATAGGTGTTACTATTTTTATATTGTGCTCAATAGCTAATCTATCAAAGTCTACTACTGAACTTAATGAATTACAATATACAAAGATAACTTCACAATTTTTTTCTTTTAATTGTTCTATTATTTCTACTATTATTTTTTCTCTTTCACTATCATTTAACGATTGAAATGTTGTTTGTTCAACTGGATTATTAGATATAGGCACTAACACAATATCATTATAACCATATGAATTTAATAAGTTCTCACCTAATTTAGAATCAATAGGCGTTCCAGCCATAACCGCAATTTTCATACTTGCTCCTCCATTTAATAAATTTACTTTTATTACTATTCTTTTTAATTATACTACAAAATATATTTATAAAAAAGTACATAAAAAAATAAACCCCAAGATTAACTTGAGGTTTGAATTATATATATATTATTTTATATCAATTTTTAATTGGTCATCTACGTAATCAAGATGTATTTTCATTCCATCTTCTATACCATGACGTATTAATTCAACTGATAGTTTATTTTCGATTTGACTTTGGATAAATCGTTTAAGTGGACGAGCACCAAATTTCATATCGAATCCTGCAGTTGCCACCCAAGCAGAAACTTTTTCATCATATGTTAATTCAATATTTCTACTTGCAACACGTCTTACTAATTCATCAAGAAGTTTATTAGCAATTCCTTTAATATTATCTTCAGTTAATGGTTTGAAGATAATTATATCATCCATACGGTTAAGTATTTCTGGTTTGAAGTAACCGTAAAGTTGGTTAGTAACATTTTTACGAGTTTCTTCAGAAATAACACCGTCTTTTACTTCTTCTAATAATTCTAATGAACCAATGTTAGAAGTCATAATGATAATTGTATTTTTGAAGTCTACTACTACACCTTTAGAGTCAGTTAAAGTACCTTCATCTAATAGTTGTAATAAGATGTTAAATACATCTGGGTGAGCTTTTTCTATTTCGTCCATTAAGATAATACTATATGGATTACGTCTTACACTTTCAGTAAGTTGTCCACCTTCTTCATAACCGATGTATCCTGGAGGGGCACCGATTAAACGACTGACTGAGTGTTTTTCCATATATTCACTCATATCTATTCTAACGATATTGCGTTCATCATCAAATAAGTTAAGAGCTAAAGCTTTAGCAAGCTCAGTTTTACCTACACCAGTAGGTCCTAAGAATAGGAAGCTACCGATTGGTCTATTTGGATCAGCAATACCTGCACGAGAACGTAATATTGCATTAGTTACACTCTCTACAGCTTCATCTTGACCTATTACTTTTTCATGAATAGTATCAGCTAAGTTAAGAAGTTTTTCTTTTTCTGTTTCTACTAATCTAGTAACTGGAATACCTGTCATTTGACTTACGATAAAGCCAATTTCATCTTCAGTTACTTCTTGTTTTAATAATTTATAATCTTCATGTTTAGATTTTTCTTCTAATTCTTCTAACTCACGTTTTAATTTTGGTAAAGTTGAGTATTGTAATTCTGAAGCTTTTTCTAAGTTATAGTTATTTTGAGCTTGTTCTAACTCTAATTTAACTCTATCGATTTTTTCACGAAGATCTTTTACCGCAGATAATTTTTCTTTTTCACTATCTACTTGTAATTGAAGTTTATTTTGTTCTTCTTTAAGATTTGCTAACTCTTCTTTTAAGTTTTCTAAACGACGTTGTGATACTTCGTCATCTTCACTACTTAAAGCTTTTTCTTCGATTTCAAGTTGCATTACTTTACGATTGATTGTATCTAACTCTGCTGGGTTAGATGAGTTTTCAGTTTTTATAGTAGCACAAGCTTGGTCGATTAAGTCTATAGCTTTATCAGGTAAGAATCTGTCAGTAATATATCTGTTAGATAATTCTGCAGCTTCTACAATAGCACGGTCAGAAATTTTCACACCGTGATAAACTTCGAATCTTTCTTTAAGACCACGTAGGATAGAAATTGTATCTTCTACAGTTGGTTCTTTAACTAGAACTTTTTGGAAACGACGTTCTAATGCAGAGTCTTTTTCGATATATTGACGATATTCATTAAGTGTAGTTGCACCAATACAGTGTAGTTCACCACGAGCAAGCATTGGTTTTAAGATGTTACCTGCGTCCATTGCACCGTCAGTTTTACCTGCACCAACTAACATGTGGATTTCGTCAATAAATAGGATTATTTTACCTTCTTGTTCTTTAACTTCTTTTAATACAGCTTTTAATCTTTCTTCGAATTCACCACGATATTTAGCACCTGCGACTAAACTAGTAAGGTCTAATTCGAATACTGTTTTATCTTTTAAGCTTTCTGGTACATCACCACGAACGATACGTTGAGCTAAAGCTTCAACAATCGCAGTTTTACCTACACCAGGTTCCCCGATTAATACTGGGTTGTTTTTTGTTTTTCTAGATAATATTCTAATTACATTTCTTATTTCTTCATCACGACCAATTACTGGATCGATTTTACCACTACGTGCAGCTTCTACTAAGTCACGTCCGTATTTTTCTAATACTTCGTAGTTGTTTTCTGGATTTTCATTCATAACTTTCTTACCTCCTCTTATACCATCGATAACTTCAGTTACTTGTTTAAGTGTAGCAACTTTATCGACATATTTTTTTACTATACTATTTTTCACATAACTTGCTAGAACTATATGTTCACAAGATATAAATTTATCTTCATATTTATCTTTGTATTTGTTAGCTTCTACTAATAAGGCATTTAAATCATTACTAAGATAGCTAGCATAATTTATATTATCCCCTTCTACCCCACTTACTTTTGATATTTCGTGATCTAATTCACGAAGTAAATTTTCCTTATCAATATTAATTCTTCCTAAAATATCACTATATAAGTTACTACCAGTAAGTGCTGCTTTTATAAACATCTCACTCGTAATACTTTGACTTTTTTTCTCTGTTGCAAATTCGGAAGATTTCGCTAAGATTTCTTTCACACTATTTGTAAAACTATTAATATCCATTGTAAATCTCCTTTTTATTTTTAGTAGGTCTTTGCCCGTCAAATTTATTTTTTAATGTCAAATTATCTTTGACCTATTTTGACCTTAAATAAATTATAGCATGTTTGACCTTTTTTGACAATAGTTTTTTTAAAAAAAATTAAAAAAAAATAAAATAGCTATTATATCAATAACTATAATATATATGTTAACTTAGATTAATAGAAATACTCTAATTTTATTTAACTATATATTATTTAAAATATACATACGTGAAAATTTTTATTAGTTTACACTACTTTTCAAATAAATATTAACTTAGTATATACTAAATCGCACCTGCTCCAATTGTATCTATATAAGTAATTATAGATTCTAACAGGGATATGAACTTTATTATAAAAACTACCTATAATTATAATTTCATGAAAACTAAATGCAAAACTCTTGAATCTTATTTCAATATGTTGTATTGTGAATATAGGAGGTATCTTATGACAAAACAAAAAATTAATCGTATAGTAGGCTCAATTGGAGCGTTTATTGGGATTTTTGTATTTATTGCTTACATCCCACAAATTATTTCGAACTTACACGGTGTTAAAGCTCAGCCTTTCCAACCATTATTTGCGGCAGTTTCTTGCCTAATTTGGGTTATCTATGGTTGGACAAAAGAACCAAAAAAAGACTGGATTTTAATTATTCCTAATGCAGCAGGTGTTGTATTAGGTGGACTAACGTTCCTAACTTCTCTATAATAATAAAACTAACAATAACCATCACTAAAAAGGATGGTTATTTTTGATTTTACATTTTATCCCTTAAATTAATATAAGCACCGTCTATATACTATAGCGTACATAAACAGTGCTTATATTTTTTTGTCTTAATTATTTTTTATTAACAAATCCATTTTTTTCTAATAATTCTTTTGTTACAGCTTCTATTCCAGAAGGTTTAGCATAGAAGTCTGAGAATTTCTTAGTCCATGTTTTAGTTTCACGAGCTTCCGAAAAGTCAATCATAGTTTGACGATATGCTTTTAATACTTCTTCATTAGATTTTGGAAACTCATTGTATCCAACATTAGCTTCATGAGGTAATCTAGGTTTAACTTTTTCTGTAGATTTTTCTTCATCAATTACACCGATACTAAGTCCACATAAGAATAATGCATTTTCTGGAATATTTAATAATTCAGAAATACCTTTAGCAAAACCTCTAACTCCACCGCAAAATACTATACCATATCCTAATGATTCAGCAGCTAAAGCAGCATTTTGCATAGCAATACCAACATCCATAGAACCAATTAATAGAGGCTCATATTGATTAGAAATATCAAACTCTCCACCTTCAATATCAAATGATAATTTAATATTGCTGTAGTCTAGGCAGTATATTAAGAATACTGCAGAACTTTCGATATGAGCTGCATTACCTGGAGCTTGTTCTCTAATTAAATCAGCAATTTTTTGTTTTGTTTCCCCTGTTGTAGCAATAATGCTGTAATGTTGACCATTCATCCAGCTAGATGCTTGTTTAGAACATTCAATAATTTGATCTAAATGTTCTTTTGGTAGTTCATTACCTTTTACAAAACTTCTTCTTGTACGATGGTTCATCATTGTTTCTATTACTTTGTTCATACTTTACCTCCATAGTTAAATGAATTATTTGTTGTGTTGATAGTTATATTATAACGCGAAAGTTCGAGGTTGAAAAGAGAAATAGTGTTTACTTTATATAATTCCACTAATCTTTTTGAAAGAATACAATATCCATTCCATCTTTAATATACTCTATCTTATCTATTCTTCTATAACCTAACTTTTCATATAAATAGATATTTCCTTTCTCTTGTAGAATAGTGTCTAATTCCCAATGATTAGAACCATATAATTTTTCCAATTCTTTTATAGCTAGCTGAGCTAATCCTTGATTTCTATATGATGGCATAATCCATAAAGGAGCGATTCTTTTCCTACTTCTATCTTCTTTATCAATAACTCTTACTCCCCCAACCTTGTTGTCATCTTTTACAATAAAGAAATACTTTGTCCATGGTTGTTTATATTTATTCAATATATTTTCATAACTTTCAGTTGCTGGACTCATATCATAATCTTTATATTTTTCTAATAAATCTTTAAATGCCTCTACCTGCATTTCCCAAATTTCTTTCATATCAGATTCAGTTGCTTCTATCAGTATTAAATCCATATATTCCTCCAAAAAATTATTATGATTATAGTTTTATTATATCATTACTATAATATATAACTCTATTAAATTATTATTTTTTATATTAATAATTTTAAAAATATTTCTCTATGAAAATTAGCCTATATACAATAGCTTTAACTTTTTTCTGTTCCTCTATCCATAATTTATAATGTATTATATATTTATATTTAATTTGAAATTATTACTTTAATACTATATTTACGTTTGTACGTAAATATGGTATTGATTTATACGCTTACAACATTTAAAATAAGATTGAGAAGTTAATCCCTATTAACTTATTTTTAAATAACATACTATTAATAAATCCCATAAAAATTATATTCAATATAAATAAAGGAGAAAATTATGTCAAACAATACAAATTTTAATATTATTGAAAACAAAAGAAAGAATAAAGGAAACAGTATTATTTCTAATCCTAATAAATATGTTGTCATTGATATAGAAACAACAGGATTGGACCCTAAATATTGTGAGATTATTGAATTAGCTGCTATTAAGTATGATAATAATAAAGAAATTGCACGATTTAATTCTTTTGTTAAACCAGATTATGAAATAGATAGTTTTATTACAAGCCTTACTGGAATTACTAACGAAATGGTAAAAAGTGCTCCAAAGATATCTGAAATAATAATCGATTTTTATAATTTTATAAAAGATGATATCCTTATTGGACACTGCGTCCATTTTGATATAAACTTCATCTATGATATTTTAATAAATGAAAACATCAATTTAAATAATGATTATATAAATATTAAAAGATTTGCTAATAAAATTCTTCCACAATTAGATAATAAAAAATTAAGTACACTAGCTTCCCACTATAATGTAATTCTTCCTAAACATAGAGCATTAGATGATTGCATAACTACAAATGAATGTTATCAAAAATTATTACAAGATATAGATGAAAGGTTTCCAACATTTGATAAATTTAAAAAATTATTTTCTAATGATTATTATAAAGCAAAAAATATAAAATCTACAACTCTAGATTTTAATGAAAATCATCCGCTTTTTAATAAAACTTGTGTCTTTACTGGAACATTAGAACATTTTGCCAGAAGAGATGCTATGCAATTTGTTGTTAATCTTGGTGGTTTTTGTGAGGATAATGTTACTAAGAAAACTAATTATTTAGTACTAGGTAACCTTGAATTTTCTTCAAATATAAAAAATGGAAAATCAAACAAACTAAAAAAAGCAGAAAAACTCATACTTTCTGGTCAAGATTTAAAAATTATTTCAGAAAATATATTTTTAGATTTATTAAGTGAAGTTTAAAAATTAGCATATTAAAAATCTATTATAAAATATATTTAGTTTCAAATACCATAATAATATAACTATGGTATAATAAAATAAGTACGTTATTCTAAAGAAATATGTTATTTAAAAATACGTTATTAAATACGAATTAAATCTAATCACTGAAAATAAAGCTGTTATAAAAGACAGTAGATTACCTACTAATGAACAACTATGTATTGAAAGTACTAAGGAATTCTTAGAAGTACTTAAATAAAATAACTTAAATATTACTAAAATAACAAATGAAACAAGATAAAATTATTAAATTAATTAACGAACTATTGGAGTAGATATATGCATGATGTTAAGTTTAGTCCTACTGAAGAAATTGTTTTAAATCTAATATACACTGATATGAAATTCATTTACAATCTAATTCAAGATATAGAAAAACAGAAATTTAGTAATTTAACGATATCTTTACTACCATATATGGCTCTTGTTTATAAAGAGGCATATAAATGGTGCGATAAAAATAAAAAATTAAGAAAGGATTTACCAAAACTCCCTAGTGAAATAGAAGCTTATTATGAACATTATAGAGAATACAATAAACTTTTAAAAGAACCTATTTCTATAATAAATGAAAAATATAACGCTGAATTTCATAATGCTAAAGACAATTCTTTTAATAAAAGTAAATTTTTGAAATACTTAGGCATTTATAATATATATGGGGTAGGAACATTCAATAATGATCTGGTTAAATTATCTCCTATATATAACACTATTTATTTTTCAGTTATTATTCCTGAATTTTCTTGGGATAATTTAGAGCAAATTGGTGAAGACTTCTTTAAACTATCATATCATTTAGGTTGTTTTTTCAGATTATTTTTAGATCCTCATTTAGACAGATTATCCGATAATGTTGAAAATACCAAAATTGAAGATTATGATTTCGGAGCACATACTCCTCCATTCCATAAAGTATATATTGATGAGTTTCTTATTTTCGATCTATTATGTAGATGTAACTTTGTGGTCATCGGCTTAAATAATTATACGAATATATTTGAAACTACAAAATTAAGATTCACTTACAATCTATATTTTTATATCTGTGAGACCATTGATAAAGTCAATGATTATTATAATACTGATTTTACGATTAACAGTAAATATAAAGATGAAGAATTAAGAAATGCATTTATGCATTATGGTATATGGAAAATTGTGAAAGATAAAGTTAATCCATTAGATTCATTTGGTGGAATGACTAATATTAGACTAGGTATCGATTGGAATAATTTGTTAAATTTTACAATAAGTGAAATTAAATTATTCTCTATACAATTAGATAACTATTTATCAAATAATAAACTAACACATTCTTATAATTTACATAATATTAAAAGTAACTAATAAATATCGTTGTATTAAATTTACAATATGGAAAAAGTGAGTAAAATCATACTCCTTATTACCTCGGCTTATCATTTTTTAACAATATTACGGTTATTTTCACTAATCCCTATTCTCTGCATTTACTAAATTTTATTTTCTAAATGTATTCTATTTATTATACCAAAATCTCCATATTTATGTTATAATAATTATAGGAATATAACATGTTATTTTAAGGATAATCTTCAAAGTATTATTCCTATTAGTAAGAAGACTTAGTTCCCCATTTAAACTAAGTCCTCTTTTTTATTATTATTTTATCTTTTTTACTTTTTTTATATAACTATAAATAATTTTTTCTACTATAATTTCAGAATAGCTACTATTTCTTCTCCGTCTTTTTCATCAGTTTCCACAAATCCTACTGACTGATAAAGTTGTCGTGCTATATCATTATCACTTTCATAAGATAACCAACAATATTTTGCTGTTCCACAAGGAAAAGTATTAACAAATTCTAAAGCTAAATCCATCGCTTTTTTACCAAATCCCTTCCCTTGAAATTTTTTATCTATCATAAAACGCCATATATTATAATTCCCTTTAGCAATCTTAGGAGCATCTGCATCATCTAAATTAACATCAAAACCTATCATTAAAAAGCCAACGGGTGCGTCATCATTATAAATACCAAATGTAAATACATCATTATTCTCAGTAATCGCTATATACGCTTCTATTATACTAATATTATTTGTAGCTACAAAACTTTTCTGATTATCAAAAACTTCTAATTTAAGAATCTCTCCTACATTTTTTCTATTAATCTTTTTTAATTTAAGCATGATTTATTCCCCATTTAATTTTTTACTCTAGATTATTTGCACTCAACAAATTTCTATTTCATAAACTTAACTATTTTCTCTTCTTCTTTATATACTTTCACTGCTATTGCGACTCTTTCAAAGTCTCGTTTTAAACTATATGAATATATGTCTCTAAATAAATCATAACCTAATTGTTCATTTACTTTATAGGCTAACATATACAAATCAAGTATTTCCATCGAATCGAAGTTTTCGTGTGCCTTTATTACATCTACTAGTATATCGTCACCATGTTCTCTAACTGCTTTTTCTAATAGATCATTACGAAACTCTGTTTTTTCAATAGCTTGTTTATTTCGCTCACGTGATGCTATTGAAAGATCATTCACTAATGTATCAAGCCCCAAATCTTCAAATAATTCATCACCTAGTTGTTCATTTATTTCTTCTACCAAAGTAAGGATTCTTTCATTCAAATCTCGTAAATACCTGTCATTTTTTCTGATTTCATCTAAAATTTCACTATTCTCATCTTGTTTCGCTTTTTTTAGTAATTCCTCTTTCATTATGTCTCCTCGTCACTTGATAAAAAAACTATTCATACCTTCTTAATAATCACTGCTATCATTATATATTATTATACTTTCACTAGCAATATCTTATAATCAATATTTCTTTATTTATCTTCTTTCTCTACCTTGACACTATATTTATTTTGTTTTATAATTAATTTGTAAAGTTATAACTTGACATTTTTTAGAAAGGAGGTCTAATATGTTTTCGAAAGATAGATTACAGGCACTTAGAAAAAAACATAATATATCACAAACAGCCATTGCCGAGCATCTTGGTGTTACTCGTTCTGCATATAATGGCTGGGAAAAAGGTAAGTTTATCCCTAATAAAAAGAATTTAGAAGAGTTAGCTGATTATTTTAATGTTGAGACTAGTTACTTTGAATCAGAGTACGAAATAGTCAACAGATACTTACAACTAAATGATATTAACAAGCAAAAACTTCTAAAAGTAGCCAATGAGCTATATTTTTCTCAGTTATATAAATATCGTGTTCACGCTAAGTTATCTGCTGGTCTAGGTAACTACTATGATGAGAATTACGAATTCGATACAGTTTATTTCAATAATGAATATGACTATGATATCGCCTCTTGGGTAGATGGGGATTCTATGGAACCTAAGTATCATAACGGTGATGTAGCTCTTATTAAGAAAACTGGTTTTGACTATGATGGTTTAATATATGCGGTAGTATACAATGAAGAAACTTATATTAAAAAAGTCTATATTGAAGAAGACAAAGTACGCTTAGTATCATTAAATGATAAATACGATGATATTATTGCACCTATCGATGAAGTAAGAATAGTAGGATTAGTCACTAAGAGCTTTAGACCTATTAGCGAGGTGTAGCTATGGGAATTATCGATTACACATTAGAACCTCATTCTGATATTGCTTTTATCGATATGAAGTCTTTTTACGCTAGTGTTGAGTGTGTAGAACGTGGCTTAAATCCCCTGACTACTTCACTTTGTGTTATGAGTCGTGCTGATAACTGTAACGGCCTAATACTTGCGAGTTCACCTGTTTTCAAAGAAGTATTCGGTAAAAATAATGTTGGGCGCAGCTATGATCTCCCTTTTAATATAAAGGATAGAACTTTTTCTTATTACAATGCTAAACGCTTTGGTATGAAAATTACTCCTGAATATATCCAACATGTTGAATCTTGGGCTAAAAAAACACTTATAGTTCCTCCTAGAATGAACTTATATATTGAAAAAAATATTCAAATATTAAACGTGCTAAAAAATTATGTTCCTGATGAAGATATTCATCCCTACTCTATCGATGAAGGTTTTATAGATTTAACACAATCACTAAACTATTTTGTAAAAGATACTACTAAGTCTAGACGTGAAAAGTTGGATATTATTTGTGCTAAAATCCAGCGTGATATTTGGAAAAAAACTGGTGTTTTCTCTACTATTGGTATGAGTAATGCTAATCCTTTACTCGCTAAGTTGGCACTTGATAATGAAGCTAAAAAAACTAATACTATGCGAGCTAATTGGTCTTATGAAGATGTCGAAACTAAGGTTTGGAATATAAAATCCCTTACTGATTTTTGGGGAATTGGTTCAAGAACTGAAAAAAGATTGAATAAATTAAAAATATATTCTATACGTGATTTAGCAAATGCTAATCCGGATATACTAAAAAAAGAATTTGGTATTATTGGCGTTCAACTTTGGTTTCACGCTAATGGCGTTGATGAAAGCAAGCCTTCTGTTCCTTATGAACCAAAATCAAAAGGACTTGGAAATTCACAAGTTTTACCTAAAGACTATACCATTAAGTCACAAATAGAACTAGTATTGTCAGAAATGGCTGAACAGGTAGCTATAAGATTAAGGCGTGCTAGAAAGAAAGCTAAGTCAGTACATATAACTATTAGCTATAGTCGCATAGAAGAAAAAAGACCTCTTGTTGCATCTCAAAAAATTAAACCTACTCAAAATACAAAGCAACTAACAGATTATGTATTATCACTATTTAGAAAGAAATATACAGGAGGCGCTGTTCGTTCTATTTCAGTAAGATATGATAATTTAGTCGATGATAATATTACTATAATTTCATTATTTGATGATATTAAGGCAATAGAAAAACAGGAGAAAATCGACAAAACTCTCGATTCTATTCGTGATAAATATGGCTTTTTAGCTGTTCAAAATGGTAGTATTTTAATGGAAGGCTCTCGTGTTAAAGAGCGAAGTAAACTAGTTGGCGGGCATGCTGGTGGCATGGATGGGATATCATGATTAATAGAAGCTACCTACCCTATAAATCAGCTAGGCAATATGTAGACCGTGGTATGGCAAAATGGATGGGATTTTTTATTTCGGAACATACTACAGCTATTAATACTCAAGGTAATACTATAGATTTTTCTATAAATATGGATATAGCTGAAAAACGTTTATTATTAAATCAGCTATTTTTCTTTAAAGGGCTAGCTTATTTATATACTACTAAACAAATAGTTCCATTTTTAGGAAAAGTAACCGACTGCCAAAATGACTATATTTACTTCACAACAAAAGATACTATTATTCAAATCGACATAAAAGATATATTAAAAGTTTCAATCGCAGAGGAATTAGACTATGAATAAATTAAATCAACATGAAGTCCAATTTGATTATTTCAGTAGTAACTATGATAAATTCGAAAAAGATTTCTATAAGTATTCTGCCTTAAACATCCCTTTAACATTTCTAACTGATGATATTTTAAGTTTAATGATGAATAACAATAGTAACTTTTTCAGATTAGCTGCGAATAAATCAAAAGATAAAAGAGATCATTACTTTTTCTTCAAAGTAAATACTCCACAAGAAAATAATACAGTAAGGATCTTTCAATATATTGGACATAAATATCAACTACGAAAATAAAAAAGTGCATCTTAAATTTTAGTGAAAACTAATTTTATAAGGTGCACTTTTTTATTTTTTACTAATGTTTTTAATTGAGTCGTGTTCTTCATAACAACACCTCTAAATAACTTTTTAATTTATCTTTAACTCCTAATTTTTCGGCATACGACGAAAGTAGTGGTATATTTTTTTCTTTTGAATTCATATAAGTTCTATAAGCATGAGATATAATTTGTACATCTACCTTGTTGACAGGTCTAATAATATCAATTAATGTTCTTTCTTTATTATATGCTCTAACTTTACAGCTACCAGGTGTCAGCACTTCTGTAACACCTAATTCATATAGTTCTTTCTTTATTCCCTTACAATTCAACCCCTGACTTTTAGGATTTGTTAAATTATACCCTTTTGGAAAAGTTAAGTTGAAATTATTAGGAGTTTTATCTGTTAAATCATGTAAATATAGTGCTGTTTCTAATGAGAAAATTCCTTTTTTAAATCTATTTTGAATTATGAAAAATTCATCTTCAAATATACCTGGTAAAACATAAACTCCACGACTTACCTTTTCTAACTCTCCCTTATCAGAAAGATATTTAATAGAGCCGCGGTATATTCCGTAATCTTCAGCTTCTTTTGTAGTAAGTAAACCATTATTTTTATCTAATAAATACTTTATTTCTTCAAATTTCAAATTAAACACCACCTTCATTTTTTACTTTTACACTCCCTATTTTATAAGAAAGGAGCATAAAAGTAAAGTGATTGGAATATTAAATATAATTTACCCATATTACTTTAAACCAAAAATTAAAACCCGAAACAAAGATTCTCCCTTACCTCGGATATATTATACAATTCATAAAAACCTCAGAACACTTATAGTGCTCCGAGGTTTTTATTATTATCTTTTCGCTATTTCTTCTAATAACATTTTGTTAATCATTTGTGGGTTGGCTTGACCTTTAGAAGCTTTCATAATTTGCCCTACTAAGAATCCTATAGCACGGTCACGTCCGTTTTTGTAGTCTTCAATAGATTTTGGATTGTTATCTAATGCTTCGTTAACCCAAGCTAATAATTGACCACTGTCAGATACTTGTACTAGACCTTTTTCTTTAACGATCTTCTCAGCATCTCCACCGTGTTCGATTAATTCAGCGAATACTTTTTTAGCGATTTTACTAGAGATTGTTCCATCAGTGATTAATTTAATCATTCCTGCTAAACCTTCTGCAGTAAGTTTAGTTTCACTAAGTTCTTTTTGAACTTTGTTTAAGTATGCATTCACATCAACCATTAAGTAGTTAGATGCTAATTTTGGATCAGCTCCTAATGATACAGTTTTTTCGAACATATCTGACATTTCTTTAGTTAATGTCAGTACGTGTGCATCATATGCTGGTAATCCAAGTTCTTCTTGATATCGTTTTTGACGAGCATCTGGAAGTTCTGGAATAGTTTTTCTTACTTCTTCTATCCACTCATCTGAGATAATCATAGGTACGATATCTGGTTCTGGGAAGTAACGGTAATCATCTGAACCTTCTTTAACACGCATTAGTTTTGTTGCTCCTGTAGTTTCATCAAAACGACGTGTTTCTTGTTCGATT
>QWCT01001067.1_pt1 | contig 15158 bp, 12 predicted proteins | sample 1972681 | NCBI WGS metagenome assembly QWCT01 (sample SAMN09866701, study PRJNA288562) | Human oral metagenome isolate pre3_saliva, whole genome shotgun sequencing... | isolation source: mouth | host: Homo sapiens | place: USA: California | reverse complement strand
GGCGTCGGCCGTCACGTCGGCCAGCTCCTCGCTGTCCGAGCCATGCAGGTTTTCACGCGGGTCATTCGACATGCCCCCATTGTTTCAGGATCGCGCCCCTCGTGTCGCAGTGGCGCGCGGAAGTGGGTGGGGTGATACGTTTGTGAGGTCCTGCGAGTGCTCGACGCAACCACGGTCGCGGTGTTCCCCGGCAGGGGATGATCCTGTGTAGTGCATCAGGCGGAGCCTTGGGAGGACGTATTCCCCGCGAAAGCGGGGATTTTTCTCTCTGAGGGCGGGTGAATGAAATCTATTCTGCAATATTGGGAACGTGTATTGCATAAGAAAAATTTTTCTGTTATGGTTACTGCATCACCTCTGAGGGGGTGATGACAGCTCCGCTGATGCTGTCGGGCTCAACATTTTCAGAGTAACCGCATGAGCTCATGCTAGCGCGCATGCCGTACTCGGAGGATGGTTTCGACTCAAGGAAGAGGAAATGGCCCGAAAAGACAAGCAGAGAGTTTCGCTGACGACGCCAGCAACTGTGGAACCCCCGGTTTTCCCTGCCGCCCAGCCCAGCCTTGGAGCTGCTGATCTCTCCGAAATGGCCAGGAGCTTCTGGGCGAAGAGTGGAGACTCCGGCAGCTGGCTGTCCGTCGTCCAGCATCTGATGGATGCGGCTGATGTTGCGGGGCTCCTCTTCGACGACTACCTGAGTGAGCATCACCGCAGGCTGATGGCCTCGGTGTGGGGAGGAGATCGCGCCAAGGCTCGGGCCTCGTTTGTGTTCCTCGCAGGGGTGCACGACGTCGGAAAGCTGGATATTCGCTTCGCATGTCAGCGTCAAGATCTAGCGGAGCTGATCCGGCACCAAGGCCTCGTCGTCCTTCGTAAGCGTGACTACCCCGAACGTGCGTTCCTTCCCCATGGCCTCGTTAGTCAGTTCGCACTTCAGGAGGAAATAGCTGCGGGTGGCGGTGATGGATCCCGTGCTCTCCAGTGGGCCATTCTCGTCGGTGTCCACCATGGTCGATACCCGGACTCGGGTGCCGTGTACGTCGCACGACAGCAGTACAGGACACAAGAAGGGTCGCGCGAGGATGATCCCCGTTGGGGTCAGGCGCGCTCGGAAATTCTGCGATGGATGGCGGCGCGTAGCGGTTTCCCGCTCATCGCACCTGGTACCGCCTTGCCCGAGCTGCCCATTGCGGTGGCCTCCGCCTATGCCTCGGCCCTCGTGATCGCGGACTGGCTCGCTTCCAACGAGGATTACTTCCCGCTTCGGCCCCGACCAGTCGATGAAGCTGGAAAGCTGTCGATTGAGGGATATCCAGAGCTCACCGCGGACCAGCAGCGTGAGCGTGTCGAGTGCGCCTGGAAGCGAGCGGCCTTTCCGTCCCCTCTGCGTATTCCTGCAACTCACACCGGTGAGGCCGCGGACTTCTACCGTCACCGTTTTGGGTGGCCGGCCTCGTATTGTCCGACCGAGGCTCAGCGCGCCGCCGTCGAGATTGCGACGCGCGAGGACCCGGACCTCATGATCGTTGAAGCCCCGCCGGGGTCCGGGAAGACCGAGCTGGCCTTCGCGGCCGCCGAGGTGCTGATGCGCGCTCGGGGGCTACAGGGAGTGTTTGTCGCGCTGCCCACTCAGGCCACGACGAACGCGATGTTCGAGCGCGTCACGGCGTGGCTGACGAGCATCCTGGGCGATGAACCACAGAAGCTCGGCATCCAGCTCGCGCACGGGAAAAATAGCCTCAACGAGTCTTTTGCGAAGCTCCTCGAGCGCGGCAAGAGCCCCCTCGAAGTGCATGACGACGAGGAGGACCTCGGCCTTCATGCGAGCCGGTGGATGGGCCAGCGTTGGCGCTCAACCCTGTCGCCCGTCGTGGTCGGCACAATCGACCAGGTGCTGCTCGCAGCCCTGAAGTCGCGTCACGTGCTGGTGCGTCACCTCGGGCTGATGGGCAAGGTCGTCGTCATCGACGAGGTGCATGCCGCCGATGAATACATGGAAACGTACCTGGAGGCCGCGCTCACGTGGCTTGGTATGTACGGGATCCCCGTTGTTCTGCTGTCGGCGACCCTGCCGCCCGCGCGGCGTCTCGCTCTCCTGAATGCCTATCGTCGAGCCCGTGGTTCGTCGGGCGTGAGCGCTGAGTCGGTCGATGGCATGATCGGCTATCCGGCAATTTCGACGGTGTCCGCTACAGGCGTGCGCGTTCATGAAATTGCCGGTGAGGCTGAGGTCTCTAAACGGATCATCCCGACCTCGATCGGCACACCGCAGGAGATCGCGGAGCTTCTGGACCGTGAGCTCGCCGACGGTGGATGCGCCGTCGTCATCCGCAATACGGTCCGTGAGGCTCAGGAAACATACGAGGCAGTGAAGTCCGCGTTCGGGCGTGAGCAGGTAACCCTGCTGCACTCGCGTTTCCTGGCCGCAGAACGTGCCGCCCGTGATCGCCGGATGCTCGATCTTTTCGGGAAAGATAGTGCGCAGCGTCCCCTTAGGCACGTTGTCGTGGCGACGCAGGTGATCGAGCAAAGCCTCGACGTCGACTTCGACCTCATGCTCACAGACCCCGCGCCCATGGACCTCGTGCTGCAGCGTATCGGGCGGCTCCATCGGCACAACAGAGCCGAACGCCCACGCGGCCTGCGCGATGCCAGGTGTCTCGTGATCGTCGAAGATACAACTTCCTCTCCCTGGGCGTACTCACGCGGAACCGACTACGTGTACGCGCGCTACTCCGTCCTGCGGACCCTGGGGATTGTCGCTGATCGCGGCGAAATACTCGTCCGTGAACCGCTGGACTACGCGGAATTGACGACTCTGGCGTATGCCGATGATGTGCTGGTCGGTCCCGCGCAGTGGCACGAAGCCCTCGATGCCGCGTTGGAAGAGCGCAACAAAGCACGCGCCCAAGCACAAGCAAAAGCGGCAACCTGGTGCCTCGGCGAAGCAAATACGCCCTCGTGGCAGGCCCTCGAACTCGAAGAGAAATTCCTCGGCAATGCCGCGACCGGTGACGAATCAAAGGGACCGGGAGTCGCAGTGGCCCGCGCTGCCGTGCGCGACGGAGAAGACCAGATCCCGGTCCTCGTTGTTGCCATCGACCCCGAGCTGGGCAACGTACCAGTGGCTCCGCCTATCAGCGGGGTGCCAGAAGACGACACGCCTCTCGCAGTCGGCGAATACAACGCCCGAGGACGTATCGCCGACATCTGCTCGTGGAGCGTCTCACTGCCGCCGTGGGCGTTGCGCACTCGCGGACAGAGCATCGACGAGGCGGTGGACGCAGTTGCAGGTGCCATCTGGGATGATCCCATCACGACGGAATGGGCGTGTCGCGAGCACCCGTTCCTGGCAGGAGAGCTGATCCTCGCGATGTACAAAACCCCCGACGGGGAGCGCCTCACGCGCGACCTGTGCGGACACACATTCACATACTCCGTAGAAAGAGGAATGGAGGTGCAGGGTCAATGAAGAACCCTGAGTACAACCTACTCGACGAGCCGTGGATACCCGTACGGCTCGTCGATGGGACCATCACTGATGTCGGCCTGCTGGAACTACTCCGGCGCACGACCGACATCGCGGATCTGGCATGCGAGCTACCCACGCAGAGCATCGCAATTCAGCGTTTGATCCTGGCAATCGCGTATCGCGTGGCCACTCCGCGCGATGCTCGCGACTGGGCCAGGCAGTGGGACGACGGCGCCCCAACAGAGCAGATGATCGAGTACCTCGAACGGTGGCGGGATCGTTTCTACTTGTTCGGAGGCCGCTTCCCCTTCATGCAGGTGGCGGATTTACGTACCGCGAAGGATGCTGTGTCTGGACTGGAGAAACTGATTGCCGACGTTCCCAACGGCGAGCAGTTCTTTACGACCCGACACGGTCGCGCACTGGCGTGCATTCCACCCTCGGAAGCTGCACGCTGGTTGGTGCACGCGCAGGCATATGACCCCTCGGGCATCCGTTCGGGAGCAGTCGGTGATTCTCAGGTCAAGGGAGGGAAAGGCTATCCCATTGGCCCAGCGTGGTGTGGGCACCTCGGACTTGTGTGGCTCAAAGGCCAGGACCTTGACGAGACGCTCGTCCTGAACCTGATCCCCGCGTCCACGGCCGCGTTGCGCGGTGTTGATAGTTCGACAGAGTGGGGAGCGTGCAGCTGGGAAGTCTCAGAACCGGAAATCTCGGTTCGTGGCGACTACTCACTCCTCGACCCCGCAGGTACTCCCAGGGAGCTGAGCATCCCTCGACTTCTCACCTGGCACTCGCGTCGCATCAGGCTGGTTGGCGACTCGTCCGGAGTAACGGGCGTTGTCTTGGCACAGGGTGACAAACTCGCCCCGCAGGAAATGCGTCTCTATGAGCCTCAGAGCCTGTGGAGGTACTCAACCCCGCAATCCAAGAAGTTTAAGACCGACGTCTACATGCCTCGTAAATTCGAGGCTGGCCGCGCGCTCTGGCGTAACCTTCCCGGCACCCTGCCCACCGTGATAACCGTGCAGGGCGTGGACAAGCAGCCCAAGCAGGAGTTCCTCCCCTCCGCGACGCTGTCCTTCCACTACCAGCTCGACAATGCCTCGATCCAGACCAGCTATCCCAAGGTGATGCGGATTCAGGCTGTTGGCGTCACCTACGGGCCGCAGGAATCAACGTTTGAGGATGTCTACTCTGATGAGCTGACGTTGTCGGTCGCCGTCATGCGCGTTGAGCGTGAGGATCTGTCTGCCGAGATCGACCGACAGGTTCGCCTGACCGAAGATGTCGCCAGGGATGTGGGAACTCTTGCGGCGAACCTAGCGCGCGCTGCCGGCGAGAGCGGAGACGGTGCCGGTGATGGTGCTCGAGACCGCGCTAAGGAGCTCTTCTTCTCCGCTGTCGACAACGATTTCAGGGCCTGGCTGACCCAGGTCGATGGGCTCGAAAGCGCACGGGACGTCGGGCGGCGGTGGGAGCATACGTTGCGTCAGCACGCTATGGATATCCAGACCGAACTCGTCAGGGGCGCCTCGTCGTCGGCAATCATCGGCCGAAAAGTCGGCAATGGATACATGAGTGTCGGATTTGCCGAAAACATTTTCCGGGCGGCGCTCAACAAGTGTCTCCCGATGCACAACACCAATCAGGAAGGAACGAAATGACCAGCAATGATGCTGCTCCGGAGACCCCTCCGGATGGCGTTGCGAAAGGTTTGTCGACACGGCGCGCGGTGTACGGCCGCGTCGGCGGCTTGATCGCGAATCGGCTCTGGAAGGAGACTCCTTCGGCTCGAGCCCTTCGCGCGCAGCTGCGGGGAGCGCTTTCGCGGGAGGCGGGATCGGTGCCCGAGCTGTGGGACCTGACGCTCGATGACCGCCCGGGATATCTGGGCGATGAGCCGACCAGAGGCGAGAGGGCTGTCCACGGAGCTCTCACTCTCTGGGCTCTCCACCAGGGATCGAACACGAGACCCATGCACGATACGTCGGACCGTCCGCGTAGCTTCGCTTCCGCGATCCGAGTCGTTGCCCAGGGACAGAACGGTGACAAGCGTGCCGAGGAGACTCCGATCTATCGGCGTTTTTCTGCGGCCATTCAAGCGCCCACGTTTGAGGGACTTCTTGTGCATCTACGTTCGCTCATCTCTCAGCTCGAAGCCGCCGAGATTCCCTGCGATTACGCCCAGCTGGCAGCCGACCTCTTCACGTGGCAGGACCCGCGTCGCCGCACGTCCGTCATGCGTAACTGGGGGCGGCAGTTCGCTCGTTCCGTTGAAACCGTCCACACCGATCCCGCCTCCGACGAATGACGTCGGGGCATTCTACTCAATCGCTTCATTTGTGAAAGGAAAGACAATGTCCGTCTTCGTTGATATCCACGTCCTGCAGACCCTCCCTCCCTCGAATCCGAACAGGGACGACACCGGCGCGCCCAAGAGTGCGACCTTCGGTGGAGTCCAGCGTATGCGCATTTCGTCGCAGGCCATCAAGCGTGCCACGCGTCAGGACTTTGAGGGCAAGCTTGCCGACGGGAATTACGGTGTGCGTACGAAGAAGATCGGTGAGCTGGTCGCACGAACGATCACCGAGAAGCGTCCCGACCTGGAGGCCGAATCGATCGAGCTCGCTGAGATGGGTCTGAAGGCCATCGGATTCAAGCTTACTGAGCCGCGTGGGGATAAGAGCAACAAGGAACTGAAGGAAGCGGGATTCCTCGTATTCCTGTCGGCCAAGCAGATTGAGCATGTCGCGGACGCGTTGATTTCGGTCTCTTGCGAGGACGATCCTGCGGCAGCCTTCAAGGAATTGAAGCCGCGTAGCCTCGTGGATACGAATCACTCGATCGATATTGCTCTGTTCGGGCGCATGGTGGCCGAACCGAATGCGCTGAACGTCGATGCCGCATGCCAGGTTGCCCACGCGATTGGAGTCGGTGCGGTCGAGCACGAGTACGACTACTACACGGCCGTTGATGACGAGAAGAAGCGCAACGACGAGGCCGACGAGGGTGCGGGAATGATCGGCACGATCGAGTTCGCGTCCGCGACGGTGTACCGCTACGCGACGATCAACGTCGACCTGCTGCGTGAAAACCTGGGCGACGATGCGGTTGCGGATCGCGCCGTTGAACTCTTCGTGGATAGCTTCGTCCGCTCAATGCCGACCGGAAAGGTGACGACTTTCGCGAATCGTACGCTGCCGGATGCCGTTCTGGTTCAGATTCGTGATGACCAGCCGATCAATATGAGTGGCGCTTTCGAGGAGCCGATCGTCGCGGGGCAGCGCGGCTTCGCAGAGCCGGCCATTAAGCGCTTCGTGGAGTTCGAGGCACGACTCCGCGAGCTGACTGGTCTGGAGGCTGTTGAGTCTCTCGTGTCGTGGACGACGCCTCGTGGTGAGAGCTTCTCGGAGCTCGGCAAGCAGGTGCGCCTGGCATCCCTCGGCGAAACCGCAGTGGAAGCGGTGCGAGGCACGCGATGAGTGCGGTGCTCGTCTTGAGGCTGGCGGGTCCCATGCAATCGTGGGGCGCGGACAGCCGATTTACGCGCAGGTCGACGGAGGCTTTTCCCACGAAAAGCGCGCTGGTCGGTCTGCTCGGTGCGGCACAGGGACGCAGGCGCAGTGATCCCATCGAGGACCTTGCTGAGCTGAGCGTTGCCGTCCGAGTTGATCAACCGGGGCAGTTGCTCCACGACTTCCACACGGCACACAGGGGCGACACGTCGATGCCTCTCTCTCACCGTTTCTACCGGGCGGATGCTGCGTTCGGAGCCTTTATCGAGGGGCCCGACGACATGATTGATGCGCTCGCGCAGGCAATCGTCCGCCCAGTGTTTCCGCTCTACCTCGGCAGGCGCTCGTGCCCTCCGACCCTGCCGTTGCGCCTCGCTGTTCGTGAGGGCAGCGCCTGGGACGCTGTGCTCGAAACTCCGTGGATGGCCTCGGCGTACTGCCAGAAGAAGCAGCGTCACGATCATTTCGTTCGGACGCGAGTCGTCGCGGATCTGGGGATTATTCCGCCTCAGGTGGAGAAAACCTCCCAGCAGACGCTTCAGGATATGCCGATCAGTTTCGACTCGGAGAATCGCAAGTACACCCTGCGTACCGTTGAGGAGACCTATATCGACCTGGAGAATCCGCAGTACGTGGAGACGAAGCCGCAGGTCCACCCAGGCCTCGTGCATGATCCGATGGAGGTGCTCTGATGTATCTGACACGCATCTACCTCAACCCGCACCGTCGTGGGGCGAAGCAGCTCATGCGCAGTAGGCAGATGCTGCATGCGGCTGTACTGAATTGTTTCCCTCCGGGTGTACTGGATGATCCCGGTGCTCCGCGGGTTCTCTGGAGGCTGGACCGTCCGCCGGCAGTTCGGGGAGCTGCTCCTCGCCAGGGGAGCCCCTCGTGCGCGCTCTACATCTCGAGCCCGGTTGCTCCGGACCCCTCGCATATTGTCGAGGAGGCTGGCTACGCGACCGAGGGTGGGGTCGTCATCCGCGACATGAGCACCTTCCTTGAGGGGCTGTCGGCCGGACAGAGGTGGGGTTTCCGCCTATGTGTCAATCCGACGTTCCGGGAGGGCAGTCAGGTCAATGCGCGGGGACGCAAGAAGGTTCTCGCACACGTCACGCAGGATCAGCAGACGCAGTGGGTCCTCGAACGCGCTGAGAAATGCGGATTCAGGGTGCTCACCTCCGCTGAGCTTGGTGGTGACCTGCCGGTTCTCGAGGACAGCGACGGGCAACGTGTCGACGGGGCGAATCTGCTGATTAACGGCGTTGAACGCAGCACCGTTGAGTTTAAGCGCGGGGAGCGTCGCGTGACCCTCGGGGTCGCCACCTTCGAGGGGGTCCTTGAGGTGACGGACCCCGATGCTCTGCGCAGAGTCCTCACTCACGGAATCGGCCGAGGGAAGGCCTACGGCTGCGGTTTGATGACCTTGGCTCGGCCATGAGACCGATCCCCGGGGCGAAGCCACCAGATCCGAAAGACCTGGTGCGAGTTCGAGACCGTTTGACGTTCCTCTACGTCGAGCGGTGCACGATCAATCGTGACTCGAACGCGATCACTGTGGCTGACGGTCACGGAATCGCCCACGTCCCAGCGGCAGCGCTGTCGGTGCTGCTGCTGGGACCCGGGGTTCGGATCACTCACTCGGCGGTGTCTGTCCTCTCGGAGAGCGGATCGACCATCGTGTGGGTTGGAGAGAATGGGGTGCGCTACTACGCGCACGGCTTACCGCCGTCGCGTTCCTCGAGGTTGCTGGAGGCGCAGGCTCGCGCGGTGAGTGATCCGTCGATGCGGCTGGCTGTTGCGCGCAATATGTACTTGATGCGCTTCGTCGGCGAGGATGTGTCGAAGCTGAGTCTTCAGCAGCTGAGGGGTCGCGAGGGTGCTCGGGTGCGTCGCTTGTATCGTGAGCACTCGCAGCGCACGGGGGTGCCATGGGACCGACGCGAATACGATCCCGAGAACTATGAGGACGGTTCGGTTGTGAACCAGGCTCTCTCGGCGGCGAATTCGGCTATCTACGGGATTGTCCACGCGGTGATCGTCGCACTGGGATGCAGTCCCGGGCTGGGGTTTGTGCACAACGGGAACTATCGTTCGTTTGTGTACGACATCGCCGACCTGTACAAGGCAGACCTCACTATTCCGATCGCTTTTGATGTCGCGGCTTCTCCGACCGACGAGGGTGTGGGGAGTGCCGCTCGCAAGGCTGTCCGTGATGCTGTGCGAGAGTTTCATTTGCTCGAGCGGTGTGTTGCGGACATCAAGGGGCTGCTGTCGGTGTCAGGGACCTTGGACGTTGAGGACGAGGACCTGATCGTCGATGACTTGCGATTGTGGGATGACCGCGAGGGCACTGTTGCTGCGGGCGTGGCGTACGAGGAGAGTGGGACCTGGTGATCGTCCTCGTTCTCTCTGCCGTGCCTGAGGGGTTGCGAGGGCACGTAACCCGGTGGTTGATGGAAATCTCCCCGGGGGTATTCGTGGGGACGCTGTCCGCACGGGTCCGTGAACGCCTGTGGGATATCGTCACCGAGAATATGAAGACCGGGCGTGCCGTCATGGTCTATCGTGCGCGCAACGAACAGGGGCTCGAGTTCCTGACGTGGGGTGATCCCTGGAAGCCTGTCGACTTCGATGGGCTCACGCTCATGATGCGCCCCTACTACTCAGAGGGACGAGGCCAATACTCCGAACCTGATCCCGCAGCGCGTCAGTTGCGTAAGCGTCCCTCAATGAGTAACTTTCAGAAGAGGCGCAAAGCTCAAGGCTTTCCAAGATCTGACCGATCTGCGCGATAAAAGCGCAGGTCAGGAAGTGTTTTCCCCGCGTGAGCGGGGATGAGCCGCCGATGTGCGGCGCGATACGGTCACGCACGATGTTTTCCCCGCGTGAGCGGGGATGAGCCCACAGGGGTTCGCGGGCCTCGGGGGGCGGGGTGGTTTTCCCCGCGTGAGCGGGGATGAGCCCTAGTGGGTTAAGGTTTGACACCTCAAATAGGCGTTTTCCCCGCGTGAGCGGGGATGAGCCCCCAGCCCCCGACCGCATTCCTGGCACATGGCTGTTTTCCCCGCGTGAGCGGGGATGAGCCGGGACCGAGATCGTCGGCTTCATCGTGTTAACGGTTTTCCCCGCGTGAGCGGGGATGAGCCGGCAACACCAGCTCCGGCGCTGCGGGCTCGCAGGTTTTCCCCGCGTGAGCGGGGATGAGCCCCACATTGCGATAATGCCGCCGACACCGGCTAGGTTTTCCCCGCGTGAGCGGGGATGAGCCGCAGCTCGCGTCGGCATGACAATCACTGAGCTCGTTTTCCCCGCGTGAGCGGGGATGAGCCACGGGAGGGGACGCGCAGGATGCCCCTGCAGCCGGTTTTCCCCGCGTGAGCGGGGATGAGCCCACAACTGGTAAGGACAAACAACCCATGAATATGTTTTCCCCGCGTGAGCGGGGATGAGCCCCAGATCAAGACGATCATCGGAGCCGCCAAGACGTTTTCCCCGCGTGAGCGGGGATGAGCCCAGCGGGGGAATGACCGGCGCGACCTCCCTAAGGTTTTCCCCGCGTGAGCGGGGATGAGCCCCGGCGACCTCGAAAAACTGGGTGGCAGTTTCGAGTTTTCCCCGCGTGAGCGGGGATGAGCCCATGGACCAGCTCAGGGAGGCCGCGATTCAGGCGTTTTCCCCGCGTGAGCGGGGATGAGCCCCCTCGCATGGATGCTCGGGCGCGAGTCTTTCAGTTTTCCCCGCGTGAGCGGGGATGAGCCCTGCTCGGGCAGGACTGCGAGCGCCCCGACTTTGTTTTCCCCGCGTGAGCGGGGATGAGCCCGTCTTCTGGTTGTGCCAGCAGTAGCCCTCATCGTTTTCCCCGCGTGAGCGGGGATGAGCCCGGCTCCCAGGCCGGCGTTGTAAGCGGCCAGTGGTTTTCCCCGCGTGAGCGGGGATGAGCCGTGTCTTCCATGTGGGGGCTTCTGCGACGAGGAGTTTTCCCCGCGTGAGCGGGGATGAGCCCTGCACGGCCCCGACCGCAGCGTACGTGCCCGGGTTTTCCCCGCGTGAGCGGGGATGAGCCCCTGCCTGGCTCGGGCATGATCTCGGACTCGATGTTTTCCCCGCGTGAGCGGGGATGAGCCCTCGACCGTGGGTGCGCCAGCGAACCGGTCGCCGTTTTCCCCGCGTGAGCGGGGATGAGCCCTGGATCGGCAAGGTGGAGCGCATCATCAGCGCGTTTTCCCCGCGTGAGCGGGGATGAGCCCCGTGGCGACGGCCTGCACGAGCGCCACGACCTGTTTTCCCCGCGTGAGCGGGGATGAGCCCTTTCACCGCCTGAGTGAGCGCGGTGCGCAGATGTTTTCCCCGCGTGAGCGGGGATGAGCCCCTCCTGGTGCTGCCGAGAACATGAACATGATCGTTTTCCCCGCGTGATCGTGGATGAGCCCAGCTCTTCCCAATGAGCGAGTATGAAGTCGTTGTTTTCCCCGCGTGAGCGGGGATGAGCCCCGGACCGACCGGCAATGCCGGTAATTCCGGTAGTTTTCCCCGCGTGAGCGGGGATGAGCCCGCAGGTGGTGCTTCGTCAGAAGGAGATTGAATGTTTTCCCCGCGTGAGCGGGGATGAGCCCGCCGCCGACGCAGAGCGCCAAATCATGAACCTGTTTTCCCCGCGTGAGCGGGGATGAGCCCGCCAGCCGTCCACCATGGGGACCTCGCCCTTCGTTTTCCCCGCGTGAGCGGGGATGAGCCCCCCAGGTCGTCGCCCTCGTGCAAGCCGTCGCCGTTTTCCCCGCGTGAGCGGGGATGAGCCCATCCGCGACGACCTCGATACCGTGCGCGACACGTTTTCCCCGCGTGAGCGGGGATGAGCCCCCAACAATTAAATACAAGGTGGGCACGGCCGAGTTTTCCCCGCGTGAGCGGGGATGAGCCCGTCACCGCCCAGATGCTTCACCCGTCCATCGAGTTTTCCCCGCGTGAGCGGGGATGAGCCCTCATATCCCGCAACGAGAATCGTCCCGTACACGTTTTCCCCGCGTGAGCGGGGATGAGCCCCTGTTCCTCACGTGGGTGGAAGCCGCCGAAAAGTTTTCCCCGCGTGAGCGGGGATGAGCCCCCTTGATTCCAGCGGTAAAAGCGGCCTGCAAGGTTTTCCCCGCGTGAGCGGGGATGAGCCCCGGCGCGACCCTGCGACGTCGCACGAACTGCCGTTTTCCCCGCGTGAGCGGGGATGAGCCGCTGCGGACACCAGATCAAAGATGTCCTGTAAGATTTTCCCCGCGTGAGCGGGGATGAGCCCCCGGTGACACTCACCCTCGAGCTCGACGACCTGTTTTCCCCGCGTGAGCGGGGATGAGCCCATCAAGTTCGGGTGGTCTAATGCCAACGGAACGTTTTCCCCGCGTGAGCGGGGATGAGCCCGGGATATGCACGGCGTTGGCTGGCTTGAGTATGTTTTCCCCGCGTGAGCGGGGATGAGCCCCCGCGCCTCGACGTGACGCACCAGTACCGCGTGTTTTCCCCGCGTGAGCGGGGATGAGCCCGGGGGGTACAGGGAAGCCCGCCCCGGACCGGCGTTTTCCCCGCGTGAGCGGGGATGAGCCTGGAACGGGCAAACCTTCCAGCCCGCCGACCTGCGTTTTCCCCGCGTGAGCGGGGATGAGCCCCGTGCATTGTGTATCCATAGCTGCGCCGCTCAGTTTTCCCCGCGTGAGCGGGGATGAGCCCGCATCCCTATGGACAAACGTTTCCCAGTCCCCGTTTTCCCCGCGTGAGCGGGGATGAGCCCTTACTGTAGAGTTCGCAGAGGATGTTATCAACGTTTTCCCCGCGTGAGCGGGGATGAGCCCCACGGAGCGAAGTACGACGCCGAGCAGGGAGAGTTTTCCCCGCGTGAGTGGGGATGAGCCCTGGACCGCTGAGGGCGCGAAGAAGCACATCACGTTTTCCCCACGTGAGCGGGGATGAGCCGTGACCGTCCGCACCGGGTGCTTGTCCGTCAAAGTTTTCCCCGCGTGAGCGGGGATGAGCCCGTGGTGGGTGAAGGCACCTGTCCCTTCGCTCTGTTTTCCCCGCGTGAGTGGGGATGAGCCCGGCGGCGGCGTGTGGCGACGCACCCGAGACTGGTTTTCCCCGCGTGAGCGGGGGTGAGCCGCGCCTCGGTACTTCATGCCGCGGCGTGCGTTCGTTTTCCCCGCATGAGCGGGGATGAGCCCGGGCACACGATCTTCCTTGAACCGTGGGGGGGCGTTTTCCCTGCGTGAGTGGGGATGAGCCGGTGAAGGACACGGCGGTGGCCATGTCCCGGTCATTTTCCCCGCGTGAGTGGGGATGAGCCCGTCACGGTGCAGTAGTGGGGCGCGCGGTTTGCGTTTTCCCCGCGTGAGTGGGGATGAGCCCGTCACGGTGCAGTAGCGGGGCGCGCGGTTTGCGTTTTCCCCGCGTGAGTGGGGATGAGCCCACCATATGGCGCTGTAAGAAAAGCGACCCCATGTTTTCCCCGCGTGAGCGGGGATGAGCCCAACCCGGAAATGGGTACGACGTTGGTCCGCGAGTTTTCCCTGCGTGAGTGGGGATGAGCCCTTGAAGATGTCGCGCGCCCGGCTCTGATAGGCGTTTTCCCCGCGTGAGTGGGGATGAGCCCAGGTCGCCCCTTGCGTACAGGGTGACGGTGCGGTTTTCCCCGCGTGAGCGGGGATGAGCCCATGCATGCCCGGGTTGATTACGTGCCGGTCGGGTTTTCCCCGCGTGAGTGGGGATGAGCCCCACCATGACTGCAGGCCCGTTCCCTGGCCCGGGTTTTCCCCGTGTGAGCGGGGATGAGCCCGAGTATCAGGAACTAGGCACGTTGCTTGGTGCGTTTTCCCCGCATGAGCGGGGATGAGCCCTCAGGTTTGACGCCCTCGGCACGGCGATCCGCGTTTTCCCCGCGTGAGTGGGGATGAGCCGGAGCCGACGTTCTGGGATGCCTACGCCTGGAAGTTTTCCCCGCGTGAGTGGTGATGAGCCCAGCCGTCCGCATGGGGCTACCCGAGCTGCCTGTTTTTCCGCGCGTGAGTGGGGATGAGCCCTCGGGGTACTCGGTGCCGCCGAGCCGGTGGCTGTTTTCCCCGCGTGAGCGGGGATGAGCCCAGGAGACCGTACTTGATAGGGTCCACGTTCGTGTTTTCCCCGCGTGAGTGGGGATGAGCCCCTGTCAAACTCGATTGTACGGACGCCATGCACGTTTTCCCCGCGTGAGCGGGGATGAGCCCTCGCCCCACACACCCCGCGTCTCATCCTTGAAGTTTTCTCCGCGTGAGCGGGGATGAGCCTTACTGGCCGACCGGTGGGCAGGATTATGCAACGTTTTCCCTGCGTGAGCGGGGATGAGCTGTCGGACTTGCCGACTGCGTCCCAGTACTTGTCGTTTTCCCCGCGTGAGCGGGGATGAGCCTGGCGCCGGGAAGCTGGCGACGCAGGACTGGAAGTTTTCCCCGCGTGAGCGGGGATGAGCCCGCGGCCTGGGAACAGATCAAAGCGGCGGCCGCGTCTTCCCGGCATGAGTGGGGATGAGCCCATCAATGACGCCGCGACCGACGTCATTAGATGGTTATCCCCGCGTGAGTGGGGATGAGCTCTTCCTCTGCGGTTTCACTTGGGGTTTTCCCTGCGTGAGCGGGGATGTGCCCCCGACGGCATGCGTAACGAGCGCATCGATGAGTTTTTCCCGCGTGAGCGGGGATGAGCCGCACACGTTTGCGGCGGAGAAGTGCACCGTGGAGTTTTCCCCGCGCGAGTGGGGATGAGCCCAGCCTCCAGAAGGATGCCCTCGGGGCCGGCGAGTTTTCCCCGCGTGAGCGGGGATGAGCCCAGCGAACGGAACCACGGCATCGACACAAACCGGTTTTCCCCGCGTGAGCGGGGATGAGCCCGCTTCGGCGGTGATTTCCTGGTTGGTGCCGCCGTTTTCCCCGCGTGAGCGGGGATGAGCCCGGACGCGCCCATGCGACCACTCGCCGCCGGTTGTTTTCCCCGCGTGAGCGGGGATGAGGTCCTACAGGAAGCGGCATAACGGCTACGCATTTTAAGCGTCCAAGTTTGGGTTATAGGACATTTCGTGTTGCTGGGGTTAGTCCCAGGTGTTGTGGTAGGGGGTGGTGTGGTGGAGTTCGTTCCAGCAAATTGCGTCGCCCCAGCCG
>QWCT01001350.1_pt1 | contig 15184 bp, 7 predicted proteins | sample 1972681 | NCBI WGS metagenome assembly QWCT01 (sample SAMN09866701, study PRJNA288562) | Human oral metagenome isolate pre3_saliva, whole genome shotgun sequencing... | isolation source: mouth | host: Homo sapiens | place: USA: California | reverse complement strand
GGCCTATCTTTTCAGTCCCTCGGTGAGTGTGAAGGCGGGCTATTCGCGCATGACACAATATGTGCAGCAGGTGAGTGTGAGCTATCTTTCGTTGCCCACCGACTATTGGATGCCTGTGACGGAGATTTACGCTCCGCCGGCGAGCGACCAGTTGAGCATCGGCGGTTATTACACCTACAAAAACCGCTGGAATGTCTCGGTGGAGGCTTGGTATAAGCGCATGTCGAACCTCTTGGACTATCGCGAAGGGGTGGGGCAGTTGTCGAGCGCCCGTTCGTGGAACGACAAGTTGACCACCGGCACGGGCGAATCCTATGGTGTGGATGTGCTGGTGGAAAAGAACTTCGGCCATTGGGCCGGTTTCTTGGGCTATGGCTTGATGTGGACCGATCGCTACTTCCCCGAGTTGAACCGCGGCGCGCATTTCCCCTCGAAGTACGACAATCGCCACAAACTCAACGTGGCATTGAGCTATCGTCCCTCGCGTCGTTGGGAATTCAATGCGGCGTGGACGTACATGACGGGGTCGCTCATCACCTTGGCGCTCGAAAACTACCATTACGAAGTGCCGAATAAGTTGGCGCCGAGATTCCCGGACTATTACAATCAAACGATGGAACACGTTCGCAAGAAGAACAATTATCGTTTGCCCGATTTTCATCGTATGGATTTGGGGATCAACTATTATCGTTTCCACAAGCGACGCGGCGCGCAGAGCATTTGGACGCTGAGCGTTTACAATGCCTACAACCAGCACAACCCCGTTGTCGTGGCGCGCAAAAATGATTACGACTACCCGTCGTTCCGCTTGATTTCCCTTTTCCCCATTATTCCCTCGTTCACTTACACCTATCGTTTCTGATTTTGTCGAGCGCCGGGGTGGGTGTCTGCATGATGCGTGCGCCCTTGCCGGCCGAAACGAATAGAGAATGGTGTACCCCATATAAAATGATAAACTTATGATTCGATCTGTTTTTTTGCGCGCGCTGCCTTTGATGGCGACGGCGTTGCTGAGCAGTTGCTACGAAGATATCAATCTCGACCACCTGCGTCCCACGCCCGAAGTGGTGTTGAACTGTGTGATGAGTCCCGACGAACCGGTGCGCGCCGAGGTGATGCATACCTTGTTTCTCACCGATGAGAAGAAGAACACGCTGCCGCGTATCACTGATGCGCGTGTGCAGGCGGTGGTGAACGACAGCCAAGTCTTTCCCATGGTGCGCGACACGGTGAAGGGGTATTTCGAGGCGAACTACGTGCCGCGTCCGGGCGATCGCATTCGCATCGAAGCCGACACGCGTTATGGTCGTGCGGTGGGCGAAGATCGACTGCCGCAGTTGGTGCCGATCGATACGGTGAAGGTGACTTTGCTGGAGTTGGCCACCTCGAAGGATGTGGGCGGTGCCAGCGGCGACAAGGAGTGCCGTTACCAAATCACCTTTCAAGATCCTCCCGGCGAGCGCAATTATTATTTTGTGCGCGTGATGGGCGATGCGGACTACTCGGTTCCGCTCGACTATTCGCAGGATGAGGTGTTCAGCGGCATCTTTGAAGGACTGAACGGACTCGATGAGGGGTCGGCCTACAATGGTCGCAACGGCATGGCGTTCAGCGATGCAGTCTTCAACGGAAAGCGTTACACCCTGCGATTGAGTGAACTGTTCAGCGGCGATGTTTCCTGGCATTTCGCTCGTGAGGGGGAGGGCGTGCGCCGCAAGGTGATGCTCTATTCGATCTCGGAAGGGTATTTTCGCTACCTGAGTGGAATCTTCAATGAAGATGAAGAATCGTTTAATCGCCAGTTGGTGTCAGTGGGGCTTTCGGAGCCCCCGACGCTCTTCACCAACGTGAAAAACGGCACCGGCATCGTCGGTTCGCTGCAACTGGCGGTGAAGGATTATCGCGTGGTGGTGAGTGCCCGCGGCACGGAGTTGTCGCTCGAAAAGTATGTTCCGCGCGAGAGGAAAGAAGGAGACTTTATCGATGGTCCGTCAACGATTTATCGACCTTCAAAACGGTAGTCTGAAGAAAATGGCGTTCGTCTTTTGCTTGACGAACGCCATTTTTCTGTTGGTTTGCGGTGTGCGAATGCTACTTTCGTGTGGAGGAAATGAAGAAGATGGTCGGAAAGGGGCTTTTTCATCGTGCTCGGTATATTCGTAACATATTTATGGAATCTTGACGGGCGAAGTAGGCTTCTTTTTTAGGATTGCCTTCCTTTTTAGGGGCAAGACGCCATTTTGAGAATGTGACGAAATTGCAAAGTGGGTGGGGCGAAAAAAGGTGTTTTGTGCTTGAGGCTGGCGAATATTGCTAAGAAGAATTGCCATTTTTGCGTGTAGGTGGCGAAAATCGGTAAGAAAGTTAGAGGGCTTTGCTTGGTTATTAAAAAACTAAATCTACGATGTGAAAATAATTCCGTGTGTGCTTGGAGGTAAGAAGTTTTTGCCTTAAATTTGCGCTGTGTAGTGGAAGAAATAGCTCTTCTCATTGCCAACTCCAAATAGCAACAATAAGAAAATACATAAGCAACAAGTAACATCATGTGTATGAAAAACCGTTTTGGTAGAATGGGAGGCACCCTGATGGGGGCTCTCCTGTTGCTCTCGGTAAGCGGCGTGACGTACTCTTGTAAGGACGACAGCCTGGACGTAAAGAAGCCGTCTTTCCTCGGGGGTAGCATCTACGATGAGCTGAATGCGCGCGGCTTTAAGTATACCGTTCGTCTGATTGAAGACCTCGGTTACAAGGACGTTATGTCGCAAACGGGTAGTAAGACGCTTTTTGTGGCGAGCGACAAAGCTTACGACGAATTTTTCAAGAACAATCCTTGGGGAGTTAGTTCGTATGAACAACTCACGGCGGCACAAAAGCGTGTGCTCTTCAACGGTGCGCAATTGAACAATGCGTATGTGCTCGAAATGATGAGCAATGCTTCGGGCGGACGAAAGAATCTGAGTCTGCGCCAAGAGTCGGCAGCGCAAGCTATCGACTCTGTGAAGTTTTGGCGCCCTGAGCAATTGCCGGTGAACTACAACGCCGATGAGAGCGAAAAGAAGTATTGGAAGCGCTACAACAGCGGCAGCGCAAAGGGTATCTATATGGTGACCGATGCTTCGCGTCCGTTGATCACGCACTTCCTCGAAGGCAACATGCGCGAGAAGAACATCAAGCGCTCGGATGTGGCCTTCGTGTTGAATGACAAAGAAGGCTGGGGCGAGACGGAAGCTACTCGCGCCTATGTGTTCGATGCGCGCGTTAAGGAAGCTGACGTGGTTTGCCTGAACGGTTATTTCCATGTGTTGGATAAGGTGCTTGTAGCTCCGCCCAACATGGCAGAGGTAATCCGTGAGAATAGCGATACGAAGATTTTTAGCCATATTCTCGACCGCTTCAGCGCACCTTTCTATAATGATGTACTGACTAAGAACTACCAGGCACTGTATAACACGGCTGTGGACTCGGTGTATGAGAAGCGCTATTTCTCGATCAACTCGCAAAACGGTCGCTTGCAGACCGAACCGAACGAGAAGGTGGCCAACGATCGTATTCCGTTGCTGCCTTACGATCCGGGTTGGAACTCCTATCAGTTGTCGAGCTCGGTGAGCAGCGTTGAAGATATGGCGGCCATGTTCGTTCCCAATGACGAGGCCATGACCGACTACTTCGTTTCGCAAGGTGGACGTTCGTTGATCGAGCGTTACGCGAAGAAACCGAACACGAAGGAGAATTTGCTCGAGAATGTCGACCAAATTCCGCTCGATATTATTCAGGCTTTGGTGAATAACTTGATGAAGAACTCGTTCATCGAAACGGTGCCTTCGAAGTATTACACCATTATGAACGACGCGCGTGACCAAATGTTCCCGCCTTCGCAATATCCTTCTGAAGAGGCCTACAAGGCGGTGTTCACGAAATCACTCTTGGCCAACAACGGTGTGGTTTATGTGATGAATCGCGTGATTTCGCCCGCCGACTATGCGGCCGTTATCGCTCCTGCGCTTTACAACAGCAATACGCAAGTGATGCGTACGGTGGTGCGTGCGGATGACTCTTACATCCAAGGTACTGATTATAGCCGCGCTCCGCTGAAGCAATACTTCTCGACTTACCTCAAGGCGATGCAGAGCCGCTTCTCGTTCTTCATTCCTGAAGACGAAGGCTTGAATTCTTACGGTTATGTGGATCCGGCTTCGATGGCCAATTCGAAGAACGTATCGAACTTCCGTTACTATCGTTTCCGTCCCGGTGACACGCGTGGCGTTTCGGGGGCTTTGGCAGTTGATGCTTGGCCTGTGACTTACAAACCGGCTACGGGACAGCATCCCGACGATAAGATCATTAACGGTACGACTTTCGCTTCGCCGGCTAACCAAAAACTCAATGAGCAAAATGGCCCTGTGAAGCGTGCGTTGCTCATCGAAATGGTGAACCACCACATCATCGTACACGGTAGTGACGACACGAAGGGTGTGGAAAGCGATCAGAAGTATTTCCTCTCTCGCGACGGTGCTCCCGTGATCGTGAAAACGAGCAACCGCGGTGTAGGTATGGAAGTGAACGGTGGTTTCCAAGAGGAAGTGGCCGGTACGCCTGCAGCTTATACCTCGAAGGTGAAAGAAGTCTATGACCTGACGCGCGAAACCAATAAAGGTTACGGAAACGGTAAGACGTATATCCTCGACCGCCCGATGCAGGCAACGACGGTGACGGCTTACAAGGCGATCAAGGATAAGACGCAGTTCAAGAAGTTCCTCGATCTCTGCACCGGAATGAGCACCGCTCTCTTGGAGAAGGCCGGTTTCAACGCTCCCTTCTTGGTGGCCGGTGCCGACGATGCGAAACACAGCGGATGGCTGAAGACGGCTGCGAAGTACGAATTCTTTGTACGCGGTGAGTCCGGCGGTCTCCAATATAATGTGGCCAACGACGATAGGTTGGTGCGTCTCTTCAATAACTATCGCTACACGATCTACGCGCCGACCGACGACGCAATCGATGCCGAACTGGCGAAGGGATTGCCCACTTGGGACAAGATCAACGATTATCTGGACACCAACTTGAAGACGGAAGTGAAGTTGGCGGCCGACAAGAGCAACCAAGACGAGTTTGACAGCGTGAACAAACACAACGACGCTGTGAAGGCCAAGGCACAAGCCATGGTGACGGTGTTGGTGAACTTCTTGCGCTACCACTTCCAGGATGAAAGCCTCTTCGTCGATCAAGTGACGAATGCCGGTGACTATGCCACGGCTTGTGTCAACGAAAAGACCAAGGCTTATCTCAGCCTCTCGGTGAAGCAGACCCCCGGTCAGCTTAGCTTGACAGACAAGGCCGGTCGCACGGTAACGGTAGACGCCACGACGAACAACATCTTGGCGCGCGACGCAAACTTCAATAAGGGCATGACGCTCATCTCCAGCAGCTCTTATTCGGTGATTCACCAAATCAACAGCGCCCTGCTCTTCGACCGCGAGCTCGCCAGTGGATATGCCCAGGCTTGGTCCTCTCCGAAGAAAGCCAGAGCTTTCGTTGCAAAGTTCAGAATCAAAGACTAATTATCTAAGGCATCATGAATCATATCAAGTATACATCGGCGATTGTCCTCGCGCTGTGCAGTGCCACCGCTGTTGCGCAGCAGAAGCGCATCTCCGGCCACGTCTTCAATCCGAAAGACGGTGCGGTGGTGATGGCTAACGTCGTGGAGAAGGATAAAACGAACCGCGTGGTGTCGGCTACGCAGACCGACATGAGCGGTAACTTCTCGATGACCATCAAGAACCCGAACAACCGCCTTGAAGTTTCCTATATCGGTTATGCGACTGCGCGTATCGATCCTATCGGCGCTCGCACGTCGTTCCGTATCGAAATGAAGGATCGTTCGCAAATTTCCGAAGTCGTGATTACGGGTAAGCGTACCGCGAAATCAAACGGTATGGTGATTCCCGAACGCGAAATTTCTACCGCGACGCAGACGCTGAACATGGACAGCAAAGAAGGTCTTGCCTTTACGACTGCCGGTGAAGCGTTGCAGGGTGAAATTGCAGGTTTGGATATCGTGGCAAACTCCGGTAACCTCGGTTCCGGTACCTCCATGCGTCTGCGCGGTGTGAACTCCATCAACGGTTCGCAGGAACCGCTGATCGTGGTGAACGGTTACCCCCTCGAAGGACAGGACCTGACGACGGTGGATCTCACCGACTTGGACAACCAAGAACAGTTTGCCACGCTCTTGCAGGTATCTCCCGACGATATCGCCAGCATCAAGGTGCTGAAGGATGCTGCCGCAACGGCTATCTGGGGTGCACGCGGTTCGAATGGTGTGATCGAAATCACCACGCGCCGTGGTCGCCGCGGTAAGACCCGTGTCGGTTTCAGCTACCGCTTCTCGGGCACTTGGCAACCGCAAGGTTTGAACATGCTCGACGGTTCCGGCTACTCCATGATGTTGAAGGAAGCATACTTCAACCCCCGTCAGAGTGACGCCGCTTCGAGCATCGTCGAATTGATGTATCTCGCCAACCGCCCGGCTTATTATGCCAACTATAATAAGAACACGGATTGGGTGAAAGAAGTAACCCAAATCGGTCAGGTGCACAACTACGGAGTGAACATCTCCGGTGGTGGTGAAAAGGCTACTTTCCGTGTGTCGGGTTCGTATGACCGAGAAGTCGGTACGATCATCAAACAGAGCCTCGACCGTTTCTCGACGCGTTTGGCTTTGGACTACTTTGTGTCTGATCGCATCAAGTTCACTTCGAACTTCTCGCTGACCTACACGAAGAACAATAAGAACTACGGTAATAATATTTTGGCAAAAGCCTATAAGGCCATGCCGAATATGGCCGTGACTCGCCAAGAGTATGACCAAGCCCGCGAGGCTTATTTCGATACGGGCGAATACTACCTCATGCCTCCCGCCGCAGGTAAGGAGTATGAAGGCGTATTGCTCGATAATAACTCGAACTTGACGTCGTACTATTTGAGCGACATGGTCGACAACGGTAACCCCGTCGCCATCGCCAACTTGGCATGGGCTCGAGAGAGTACCTACACGATCAACCCCTCTTTCTCGCTCGAGTATAAGTTGCTGGGTAAGGAAGATGAGTCGACGCAACTCAACTATACGGCTGAAGTCAATATCAATGCATTTACCCAAAACAATGCCTCCTACTACCCCCATTCACTGACGTCGCAGAAATGGTCGCAGGGGGTTGACTTGACGAGTGATTATGACTCGAAGCGTTTCGCTTTCACCACGCGTCACTCGTTGTTGTTCCGTCCTCACTTCGAGAACCCCAATCACTCGTTCCAAATCCTTGGACGTTTCGAATCTTACTCTCGTAATTTGACGTCGCAGAGCAAGAGTCACTCGGGTATCTCGGGTGGTATCACTGACCCGACGGTTGCCGGCTTCTTGACCGGTACCAACTCTTCTACGGGTCGTGACCGTAGCTTGAACGGAACCGGTTCAATACACTATGCCTTCGGTTCGAAATATGTGTTCGACTTTACGCTCCGTGCAGAAGGTATGACAAAGTTCGGTTCGAGTAACAAGTGGGGCTTCTTCCCCGGTGTTTCCGCTCGTTGGAACATCTCTGATGAAGCCTTCTTCAAACCCCTCCGCAAGTATGTGAACATGCTTTCGTTCCGTCCGAGCTGGGGTATCAATGGTAATGCCTCGTTTGCCGAAGGTTTGATCTACAACAAGTATTCGAGCTACGGTTATTACGACGGCGTGCAGGGTATCGCTCCCGAGAACTTGCGTCTGACGCAGATCCGTTGGGAGAAGTCGAAGTCTTGGAACCTCGGTTTCGACTTGCACCTCTTCGAAGACCTGTTGATGTTTGACCTCAGCGTCTACAAGCGTTACACGACAGACTTGTTGATGTCGGGCGTGAAGATTCCTTCTTCTACCGGTTTCTCTGACATCGCCAACGCGAACGTTGGTAAGATGGAGAACCGCGGTTGGGAATTCAATGTGAGCACGAAGCCTATCTTCAAAGTGGGCAAGTTCGATGTTCGCTTGCGTGCAAACGTCGCACAGAGTCTCAACACGGTGACTGAAATGGATCCCACGGTGCTTTCGTCCCAGAACCAGCAATTCGACAATAACAATGCGCGATACCTGAGCCGCGTTCAACTCGGACACGCTCTCGGTGGAATCTATGGTTTCCGTTATAAGGGCGTATACGCTTACGACTACGATCACAACGGTTTCTTCTCGAATCCCGAACGTAACAAATACATCGACGCAGCCGGCAATCCCAACACTGCTGCCGCCACGAATAAGACCGCTCCGATTGCTTATGGTGCCGACGGTAAGGTGCTTTATGACAAATCGGGTAACCCCCAGCCGATGTACTTCAACTACGGTGGCAAGAACTATCGTTTTGAAGGGGGTGACGTGATTTACGAAGACGTGAACCACGACGGACAGATCGACGAATTGGATATCGTTTATCTCGGTTCTTCGAACCCGAAGTTCAACGGTGGTTTCGGTATCGATTTCCGCTACGGTCAATGGTCGCTGAAAACGAACTTCAACTTCCGCGTGGGTAACAAAGTCGTGAACATGGCGCGTATGAATGCTGAAATGATGCGTTCGAACGACAACCAAGTGGCTTCTGTCAACTGGCGCTGGCGCAAGAACGGCGACGTGACTCCCGTACCTCGTGCGAAGAACTCGCGTGCCGGTGACTCCTTCAATGCTTTGGCTTCTGACCGCTACGTAGAGAAGGGTGACTTCCTCCGTTTCCAATATCTCCAGTTGGGTTACTCTGTGAAGCCCGAATATCTGAAGCGTTGGGGATTGTCGCAGCTCACGATGAATGTTTCGGCAAATAACCTGATCTTCTGGACGAAGTATTCCGGTGTAGACCCCGAACATGGAGCCAGTGGTTTCTCGCCTGCGTTTGACCATTCGCAAACACCGCGTTCACGTTCAATTACGTTTAGCTTGAACTTCGGTTTCTAACTCTTCTACACGTACTTAGCATAGAAAAAGGAGGTGGTTTTCCACCTCCACAACTCTAAGACATCATGAACAGTAAAATATTCAAACAACTGCTGGTGGCCGGCGCCGTAGTCGTGTTGGGTGGTGGTATGACCTCCTGCGAGGATTACCTCACGCTCTATCCCACGACCTCGATTACAGAAGAGGAATTCTGGAATACGCGCAACGACGTAAACAACGTGCGTGCTTCCGCTTACTACCAATTGACGCAGTGCACCGGTAAAATCTTGGCGTGGGGCGAGTTCCGCTCAGATAATGTTGAGCTCAGCGATATGAGCAAAGCCAATTATCGATATATGCAGGAGGCGGTGTTGCAACCTTCTGAAAACCTATATGACTGGTCTGCCTTCTACAAGGGCATCAACTTCTGTAATAAGGTGTTGGAACACGGTCAGCAAATGGTTGATAAAGGCACTGATCCTTCTTTCACTAACATAGAGTGGCAACCGATGAAGGCCGAAATGGTGAGTCTGCGTGCACTCTATTATTTCTATCTCGTTCGCTCATTCCGCAACGTTCCTTTCGTGCGCCATTCGATCAGCACCGATGCGGAAGCGCTTGTGGCTCGTGAAAAGGCCGTTCCCGGTCAAGTGATCATGGACTCGCTGATCCACGAGGTGGAAGCCGTGTTGCCCACGGCCGCCATTAACTATGGTCGTAATTCTTCCAACAAGGGACGTTGGACGCGTACTTCGATCCATGCGCTGCTCGCTGACATGTATTTGTGGCGTGCCGGTATGGTTTATAAGGGTCGCGAGAAGGGTTTCCCTGTCGTGAATGAAAAGGGCGATACGCTGTCTGCGGCTCAAGAGAAATCTTTGGCAACAGATCTGATGAAGAAAACCATCAGCCATGCTGATTATGTAATCAAAGAGCAGATGGATGAGTTCAAACTCAACCTCGATCTCAATAACGTACCCCAAGACGACAAGCGCCGTGCGCAAACTTATCCGTTGATCCAAAGTGAAGCTTCGAGCTCCGGTATTTTTGATGCCGGCTACAGTGATGTTTTGGGTTCTTCGAACTCCAGTGAAAGCGTCTTCGAATTGCAATATGATGGTGTAAACGTCAAGAACGGTGTAATCACTGAAATGTTCTACGGCAATAGCGGTAGCGGTGGATACAAGTCCGGTTTGATGTTGGCTAATCCCTCGTTGTTCTCTAAAGATGCACCGGTCGATCCCGCCAAGGGATATGGTAGAACCGATATGCGCTTTGTCAGCTATACGCTCAGAAACGATGAAAGCGCGAAGACGAATGCGGTGAGCATTGTGAAGGGAGCCGCAAAGAGTGTGTTCATCACCTTCTCCGGAACAGCGCTTGGTGATATCACGAAGTCTACGGGTTCGTATTCTATGCAAGAAGCTAGTTCGCAGTCCACCAACTGGCCCGTTTATCGCTTGTCGGATATGATGACGCTCAAGGCTGAAGCGATGGCTCGTCTTGGCGGTTTCGGATTGCCTGACTATCCCGAACGCGATACGTATCGCATTCTCGATGAACTTTTCCGTCGTAACAATCCTACCGCTGATACAGTTGCTGCATCTTCGAACTTGTTCTGTAAGCGCCTGCGTTCATACAAAGCTTTCAAAGCTGAAGATGATAAGGATGGAACGGGTTGGAAAAAACGTTATGAGGACTACGGCTCTCCGTTGAAGCTGGCATTCAACGAACGTCAACGTGAATTCCTCGGAGAAGGCAAACGCTGGTACGACATTGTTCGCGAATGCGAATTCCGCGGTGCAACGAAAGATGTTCTCTCTGACTGGGTAGGACTCTCCTCCGTCGTTCGTAACCGTCTGCGTTCGCTCTGGTCGCTTTACAACCCCATCTATCTTGAAGAACTCAAGGTGAATGGTAAGGAGTATGGCAGCAAGACCGGTCAGCTCACGCAAAACCCCGCATGGGAAAAGTACATGCCCAAATCATAAGACTCAGACAATTATGAATAGAAATCGTTTCACCCTAAGCACCCTGGCCGCGTATAGCGGAACGGTTGCGTTGGCCTTCGGTCTTTTGTTCTCTGCTCAAAGCTGCAGTGAAAAGATTGATGAAGGCAACTTTGCCATTGCCAAGGAGCAGACCATTAACGATTACCTCGGAACGAGCAAAGAATTCTCACAAATCAAATCTGTCTTCGATCGTGTTCGTCTGGGTAACAAAAGCAACGCTTCCACGTTGGCAGCTGTTCTTTCTGCTCGTGGTAACTATACCGTCTTTGCACCGACCAATGAGGCCATGGCCGCTTATGTGACCAAAGTTCTTGGTGAGTCGAAGAACATCGCAGACTTGAGCGACGAACAAGCGCAACTCATTGCTTACAGCTGTGTGATTGACAACGGTAATGAATCGGCTTATGACAGCCCGTTGTTCCCCACGAAAGGCGGTGCCTTTGCCAAGGGCGACCTCAACGACCGTAGCATCACCTGTGAGGAAGTATCCGACTCGCTGAAGAAGCCCGTTGTTTCTTACTACCTCATCAATGGTACTTCTCGAGTGGAGAAGAGTGATACCAAACTGAGCAATGGTTATGTGCACGCCGTGGCTTCTGTTATCGCTCCTTCCAATCAGAGCGTTTCCGGTCTGATTGCCGGTACCTCCAACATGCGCATCATGGGCACTTTGTTGCAGGCAACCGGTTGGGCTGACAAACTCAACGAAAGCATCGACCGTGAATATGAAAAGGTAGAACGCGAAACCGATCCTCACAGCATTGCCGGTGTGCAAGGTCTCGTTCCCACTGCCGGACATCGTTATCTTGGATTCACCGGTTTTGTGGAAACGGATGACGTCTTCCAAAAGGAATGGGGCGTTCCCGCACCTGTTTACGATGAAAAGACGCAGACGGTCACCAATTCACAAGCCATCTTAGATGCCATCAAGTCGCATTGCGAAAGCGTGTACGGCACCATGGCACAAAGCGACCTCAAAGATGAGGACAACGCCGTGAACCAGTTTGTGGCTTACCACTTCATGAAGGGACGTGTGGCGCACAACCAGTTTGTACAACACTTTAACGAGTGGGGCTATAAATATGGTGACGCCAAGAACCCCCAACAGAACAAGTACAGTATCGATATTTCTGACTACTTTGTGAGCGTCGGTAAGTACCGCAGCTTGATCAAAGTGACGCAAGATGCTGCCAGCCACGACATTTACCTCAATCGTGTTGGCGAATACAACGTCGACGATAACTACAAGTTCGTACGTGCGAAGTACGAAGGTATCAAAGTCCTCGCCAACAACGAACACGAAGGTAAGACCCTCGACAACAATGCGCGCAACGGTTACTTCTTCCCGATTAAGAAGATTATGCTCATGGACGCCGACACGCGTGAAGCACTTGGTGGAGAGCGTATCCGTTTCGATATTTGTACGATTCTTCCCGAAATTCTCTCCAATGGTTGCCGCTCCTACGAAGGTGATGAGCTGATGGTGCTTGGTCTTTACGACTTTGTCCTCAAACTCCCTCCCGTGCCTAAGGAAGGTCAGTACGAAATCCGCATGGGTATCTCCAATAACACGTTGCGTGGTATGTGTCAGATCTATTTCGGCGACAGCCCCGTTAACCTTTCTCCGGCTGGTCTTCCCGTCGATATGCGTCTCGATGGCGACAACGAGAACATCGGTTGGGTAGCCGACAACAAGGATGCTGACATCACGGCCGAAAACGATAAGAGCATGCGCAACCATGGTTACATGAAGGCGCCGAAGGCATTTACTGCTTGTGACGGTAAGGGTGAAACCAACCTTCGTGACACCAAAGCCGTTCTCCGTCGTATCATGGTTTCGGCTTACATGTACCCGAACAAAACCTATTACCTCCGCTTCAAGTCGGCACTCAACAAGACCGACGCGCAGTTCTTCTCTGACTACTTCGAATTCGTTCCGAAGTCTGTCTACAACGGAACCACTGCAGAAGATATCTGGTAACTCGATCCCGTCCCGCCGGTTCGAATGCGGATCGGCGGGAAGGGTGTTTCTCCCACTAGTATTCATACAACATGAAAAAGATATTCAATTCTTGGATCTCGTTTGGCGCCTTGGGCTTAGCAGCGCTTGCGCTAACGGCTGCTTGTTCCGATGACCATTTTGAGGTCAAATCGGATGCTGCCGGCAACCAGACACTGTGGCAAAACATTGATTCGAATGCGCAGCTCTCAGAATTCGCCTCCATCCTGAAACGTTCGAAAGTGATGAAGGAGGAGAACGATCGCAATGCCCAACTCACCGTGGCACAGTTGCTCAATCAGCCCCAAAGTTTCACCATGTGGGCTCCCCTCAATGGTACTTTCAACGCGAAGTACTGGGAAGAGTTGCTCGATCGCGCTGAAGCTTTGCGCAAGACGGGTACCGCAGAGTCCATTCAGAAAGCGCGTGACTTGGAGTATCTGGTTTGGAACCAGTTCTCTTCGAACCACATCGCCCGCTTTAATCAAGAAGGCGTGACCGGTGTACAAGAAATCAAATTGCTCAACGGCAAGAACACAAAGTCCGGTAACGGCGTCTTCAATAGCGTTGCAGAAGAAGGTACAGCCATCAACGCCAGCAATGGTTCGTTGCATTTGCTCAAAGGAGCTTCGCCTTTCTTGTACAACATCTACGACTATCTCAGTCACAACGCACAGTTCAGCGCCATCAACGCTTACATCAAAGATCCCTCGATCGATGTTCGCAAGTTCAATGAACAGGCCTCTGTTCCCGGTGCGATGAACGAATACGGTAAGATGGTGTATATCGACTCCGTATATCAGCACACCAACTCTCTGTTGGATGCCTCGAGAGCACAAATTCGTAACGAGGACTCTACCTATGTTGCTTTGATCCCCCGCGATGCCGCTTGGAAAGAAGCTTTGGAGAAGGTCAGCAAAATCTACAACTATGGTACGCGCTACCGCTACGATTGGGACGGTGCCAACTTCACCAAAGAATATCGTTTGGATGCCTCCACCTTTGCTAATAAGAGCATGACGCTTGCCGACTCTCTGCGCGAACGCAATGTGCGTTTGAACATTGTCAGCAACATGTTCTTCGCTCCTTATCGCATCAAGGGGTATGAGAACATGGATTCTGCAGCACTCATCCACCACTTCCAGTATGCTGACTCCCTCATTTCTACGGCTGGAACTACGTTCTATAACACGGCTGCTACCGGTTCAACGAAGCAAAATACCAATCTCAACCCCACGTTGGCAGGGCTTACTCCCTATCGCGCTTCCAACGGTTATGTATTCGAACTCGAAAACTATAACTTCGATCCCTCTTACATTTGGGTAGAAAAGATTGAGTTCCGTCCGGCCGCTGCTTCTTCTATCTACACGTTGACCACGGGTAACACCACTTACAGCAATGGTACCACGGTGAACTTGACAGAGTTCAACTACAACCGCGAACGTGCAGAGTTGGATGCCAATGGCGACACGGTTCGCACTGCAGATGGCAAGCCTGTGATGATCGGTGTAGCCGGTTCTGTGGCAGAAAATTCTTATCAGCGCTACGAAATGAAGACTACGCGTCAGAACATGACAGTCGACTTGCGTCTTGAAAATGTCCTGAGTGCAGCTTACCAACTTGAGCTCGTACTCGTGCCTACCAAGATCAATAAGAACGACGGTGGTGAGGATGAAAAGGTCGTGTTCAACGCCGAAATCATCGACGACAATAAGAATAACATTCCCTTCACGGTAGGAGGAGCGGAAACCCCCCGCATCACCATTGATCAGAAGCAAGGGCAGTTCGATCCCAACAAGGTGAATCACATTTTGCTCGGCGACTATATCACTTTCCCCAAGTGCTATGCCGGATTGCCCGCTGATCGCAAGTCCTTCCCGATGCTTCGCCTCACCGTTCCCCGTTTCGGTGCTCGCAACGAAAATTGCCAGGCGCTCAACATCGTAAAGGTGATACTCAAACCCTATCGCGGCAACTAATACCCGCTGAAATATAACAAACGAGATTATGAATCCAGCTAATCGCAGCAACAATATGAAGCAAGCCGCCCTTCGTTGCGGAGTGGCGTTGATGGTTCTGTCTTCAGCTTGTGCACTTCAAGCCCAAGCCCGCGAAGTCGCCGACAGCACCTCCACCGCTTCCGCCTCCAATAAGGTATCTTCTCGTCGTCAGCTTCCTCAATACCAAATGAAGGAAGTCACCGGTGTGGTTTATGAT
>QWCT01001062.1_pt1 | contig 15196 bp, 15 predicted proteins | sample 1972681 | NCBI WGS metagenome assembly QWCT01 (sample SAMN09866701, study PRJNA288562) | Human oral metagenome isolate pre3_saliva, whole genome shotgun sequencing... | isolation source: mouth | host: Homo sapiens | place: USA: California | reverse complement strand
CCATCCAAGGTGCGCACGAGCGTCTTCTGCAGATTCTCAGTGAAAAGCGAGAGATGCCCACGGCCTTCTTCGCCGACAACGATATGATCGCCCTCGGCGCCATGCAGGCATTCCAAGCAAACGGCTGGCATCTGCCCGAAGACATTTCCATCGTCGGTTTCGACGACATCAGCTTCGGTGAAGTCTTTTCGCCAGGCCTGACGACCATCCGTGTACACAAGAAAGAGCTTGGCCGCCTTGCCGTCAAGAGACTCATCGAGCTCATAAAGAAACCGCAAACCGTAAAGACACGCATCGAAACCGTCAACGACCTCATCGTGCGGGGCAGCGTCACGGCTCCCAGCGATAGGTAGCATCGAAAAAGCTTTTACGACCCGCTCGGATGCTTTTGCGTCGTCATGCCGTGCGGCAAAAATCCCCCTTGGGGGAACATGAGGAGGAAATGCGCATGAAACTGGCAGTCATCGGTTCCAATATGGTAGACCTCACAGCTTACATCCATCACATGCCCGCGCCAGGGGAGACTCTGGAAGCGCCGGATTTCTCTATCAGCTGTGGCGGCAAGGGCGCAAATCAAGCGGTTGCCGCCGCTCTCTGCGGTGCAGAAGCGATGATGGTATCGAAAGTCGGCAGCGACCTCTTCGCGGACAATACGATCGAGAATCTCAAGACGTTCGGCATTGATACGCGCTATGTCACGAAAGCGTCCGATGCGTCGAGCGGCATTGCGTCAATCTTCGTCGATGAGAGCGGCCAGAACAGGATCTTGATCGTCAAGGGAGCAAACGATTCGCTCGCACCGACGGACATCGATGCGGCAGAGACGGAGCTCAAGGCGTGTGCCATGATCATCCTTCAGCTCGAAGTGCCGCTTGCAACCGTTTACCATAGCCGCATAGGCGGTTTTGTAGGTTCCTAAAGCATTGTTCTTGATGCTTTCGCAGGGGCTGTCCTCCATTAAGGGCACATGCTTATGCGCTGCCGCGTGATACACGATTTCCGGCCTATATTCCTTAAATATCTGAAACATTCTCCGGGAATCCCGAACCGATCCGATAAGAACAGTGAGTTTCAGATTCGGAAAACGATCCTTTAACTCCAGCTGGATGCTGTAAGCATTATTTTCATAAACATCAAAGATGATAAGCTCTTTCGGGCTGTGCGCCGCAATCTGCCGGCAAAGCTCCGAACCGATACTGCCGCCGCCTCCTGTGACGAGCACGGTCTTTCCGTGAATAAATTGAAAAACCTCTTGAAGATCCACGGAAACGGGGTCTCTCCCGAGAAGATCCTCTACGGAGACCTTTCGCATGGCGGAAGCCGTTACCTGCCCCGTTACGAGCTGATACATTCCCGGAAGGTTCTTCAGCTCGCAGTTTGTTTCATTACAGATTTGTAGAATATCTCTTCTTTGCGCAACAGTCGCAGAAGGAATGGCCAAAAAGATTTGATCCACGGAAAACTTATCGACGGCTTCTAAAATGCTTTCTCTCCCCCCGACAACCGGTATATTGTCAATGAGTCTTCCCCATTTGTTTTGATTGTCATCAATGATACAAACTACTTCACCGTTAATTTCTCTCGCTCTTTGGATATCCCGAATCAGCATCTGTCCTGCAGAGCCTGCACCGATAATCATGATTCTGGACTGTATACCCTTTGCTCTTACCCCTCGAATCAAGAGGATAAAGCGGTAAGAAAAACGAATACCGAGCACAGCGAAGTATTGGAGCATTGCTCCGATAAAATAATAAGAAATCGGCATTCTCCGAAAAAAAAGAGTAATTCCGAGGATATGAAAGACGGAGCAAATTACCGTAGCCAAGCTTACTCTGAGAAGCTCGGAGTAACTGGCAAAACGCCATATGCTTTTGTAGAGTTTTAAATGCCAAAAAACCGCCAGAGAAAAGAGGACATAGAAAGGCAAAAATGCCGCCCATGCCTCCATATACGGGCGTTCTATCATGCTATATCGTAAGTCAAATCTGAGCCATAGGGCAATTAAATAAGAGAGCCCCAGAGCAAGGGCATCGTAAAGCATAAGCCCGAGCGCAATGATATGCCAGTGCTCGAGGTGAAAGCCCTCTATCTTTTTCTTTATCTCATTTTCCATAGCTGATCGGTCTCTCTTATTTTATGCCTTAAACGGGAATTTCTCACCGGGGTTTACCGTAACATCCTTTACGGTTTTCTCATCCTGTGTAATCGTATAGTGGACAGCATACTTTTGGAAAAAGCTGCCATACTCCGTATCGGTTGACTTCGTATAGCGGAAGTCTTGAATAGCCGCTTCGTTGGCAATGTTAGCCATCACTTTATCGAGGAACACGGAAAGTGCTTCGTCACTCACATTTTCCGTAATATCCACCTGAATATCTACCGTCTTCGTGCCGTTATCGCCGGATATCACAAGATTCTTCACAAACGGGAAATCCTTAGGCTGGATATCTTCCAGAACATCGTTATGAATCTGGTCAAAATCCATGGGAATCTCCACTTCCTGAGCCGCTGTGGTCATAATCGGCGTTTCTTTTGTTCCGTAGCTGGGCTTGCACGCGGACAAAGAACACACCGTCAAAAGAAGAACTCCGGACATCGCTACTCTTATCCCTACTCTAGTCATTTTAGCCTCTTTTCTTACTTTCCCTGAAACGAGATAACGCTTATGTAAAAAGTGATTCCTTATCAGAGATGAATTTTCTTTCTGCCATAACGGCTATTATACCATGCTTCTTTCTCATTACCAGTTGAAAATCCCTCTTTGGTTTTAATGTCGCTCCGTTTTTATATTGATTTACAATTTTGTCCATTTTTTAGCTGATGAGCCATCCCTCTTATTACAGTAGATTCACCGGCAACAGGAAATGGGACGTATCCAGCGGAAACGGTTTCTCCGCCATACAGATAATTCCTCCATCTCCCATCTCCTTTCCACTTTTTTCAAGGAGCGAAAAGCTTTTTATAATTTTTCGCTCCGGGGAAGCTGCACGTTTGATTTCAAAAGCATGCAATCTTCCATTCATCTCCAGAATCAAATCTATCTCTTTCTGATTTGTATCCCGATAGAAGTTAAGGCTCAGGCTCTTCTCACCATAAGAAGCATTCTTCAAGAGCTCGGAAACCACATAGTTCTCAAGATAATGTCCGGATGCAGCACCATTCATGAGCGTATCGCGACTAGTCCAAGAAGAAAGAAAGGCACATAGGCCGGTGTCGCAGAAATATAGCTTCGGTGTCTTAATCATTCTCTTAAGTTCGTTGTTATAAAAGGGCTCCAGCAGGAAAATAATTCCCATAGACTGTAATACTTTAATCCAATCCTTCGCAGTAGCGGAGGATACTCCGGCTGCATTGGCAAGATCGTGATAGTTTAACAATTCTCCCGTAAAGGCTGCACAGGCTCTTAAAAATTTACGGAATCCCTCCGTATCCTGTATCCCGTTATCATCCACCGCATCCCGCATTAGATAAGCCTCCACGTAAGAATTCCAGTAGCTGCGTCGAAGCTCGGCATCCATGTAAAGCATATCGGGCATTCCGCCTTCCCAAATCTGCTGATAGATTTCCAAAATAGTATTTACGGGATAATGTTGACTTCTTTTTAAAAAAAAGGAAAGGGAGTAATCATCCGGTATATCCTCCGCTTTCCCGATAAGCTCTTTTTTCGAAAGGCCGAACATTTTAAGAATACAGATTCTTCCGGCAAGAGAGTCTCCCGCTTGCTTCATCATTTTTTTACTTTGAGAGCCGCTAAGCCAGAACTGCCCTCTTTCGCTACTTTCATCACAAAGTAATTTGATTTGTTCAAAGAGAGCCGGAGCCTTCTGAATCTCATCAATCAGTATTGGCGGCTTATACATCTGAAAGAAAAGTTTCGGATCCCTCTCTGCCAATTCCCTGATGTCCGCGTCATCCATAGAGACACAGACCCGACCCGTATTCTTTGCCAAGGTTTTCAACATGGTGGACTTACCGACCTGTCTCGCCCCCGTCAGCATAACAACCTTAAAAGCGGAACTCATTTTCAAAAACTTTCTTTCCAAAGATCGGTGAATGTATGTCATATTGCCCTCCAAAAATTAAGTTTAAAACATAAGTTGACTTTATTTTAAACTTAATTTTTGCTTTCTTCAAGACAGTTATTGGCCTCAACCGACAAAATCTTTACTCTCTTGGGCTTCAGTCAGAATCATTACTTAGCATAAATATTTAGCTCAGTCACAATAATATCCAAACCATTTCTTTTAAAAGAAATCCTTTTCCTTCCTTCTCCTTTTGATTTCTTTCCGAAGATAAGAAAAGGCCTCTTTCTCTCCCTTATCTCTTAAAAGACGAAGCAGAAATTCCAGTTCTTCCCGTGTCTTCTCGTGAATAAGCGGGCTGCCAATCATTTTTTCATAGTAAAGATAGGGGCTCGCATCCGTATACTTCTCCCCTTGATAATTCCTGGACGCCGCAATACGGTCACAGAACATTTCCGCCACATAACGGTAGGGCATACGGCAGCCAATCATTCTATGCACATTTTTAAGGTCATAGTCACACCAATACTCAAAGTGATGCTTATTTCTTCCTTTATGATGAAGCCATGCCTCCGAAGTCCCGGTCTCGATTCTCTCTACACCGTTCGGACTCTTATACCCTCTGTAGTAGCGAATTCCTGTACGAAACTCCGTAAAACTGTACTTTGATAAATCGTGCAGTAAGCCCTGCTTATATAAGCCTATTGAAAAGCAATACCGCATCACGAGGAGCTTATGCTTTGTAATCGTTTTAAAGTGCCCGACAGCATTTTTCCAAAAATTCATTTTCATTCGACCCTTTTCTATCCCTTTATTCCTCTTTCTTTCCTTTTATTCCTCTTTTTTTCTTTTATTTCTCTTTCTTTAATTCCTTTTCTCCGTCAACTTCTCCCAATACTCTCCAAGTGTAAAGCTCGGATAGCCGTAGACAAAACCGTAAGTAATAAAACAAAGAAGGATGGCTCCGCCTACATCAAGGACGGAATGCTGCTTTAAGACCAAGGTGGCAATACAGATAAAGATACAGAGGAAACATGAAAGCCGGCGCACGGCTCTCCCGTACTTTGCTTTTCTTAACTCACGACTTTTCATAAGCGCAATATGCATGCAAAGCGAGTTATAGGCATGAATGCTTGGAAAAACATTGGTTGGCGTATCGACTCGATAGAGACTTTTTACCATGAGTAGAAAGATATTATTCCCGCTTAAGTATGCCGGGCGAAAGTCGGTTCCGTTCGGGTAGATTTCACAAATGACAAGGCTGGCAATCATCCCGATAAAAAGAAAGAGACTAACCTTATAGAAGTCCTCTTTATTCGTAAACATAAAATAGATCAGTCCTGCAAAGATATAAATAAACCACAAAAAATACGGCACAATAAAGATTGCACAGAAAGGAATCCGATCATCCATCTCCGTGTGCATGATATGATAGCCGGTGCTCACGGTGATGCGGCTTTCCAGTGACTTAAACCAGATGGGGTAGATAAGTCCGAGCCAAAGCACTTGAGCGTGCCGATAACGATACAGTAAGGACAAAAGCCCGTGCAAAGCCGGGTGTCTCTCTGCAAAAACCCGAAAGCTGCTCTTTCTATATTTGCTATATACCTTGTTCCAAAATGTTTCCATTTTTCTTTCCCGATTCATTTTCCCTGAAAAAGAAACTTCCGACCTGCCATATCTTTAGACTGTCCAAACTTGCTAAAAAGACGATGCATTATGTTTTGTCCAAAAAGGCATTTTACCGTGTTAAATATTGAAAAAAGAGCTGAAACAAATCTTCTAAAGAATGTTCCAGCTCCCTCGTAGCGAGAGGGGGACTTGAACCCTCGACACCACGGGTATGAACCGTGTGCTCTAGCCAGCTGAGCTATCTCGCCAAAACAGGACTTAAAAAGGCACTGCCTGAAAAAAAATTCCGACCCAGGCTGCGTATAAAACGCAGACCGGACCGAATAGTGGGGCCTACAGGGCTCGAACCTGTGACCCTCTGCTTGTAAGGCAGATGCTCTCCCAGCTGAGCTAAGACCCCGTAGTCGCCATTTTTGGCGACCAGTAAATGATACTAAAGCGGAAAGATTTTGTCAATAAAAATTTTATTCTTTCACACTTTTAAAAGTTTATTTTTACACTTTTCAAAAGACAAGACTTCCCTCTGAAGTTCCCGACAGAAATCTTATCAAGACAATGTTGCAAGATAGTCTTCCACAAAAGTCTTGTACTTCGATACCTGTGCTCCCACAATCGGCTTTCCTACAATCTTTCCCTCACGATTAATGAAATAGGTTGTCGGAACGCCCACCACTGTAGAAAGTAATGGTGAAAAATCCGCATTCGGGATGATATTCTGAAAATTCGCATCGGTTTTTTCCAATATCGTTTTTGCCGTATCGATTTGTTTACTGTCCGTCTCTCCGGCAATGTCCGCTACCAAGCCGATAATCTGCACATTCTCCGGCATTTCCTTTGCCCATGCACCAAGCTCCGGCATCTCATTAATGCAGGGTCCGCAGAAGGTTCCCCATATATTTAATACAGTAAGGTCCTTATTCTTAAATATTGAGTCGTCTACATCCTCTAAATTTAGATTTTTTGCCGTAAAGCTAAGTGCATCTTCAGAAACAGCAAAATCTTCCGCTTTTTCTCCGCTCTCTAAAGCCTTTTCACTTTCCTTTGACTCTTCTTTTCCCGCCTCCGCGTGTGCACTGCTCATCTCCGCCGTTTTACTATTCGCTCCGTTACCGCAGGCAGTAAGAAAAGTCAAGCTGCAAATCATCACCGGTAAAAGCCATTTTTTTAACATAATCATCCCTTTCTCTTTTCGACACTCTTTATTGGATATACAGTCAAAGTTCTTTTCGACCTTTTCACTAAATTGCTCGGTTTCAAAAACAAAATAGCTAAAAAAGAACTCCTTTTCAGAGGTCTACATTACAGTATAGAATCCAAGTTCTTCAAGCTTTAATTTTTAACTTTCTTTTACGAAATTCTCAAAAATCCATTTTCCAAAAAAACGGTCTTCAGCTCTTCTATACATTCGGAAATGCTCTTTCCGTCTCCCTCCAATAGATAATCTGCCGCCTCCTCGTAAAAAGCCCTTCTCTTCTCCATCATCTCTCCGATATCCTTGCTATTCATCTTTCCTTCCAAAAGCGGGCGGAGATTCTCTCCTTCGGAGAGGCGTTCCAGCACCGTATCGGGGCTGACCCTAAGATAAACGGTAAAGAAATTCCCCTTCAAAAAACTACGATTTTCTTCTCTAAGAACCACACCGCCACCGGGAGAAAGGATGATTTCTTGTCCGGAAAGCTCTTGCAAAAGCTTCGCTTCTTCCTTTCGGAAACGCTCTTCTCCGTATTTCCGAAAATATGCTTCAATGGACATGGAAAAGCGTTCTTCCAAAAGCTTGTCCATTTCATAATATTCTCTTCCAAGAAGTGCGGAAAGATGAGGAGCCAGCGTGGATTTCCCGCTTCCCATAAAGCCGATTAAGCAAATCCCTTTCTTCCCGGAAAGTTTCCTCCTAAGCTCCATATACTCCTCTATCTTCCACTGTCCGGGTGCGGACGCACCTATGGCCTCGACAAAGCTGTGTGAGGATGCGGAAAGCTCCGGTAAAATCCGGCTCAGCTTCCCGATTTCTCCCATGGAGATAGTGATAAGCTCCGTTTCCCTATGCCTGTCCTTCCATCTTCTTCCGGAAAGCATCAAATTTAAAACATCTTCCTTATTCTTCGGCATAAGCGCCATTTTCACAATTTCCACAGGATAAGAGGAAAGTCTCTCTAATATCTCTTCGCATTCCTTGAGGCCGGGTGTTTTATGAAAATCATGGTAGGACGCGATGACTTTTCCCCCGAGGCCCTGCACCATGGCTATACACTCCTTCCACGGTGCCCGTCCCTCTTCCCCTAACTCTACTTCCAAGTCGATATAATCGGGCACTCCGCTTTCCATGGCAAGAAGATTACCCTGAAAATAGCTTTTCCCGAAGGGAAAGGCTCCCCCCTGTCTATCGGTTCGTATGGTGAAAATGAGTTTCTTCTTTCCGATGATGGTCCTTATTTTCCGTAAAAAATCGGAGAGCTTCTCTACTCTCTTTTCTAAGAGATCATAGCGGAGCTCTACTGCAAAAATCGCGGGGAAACACGGATGCTCTTTCAGTGTCAGCACTTGAGCCAAACAATCCTTTTCACTCTTTCCCTGTATCGGTACAATCATTCCCATCTTCGTCCTCATCCAATCTTCAGCTCTTCTTCAATTTTCCGCTTTTTCTTCACATCCGATTTTTGTAATACTCTTTTTTCCGGGTAGCTCTTTCGGGCTATTTCCTAAGGCTCATTTTTCCAAAGTGCATGTCGTCTTTTATAAAAAAGCAAAAACGGTTTCTCCAGAAGCCTTTTTAATACGATATGAAAATACTTTTCCTTTCCCATGGCTCGCACCAGAACCGTTGGAATTCCGGCCCGATTCCCTCCTAAAATATCCGTAAACAGCTGGTCCCCGAAGAAAAGGCATTGTTCTTTTTCCAGATGAAAGAACCTTGCAGCCGAAATGTAGGCTTTCGGACTCGGTTTTCCGGCATTTTCCTGATAATAATCCGCTCCTACACTCTTGGCAAAGCACTCTACCCTTTCTTTCCCGTTGTTGGAAAGAATCGCCGTCTTGAAACCGATTTCCTTCAGTTTAAAAAACAATTCTTCCGTTTCTTTCCTTGCCGGCTCATCGTGAAGAACCAAGGTATTATCTATATCAAAGAAAGCGGCACGATAGCCTTTCTTATAGAGCCTTACAAAATCGAGCGTATATACGGAAGATAGGGAATAGCAGGGAAACAAGCTCTTGCTTCCCGTTTTTTTCACTCTTTCTTCTTTCTTCGCTTTCTCTTCTTTCTTCACTTTTTCTTCTTTCTTCACTCCTTATCTTCTCCCTTGGCGCGATTGGTCAGAAGTTTTCCGATTTCCTCCATAAAGGTATTGATATCCTGAAATTCTCTGTACACGGAGGCAAAACGCACATAAGCAACCTGATCCAGATTTTTTAAGCGTTCCATCACCATTTCTCCTATTTCCTCCGTACTGACTTCCTTACTGTCGTGCTTAAATATATTGTTTTCAATATCATCCACAAGCTCGGAAATCTGCTGAGGGGAAATCGGTCTTTTATGGCAGGAGCGCAGTATTCCTCCCTCCAGCTTGGCTCTGTCATAGGGCACACGGCTCTGATCTTTTTTCACTACCATAAAGGGGAGCGTCTCCGTTTTTTCAAAGGTAGTAAAGCGCTTACCGCAGATTTCGCACTGTCTCCGTCTTCTGATTGCGGTGTTCTCATCCGCAGGTCTGGAGTCGATTACACGGGTATCTTCCGCATTACAAAACGGGCACTTCATGATTCCTCTTCCTCCCCTTCCTCTTTCTGCTTTTCCTCTACTTCTGCCTCTGCATAATCCGTATAGCATTTTCTGGCTTCTTCAAAGCTCAGCTTTTCCTTATCTTCAGGCTTTTCTTCCGGCTTTTCTTCCGGTTCTTCTCCGACTTCTACATGTTCTTCCTCTTTCCTGCATTCTGTCTTCGTCTCATCAGGCTTTTCTGTTTCTGTCTTTTCTGTTTCTGTCTTTTCTGTTTCTGTCTTTTCTGTTTCCACTTTCTCCGTTTCTGGCTTCTCTGTTTCCGCCTTCTCCGTTTCTGGCTTCTCTGTTTCCGCCTTCTCTGTTCCGACATCCTGCATCAATGTGGAAAAAGCTTCCGCTATGGCTTCTTCTTCCTCTTCGCTCCGTAGTACCGCATAGTCGCGACCAACTTTTACCAGTCTCTTTTTCTTATCCAATATTTCCTGATAGAAACTTGCCTGTAAAAGAATATAGTACGGTGTTAAGAATAAAGAGAAAAAGAGCAGGCTCAAAACAGAAGGGAGGAAGGAATCCTCTAAGATAAAACTCCACATGCCGGAAATGACATGAATAGCCAGTCGAATCCCCAAAAAGTAGAGAACATGCCCAAAAAAGCGCATTCTTTCATGATGCATCAGGGCAGAGCTCATGAGTAAAGCATCCGTTAGACTCTTTGCCTTTCTCTCCAAAAGAAGGAAGGGGATGCAAAGATTCAAAAGCAAAAATAGCCCTATACAGAAGTCTGTGAAAACTTCCTGAAGGATCTCCACAAGTGGGTGAGGAGGACCAAAGCCGAGAAAAAGGATAAATAAGCCTAAGATAGACCACGGCACGGCTGCATAATACAGCCCGTAATCGATAAGTTCCCTCTGCATCGGGTAATGCTTTAAATTTAAGGCAAAGAATATAGCAAAGGGACTGACTTTCTCTCCTCTTACCATCTTTAGTGCCATATAGATAAAAGAAAAAGACCCCAGAAGTAAAAAGAAAATGAACGAAAAAAAGATAAAGGCTATCAGGATGCCGAAGATGCTGAGATTGATTCCGCTCCTCACCCCTGTTAAAACGAACATAATGGTCGTTGCAAGAAAAGGGCCCAGAATAAAGGAAAAGCATATTGCCAGAGCAATATAAGCTACAAAAAGAAGGAAAAAGGAAGTCAGGATAGTCGGCCAATTCCTCTTCCATTTTTCCAAGGCAAATCTTCTCAAGTCTTTACTGCTCATTCTTAATAACCCTTTCTTTTTTTCTTCCACTGTATAAGAAGAGCCGCGGAAAAGCAAATGGAAATTTCCGCTCCTTCACCGGAACGGATTCTCCCTCTTTTCCACAGCTCTTCAAACGGAATTATTCGATAGGTACTACTCCGCCTTCATACTTCTTATTGATAAAATCCTGAATCTCCTTAGAGTGTAAAACTTCTACCAGCGTCTTTGCCCATTCCGCATCCTTGTTCTTCTCGGATACGGCAATGATGTTGGCATAGGTCTGTGCCGCCTCGGACTTGGCATCCTCTGTTGCCAAAGCATCACTCGGCTTATAGTTTGCCTGAAGGGCAAAGTTTCCGTTCATGCAGGCAAAGTCTACGGAATCTAAAGAACGAGGAATCTGTGCCGCCTCTACTTCATAGATTTCCACATTGTGCGGATTCTCTACGATATCCTGCTTCGTTGCCGTAAGGCCTGCGCCGTCCTTTAACTTAATGATGCCGTTTGCTTCCAAAAGAAGAAGTGCTCTGGCTTCATTTGTGGTATCGTTCGGAACCGCAATCTTTGCCCCGTCCTGAATTGCCTTTAAATCCTTGGACTTTCCGGCATAAATTCCGAAAGGCTCATAGTGAATCTTACCTACGGAAACAACATGGGTGTTGTTTTCCTTATTGAAATCCTCAAGGTAGGGAAGATGCTGGAAATAGTTTGCGTCAATCTGTCCCTGATCTGTTGCCAGATTCGGCTGCACATAGTCATTGTAGGTCACGATTTCAATATCAATGCCCTTTTTCTTTAAAGCATCTTTTGCAGCTTCCAAAATCTCCGCATGCGGGCTCGGTGTTGCTCCAATCTTAATCTTGACCGTTTCTCCCTCAGCTTTCGCCGCTTCCGTTGCCTTTTCAGACTCCTGCGCCTTCTCACTTCCCGCTTCGCTTTTCACCTTGGTCTCCGCCTTCGTTTCCGCCTTCTTTCCTCCGCATGCGGCAAGGGTTACAGCCGCTAAGCCAAGGAGCAGCGCTACTACTCTTTTTTTCATAATTTCTCCTTTGTTTCTCCAATTCCACTTAGAAGATTTCCCTTTCGTAAAGGAAAATCGCCTAAAACCGTGATGCCGAATGCTTAACATCGGCGAGTTTCTATGCTAAAGAAGGTTTTCCCTTCGAGTAGCCTACACTATTTTTCTTTTATCGCTGTACTTTGCGAGTCTCATCCAGAATTCCTGAATAATCTGCACAATGATAATCAGCACAAGAACGGCAATAATCATGATATCCGTCTTGTAGCGATAATAGCCGTAGTTCAGGGCAATGGCTCCGAGTCCGCCTCCTCCTACAAAGCCTGCCATAGCAGAGTAGGAAAGAATCGAAGTAATGCAAATGGCGGCTCCGATATAGAGACTCGGCTTCGCCTCCGGAAGATACACTTTAAGAATGATTTGCATCTTATTGGCTCCCATAGAGCGAGCCGCTTCAATAACGCCGGCATCCACTTCCTTTAGGGATGACTCCACCATTCTGGCAATATAAGGTGCTGCCGCAATAACTAGCGGGGGAATGATGGCATTCGGCCCCAAAGTCGTTTTCACCAAAAACTTCGTAAGCGGTAAAACCATAACAAGAAGGATGAGGAAGGGGATGGTACGGAAAATGTTTGTGATAAATCCCAGCACTCCGTGAACAATCTTTAACGGATACAGCCCACCATCTTCCGTCACCACCAGAATGACGCCGAGCGGAATCCCTATTAAATAGGAAATCAGAGTAGAAATGCTCACCATATAGAGTGTGGCTACCGTCTCCGTCTGAAACATGGGAAGTAATTCTTTCATACTCATCTATGCATGCACCTCCTCAAATGGAATTCCCCGCTCCTTCATAAATTCCGTAACATGAAGGATATCCTCAATATTTTCCGGAAGTTCAATCACCATCTGCCCTACTGCCATGCCATCCACCTCTTTGGTATTGGCGAAGAGGATATTTACCGGAGTATGCAAGGCAAGGATAAGCTCCGAAAGAATCGGATCATGTGCATTTTTCCCGTCAAAAACGATACGAAAACGTCTTCCGCTGCCGAAAAAGGCTTCTTTCTCTCCCTCTCCAAGGATAAGTCGCTTTCCGATTTCCGTCTTGGGAGAACGGAAAATCTCCTTCACCGGACCATCCTCAGCAATTTTACTGTGGTCAATAATCGCCACTTCATCACAGATGGACTCGATTACACTCATTTGGTGTGTAATGATAATGATGGTAACTCCCATTTCCTTATTGATTTTTTTCAGAAGCTCGAGAATCTGCTCCGTGGTTTTCGGGTCCAATGCCGAGGTCGCCTCATCACAGAGGAGCACTTCCGGGCTCGTAGCCAGCGCTCTTGCAATCGCGACTCTTTGCTTCTGTCCCCCGGAAAGCTGGGAAGGATAACTCTTTTCTCTTCCCTCCAGACCGACAAGCTTTAAAAGCTCCTTCGCCCTCTCCACTCGTTTCTTTTTTCGCGCTCCTCTTTGCATCATTCTCTCGAAAATATTTCCCTTTTCCGCTATTTCCAAGGGGAAACAAACATTCTGAAGAAGATTTCTCTGTTCGAGGAGATTAAATTGCTGGAAAATCATGCCCATGTTCTGTCTCATGGCAAGAATTTCTTTTTCTTTCATGGTGCTTAAGCTTTTCCCGCGAAAGAATATCTGACCGCTACTCGGTCTTTCCAAATAATTAATGCAACGAACCAAAGTAGACTTTCCGGCTCCGGAAAGGCCGATGATTCCCTGAATATGTCCTTTTTTGATTTCTAAATGAATGTCTTCCAGAGCCGTAAAGTCTCCGGAAGCGGTCCGGAATACCTTTCCCAAACCTTGTATTGCTATGATATTTTCTTCCATTTTGCTCCTTAAGACATAAGTGGTATGCCTGATGTCAACTTCTATCCTGAATCATCAAGTCTATAGGATTTCTTTTTCTTACTCACTCCGCGAAAGACAGTGTAGATTTGTCTTTAGCGCATAGCACGAGGATAGAGGCAGAATAAATCAGTCTTTAATAGCGCGAGAACGGACTCCGCATAAATCAATCTAGCAACAAAGCGCAAGGATCGACTCCGCATAAATCTCCGCCGCAAGAAGGAGATCTTTTACTTCAATCCACTCATCCGCTCCATGCATATGGGTATCCACTCCCGGAAGAATTGCCCCGAAAGCGACTCCGTTCTCCACATGGTGTACATAGGTACCGCCTCCGATAGCAAGGCACTCCCCCTTTTCTCCCGTCACCTTTTCATAGCAGGAAAGAAGAGCCTTGATAAAGTCGGAATCCTGCGAAACATAGTGCGGCGGAACCATTCCCTCCGTCTCAAAAAGAAATCCTTTTTCTTCTACGGTTTTTCTCGCCACGTCTTCACAATTTTCCTTTGTTCCTGAAATGGGAATACGGCTGTCGTAAATAAAGTGCATTTCCTTATCCGAAACCTCGAAGATATCCAAGGTACAGGTAAGCTCTCCGCTTTCCTCATCCTGCAGCTTCGTCCCGATTCCGGAACCGTCCGTTACCCCGTAAGGGAAAAGGGCGAGTACCGCTTCAAAGGCTTTTCTGTCTTCTTCTCCGAGGGAAGGAAGCTTCAGTGCAAAGGATAAAGCCGCAAGTCCGGCATTCTTTCCGAGATGCGGCGTGGAGGCATGCGCACCTACGCCGATCACGGTCACGGTATTTCCGGATCTTTGAATCTGTACACTGCATTCCTTTTCAACGGCAAGTTTTGCCGCATTAAATTCTTCATCCGACAAGTTCTTAAATTCCATTACCGCCTTCTGGGGAACGGCATTTATCGCAACGCCGGCTTTCATGGAAAGGAGGGATCCTTCTCCCGTTCTCTTCTTTCGGAGTGTGCCGTGCATAGCCCCTTTTTCAATGTTGATAATCGGGAATTCCGCATCCGGCGTGAAGCTCATCTCCCCCGCCTTCTCTCTCTTATAGTAATATTCGAGGTCAGCCGATCCGGTTTCCTCATTGGTTCCCATGATAAGCCGAACGCCCTTCTTCAGAGAATAGCCCAGCTCCTTTACGGCACGCATAGCATACAGCGCCGCAAGTACCGGTCCCTTGTCGTCACTGACTCCTCTTCCATAAAGGATGCCGTCCTTTTCAAGGGGTTCGAAAGGCCCTGTCACCTGCCAGCCCTCTCCGGCAGGCACGACGTCGAGATGTCCGAGAATATCCAGGCTATGAGGCAGTTCCGGAGAAAAGTCGGCCGTTCCGACATAATTATCCCAATTTTTTGTAGAAAAACCGTAGCGGTCACAAATCTTTAAACCTGCATCCAGAGCTTCCTTCGGTCCTTCTCCAAAAGGAAGGTTCTCCTTCGTTTCTCCTCTTACGGAATGAATCCGAACCAGCGTGAATAAATCCTGTACAAATTCCTCTTCATGCTCGAGAAGCCACTCTTTAATCGTCTTATCCATAGCTTTTCCTTTCTATTCGAAATGCTTCGCATGAACCATTCCAAGCTTAGTTCTTGGAAAATTCCGTTAAGCGTAAATCCTTATTCCGATCCAGCACCATACCGATAGACCAGGGATGGGCGAAAAG
>QWCT01001723.1_pt1 | contig 15297 bp, 11 predicted proteins | sample 1972681 | NCBI WGS metagenome assembly QWCT01 (sample SAMN09866701, study PRJNA288562) | Human oral metagenome isolate pre3_saliva, whole genome shotgun sequencing... | isolation source: mouth | host: Homo sapiens | place: USA: California | reverse complement strand
ATCTTCATCACCCTCCAATGTTAGAATGATACGATAGTCATTCTCATTGATAAGCTTCAATGGTGCCTTAGCAGCTACATAGTTCTTATAAAGTTTCTGTAGACGAGTCACCCACTTATCTGCATCCATACCTTCCTGCGCCTGCAAAAATGATGGTGCCTTGAGAAGAAGTTGCTGCTGAACGTCAAGGTCGTTGTTATCAGCCTTATACTTGTTGTAAAGTTCCTCAAAACTTACACTCTCTCCAGCAGCAATCTTAGCAGCTTCCATGAGTTCATCCTTATCCATCGCACCTGTATTCACAGACAAAGCTTTGCCATCTGGTGCAATGAAAGCTACTGTTGGATATGCTGCGACCTTGTAGTTCTTGGCGATATCAACATTCTCACCCTTCTCTGCATCTAACTGCAGACTGATAAAGTGTTCATTGAAATACTTTCCTACTTCCTCTTGTGTGAAAACAGTCTTTGCCATCTTCTTACAAGGAACACACCACACTGCGTAGAAGTCAACAAACAGTATCTTATTCTCTTGCTTAGCTTTTACCAAAGCTTCACTGAAAGTTCCCTTAAAGAACTTAATGCCATTTGCTGCTTCTGTACCCTGCTGTGCACGGAGCTGTACTGCCATCATCAATAAAGATACCAACAGTAAGATATATCTACATCTTTTCATATTAATCTGTTTTTAATGGATTGTTTTATTCAATTTATCTATTTAACCATCATCTACTTACAGCATTGAGATTTACTCATGTCTGTCTTTCTCATACAATGACGAGAATACATATTCAATCAACACTGAACGTAGTATGTGCACTTGTCATTTACCATTATTAATATTAGTCGACAAGTAGCTTATCATCAGTTACTACCACCTTGAAGATATTCTCCAAGACAGCCTCATGGTCTTCATTATATACCTTGATAGAGAGTTGATATCTACCATTAGGCAACTGTTGTGCTGCATCTTGTGTAACTACTATCAAGCCGCCAGTCACAGAAATCTTACCTTCCTTGTAGAGTTTCATAAACAACTGTGCCTGTTCTTGGTTGTCAGCCTTAACCCCAGACAACTCATAATTGATAGGGTTAGTACCAGCAACACCTTGAATACGTGTTGAAACGAATGGTAGCTTGTATTTACCACGGTCACTGTTGTAAGACTCACGGAATGTATAAATCCACAACTGGTTACCAGAAGCCATCTCTACCGTCTCACCACCCTTACCGATAGGTGTTGATGCATCAGAAGACTTAACACCTTCCTTAAAATCATCAAGCATCACTCGCTTGTTAGGTAAAACACTGTTCAAGATAAACTTTCTACAGTCTGCAACAGGAATATCAGATACCCTTTCCATATTATTATCATAAAGATAACGACGGATACTATTGTTGGTAGGACCAAAGAACGTGATGTTCTTGCCGTACTGACTTGTACCTTGGAAAAGAGAAACTAAACCAGCACGCTCAGTCATCACGCAGAGAGAATCCCAGTTATAGCTATCACCTTTGAAGTATTCCCACATCGTCATATCGTGCTTACCATTGGCAAGACCAGTGTCATCGAAGTTATACTGGGTACAACCAGAGAGTATCCCCATCGTCAGACACACGACTATTATATATATAATCTTTTTCATCTATCAAACAATATATTTATTGTAACGTTCCTAACCCATTATTAGTTATAAGCTTGCCAATATGGTTTCTGTCGTAACTGGGTGTTAATAATGTGTCCATCCTTATCCTGCCATGAATCCTTTGGGAGTGGAAGGAACAGCGCACCACCCTGAATATCCTGATTGGTCAGCAAGAGGAATTTACCCTGTAACTCTTCTTTCACATAACCATTACGGATAACATCAGCATAACGAGCATCATTCTCACCGATAAACTCCTTCTCTCTCTCAAGGAAGATTGCCTTCTTCAGTCCCTCTGTATCGTAGGTTGATGGATAAGAAAGTGCACCAGCACGTGAACGAATCACATTAAGGTCAGCAATAGCCTTAGCTTCATTGCCTAACTTCTGATAGCACTCAGCTCTCAACAGATAGAAATCAGCAAGACGCCAATAGACATAATCGGCATCTACCGTACGGTAGGTTTTACCACTTGATGAATACTGGTCGGGATCCAATATTGCCTTTCTAAACTTATACATGATAGCATAATCCGTCCCATCAACCTCATGTGGTGTACCCCACTGATAGAAGAACGCTTGTAGGCGTTGGTCAGTAGTATCTGGGAACAAGCTTTCTACTGTTGAAGTATAAAGCTGATAGGTACTACTTGATGGTAGATCAGCTAACGTCTGGTCCTCTCTAACAGGCCAGCTCACAAAGTTCTGCGCCACCTCATTAGGTGAGACAACATTCTCAGAGCGCGTCTTATCAAAGTACAAGCTAAAGATTGCCTCTGGATTAGGAGACTTCTCATTAGAAAGATACGTACAGAGTTCCTCTGGTGAAGAGCAAAGTTGATAGTTACCTACCTGACCATCGATAAGTTGTGTTGAGTAATCGATAGACTTCTGATAATCTTCCTGCGCATTACCTTGCAACTTATAAAGTTCGGTTACACTACCCTTCCACGCATAAATCTGTGCGAGCAAGGCGGCAGCAGTACCCTTTGAGGCCGTCTGACGATTGGTAATAGCCACGCCATCCAAGTCTGTCAGTTTATCCCATGTAGGTAGAATATCCAATGCCTTCTTAGCATGTTCTATCGCAGCGTTGAGTACATCAGCTTGCGAAGACAAAGAGTAAGGCTTTATCTCAGAGGAGTTTTCAGTGATGATAACCTCCCCATAACGCTGAGCCAAGAGGAAATAAGACAATCCGAGAGCGAACTCAGCCTGTCCAACATGGTACTTTCGACGCTCTTCTGGCAAGTTTTTTGTCTTATTTATATTATCAAGCAACAGATTAGACTCAAAGATAATGTCATAAAGACCCTTCCATGAATACTCGCTTGCTATGACTGTTCGTGGGTTCCACTCGCGCATCTGCTTGCCATCCAGTATCTCGTCAGCCTTCATGCCAGCTGTTGAAAGGACGTAGTTATTACCTACTACAGTATTGATATAATATAGAATAGAAGTGGTTGTTGTGTTCAGCTCTTTCTCTGTATTGAACGAGTTGCTGTAAGTCATTCCGTTCTCTGGCTGCAAATCAAGGCTGCAAGAGGACAGAAGACAACCACATAATGAGAGCATTATAATCTTCTTCATTGTCTATTAGAATTTTAAGTTAAGACCCAAAGTAACCTTTCTATTCAATGGATACTGTGTTCCATCATCCTTACCAGAATAAGGATTGATAACTTCAGGGTCTACTCCTGAATAATTAGTAATCAAGAACAGATTCTCTCCACTAAGGTATATATTAGCATCTTTGATGAAAGAGCCCTTCAACCAGTTCTTTGGTAACTGATAACCAATCACCAACTGCTTGAGACGTAAGAAACTAATGTTCTCAATGTTAGAGTCTACATTACCGTCAAACTGCCCTACATAATCCTTGTCAGCAAACTCAAGTGATGGATACTTCGCATCTCTATTGCTTGTTGTCCAGAAATCATTAGCGTGGAAGTAGTTCATGATAACGCCAAAGTCCTTTGTAAAGGTGAAGGCACTGTTCTTATACATATTCATCACCTTACGGCTGATGGTATAGCTGAAGAGTACATCAAAGCTCAATCCCTTCCATTCTAAGTGGCTATTCAAGCCACCGTAGACTGCAGGAAGAGTACTACCAGCATAATAGAGGTCCTTATCATCAATCACACCATCATAGTTCTGGTCCTTGATCTTCCTACCACCCACACGCAATGGATTATTGATTGATTGGAAGTAAAGTGGAATCTGCTTACCAGAAGCATTAGGATACATTGGGATATCTTCCTCCTTCTGAACGATTCCCTCATCCTTAAAGGTATAGATACCATAGACAGGGCGACCTAAGACTTTATCGTTAAGGTCTTCACCATTGTATGTCTTACGTAACATATTCTTATTATGAGAAAGGTTGAAGCCTACGCTCCAGTTCCAATTCTTCTTGCGGATAACATCATACTGAGCCTCGAATTCAATACCTTCGTTAGAGATAGCAGATGCATTGTCCCACATACTTGTAGCAAGGAAGACATTACCTGGCAGATAAGACTGCATCAACAGCTTGCTTGAATACTTATAGTAATAATCGAGCTTGAGTTTCAAGCGATAATCCAACATCTGCAAGTCAAGACCGAGGTCATACTGATCACTCTCCTCCCAAGTCAATTTCTTATTAGCCATAGACTGTGGGATAAGACCTAACGAACCATTAAATACATTACTCTCCTCCATCACGCCCAATGCCAAATAAGGTTCTTGGAACTTCTGACCAGACTTACCCCAAGAAGCACGAAGCTTACCGAAGCTCAACCACCAGAACTTCTTCATGAAATGTTCCTCACTGAATGCCCAGCCAAGACCCACAGAAGGGAAGGTTCCCCAGCGTACATCCTTACCGAAGACACTTGATCCATCCGCACGGATAGACAACTCCGCCATGTAACGTTTCTTATAGCTATATGCCGCACGACCCAAGAAACTAAGCAATGACTGCTCCTGCTGATTGGTTAGGAAGCTTTGTGCTGCTCTTACTGTTCCACCATCATTGAAGAGAGAAGGCCATCCCTCACCCGCAAACTTAATAGAGTTAGTAGGGCCACCCTTTGCTGTACCGCTTAGGTTCTGCAGCAAGTCCGTCATTGCAATATTGGAAGCCTGAACCTCAGACTTCTTATCATACTTCAAATAATCAGGTGTGAACGTGTACACACGTGTGAAGTAATGGTCAAGCGAGTAGGTAGAAGAGAATTTCAGACCTTTTATAATATTATAGTTCAAGCCTACACTCAGACGAACATTATAATTTGAATTCGTCTTATCAATATCCTTCAACTGCCTTAACGCCACTTGTTCCGCGACACTACCCTTACCAGGCAAGAGCGTAGACGTACGCTTCGGATCGAATGTCAATCCCTGCACACGTCCCCCATCCGAGCCAGCTTTCTGCGTAGCGTATGTCAGGTTGATACGTGTGAAAGCACTCAACTTCGTCGATAGGTTAAAGTCAAGATTACTCAACAAACTGAAACGACGGAAATTAGAGCTAATCATAATACCCGTTTCATCGTAGATACCAGCATTAACCATATACCTTATATTATCTGTACCACCAGCCAACAACAAGTCACCTTTGGTCACCCTACCTACACGGAAGGCATATTTCCACCAGTTTGTTCTGTTGTTATAGAAAGTGTTCAGTGAGTCTTGTGCTATTCCTGGTAGTCGACGATCTGGGTCTAACACCCTACCATTACGCCACAAGTAGTCGTAGGCGCCATCATTATCAGCATCCCAGCCGTATGAATCCTTATAAGAATCTGGATAAATCAGCTTATCTGTGATATAATCATAGTGTGCACCTCTCTGGTTCTTAGCCAAGAGAAGAGCTATGTCACGTTCACCCTTACCAAGTGTCTGCATTGGTGTACTTGGTAACCAAGAAAGAGATTGTGAAAAATTGAAGCTTACTTCTGATCGTCCCGACTTACCCTTTTTCGTTGTAATAAGGATAACACCATTACCAGCACGTGAACCATAGAGTGACGCTGATGCTGCATCCTTAAGCACCTGCACAGACTCTATACTTGAAGGGTCAAGTCCTGACAATGGGTTAATACCGCCCGTTGCATCCCCAGCACTACTTGACACTGGTATACCATCAATCACGTAAAGCGGTGAACCATCATTGATACCCTTCTGATTGAGAGAGCTAAAGCCGCGAATCGTGATGCGAGAGCCACCACCACCAGGTGAACCAGACAGGTTAGTCACATCTACACCAGCCATACGACCCTGCAAGAGGTTCTCAATACTTGCTGTTGGTGCCTTCTGCAAATCTTCAACTTTAACAGAGGCAATGGCTCCCACCTGTTCACGTGTATTCCTCTTACCATAAGCAACGACCGTAACTTCACCCATAGCAACGGCAGATGACGTCAGGATAACATTCATCGCCTTACCAGTATGGTATTTTAGTGTCTTTGCGTCATAGCCTACACTGGAGATAGTGATAGTTCCTTCCTCTTTTTCTACAGGCATAGAGAAGTTACCATCAACATCGGCAGTAACACCTTTCGACGTCCCCTTAATCTGTACAATAGCAAAAGGTACGCCCAACCCATCCTTGTCTTTTACTGTTCCATGAATGGTGTATTGTCCCTGTGTAGCATTTTTCATCTTGAAGACATCAATCACCTTACCGTCAATATTATAGACAAAAGATGAGTGAGCCAACAGGTTTTCTACAGCACTCAGTTCGTCTACATCCTCAAACGAGATGGTAAGAAGCAACGTATCGTTCTTAACATCATCCGTGTAATTAATCTTGTAGTCTCCCTTTGTAGAAATGAAATCCAAGATCTGAGCAACACTTTTATCCTTAAACGAAATCGAGAACTTCTTTCCTGCGACTTGTGCAGAAGCAGGCGAACTCCACGAAAGCATCAAGATAAAAGCTGTCAGAAACACCAAAGAAGGCAAGCTTCTTAAAGTTCTAAACATGTGTTGATGATACTTCATTGATTAGTCTTTATTGTTATTACTTTTGATATTAACTTATTAAACAAATTAGATTACTTCACAAATGCGCTCTCAACGATTCTACATAAAAAAGGTATTAATATTGATTGCGATGCAAATGTACATAAAAATATTGGATCTCAAAGCCAATTGGACATAAAAAAAGTAAAAGAAAAATAGCTATAACAAGACATCTCACCCCTTCTCGGAAAGGAGAAGAGACTTCTAAGATAGAACAGATGCCTACCTATTAAACACGAATAGTCCCTTTACTTTCTCCCTTCTCTATACGTAGAAGAGTATTCTCTCGACACATAGAGAAATATTGCCAACAAGGCTTATTAAAGATTTCTACCCCTTCCTTGTCCAAATTGCTATATTAGAAACTATACTGAAATCCTATTGATGCAAATTCCTTCAACTGCCAGAAGGCATAATGGTCATCACGACGTACTCCATCGTCAAAACGAGGATAGATGAATACTTGACTTGAGATGTATCGGTTGAAGCGGAAGGTAAAGGTATTCTCCCACTCTAACTCTGTGCGTTTATACGTAGAATAGCCATACAGACGAGTCTTCCAAGTCAACGACTCCATCATCTTCCATTCTAAATCTACAGTAAACTCAGAACCGAAGTCATGCAGGAAATGATTACCATCCTTGATACCCAAACGGCGAGTCAACTCCAACATGCGAGTGTATTTCATGTTATAAGCCAAGGGAGCTAAATGGAAGTTACCCTTCAAACGGTGGTTCATCCAGTCGACCGAGTAATCCATACCGATAGAGAGGTTTATGTTCAACGGAGCAACGAAAGCTGAATATACCTTTGGGTCGTTAGAGCGATAAGAACGACTAAATTGTGTATTACCAATAAACTGCACCGTATAGTACCACCGCTTCGTTGCCTGTAAGCCAAGTTTAGAGGTGAGCCGTATCAAGTCTTCTGTACTCTTGAAACTATGTAAAGAGTCTGAACGACTACTCTGTAAACCGTATTTTAGTTCCAAGCGGTTTTCCCATTTCAACTTCTGTTTATTGTTGTAATTGGCCTGCATCACCAAAGAAGCCAATGCTGAATAGTTACTTTCGCCACCTCTATACCAGTTCCCTGAAACGTAGTTCTGCAGGAATTGCAAAGCATAATCACCATTGAACGACCAGAAATTAGGTCGTTTTACCATAACCTCCACTGGCACTGTCGTTGGCTCAATAGGTGTTTCTGGCACCTTCTCAACTAATGTTGGGTCATGATGGATTGGTGCATTTATATCATCCAACTTTGTCTGCTGCTGTTGTACCATCCTATCAGTCCCTCTGACAAGGTCAGGGCGTGTCAGATAAAGGTGCATCAACTCTGACAAAATAGGGTTGTCATTTCTATCTCGTGTGAACAATTTCTCTGCAACATTACCGTAATAGGTCAGTGGTAGGAACAATCTCATATCATTCCTACGCAGTCTCTGTTCACGACGTATCTTAGGCTTTTTAGACGTAAAAACACTGTCTTTTAATGCGTTCAACGAGTCAACATACACTTGTATCTTATCCATTGATGGTCGTTCATCGCTACGAACAGAGACAGGATGACTCACTTGAGCAACAGCGCCCAAGCATATCATTAAAAATAATGTGATTAAAAAGTTCCGTTTCATCATACTTAATATAATGTGCAAACTTACAGTATTTTTTTCAATTTACAGTCCTATTTACTAAAAATCTTAATCACTATAAGCAATTTACCCATATAATTAGTTGTCTTCCACTTCATCCTGAAATGAAAGACAAATAACAACGATATTAAATAGTTATCGTATTTCTTTAATGACCAAGAATACTCCTTAGCGTTGTCTTAAAGATTTAATTTATAGCCTACAGACACCTCAAATACGCTGTTACGAGAAGAGTCGCCATACTTGTAAATATTAAATACGCCCACATGATATAATGCTCCTAATACAACGTTTTCGTACTCATAGCTTACACCAACTGGTATTGAAAGACCAAACTTACGCATACGATTCTTCATATCGATAGTAAACTCATCCTCATGGAAGTTAGACTTTTTACCCTCCTTATCTACTTCATACGACTGCTGTACTTCATGATTTTTTGCACTAACCAGCAAGGTTGGCTCTATACCAGCCTTTACTGAAAGTCCTGGTAACAGGTAACTATGGATTAAAATCGGCATGGTAACATAATTCATTCGCAAGTTACGATCATAAACTATAGTGTGTTCATCAGTATAATCCTCCAACTTACAGCCTGCTTGAACAAATGATAAGCCAGCGGAAAGACCTACGGCATCAGAAGCCTGATACATCACATCAGCACCTCCAACAAACCCTAATAATGCATGAGGTTTAACCTCTACAGTCATGTTGTCGCCCACTTCGTAAATACCAGACCCACCTAACAAAGAAGAAATTGACACTCCTACATGCGGTATCACTGACCATGTACCCGGCTTGTTCTGTGCCATTGATACTAAAGTTGATGTAACTAACACGATTAGAACTGCTATTCGTTTCATAGGTTTCGTATTTTATTTTGTTAAAGATTATATCTGTTAAACGTATTTCACATGATTTTATTGCAATACCTTATACTATTTGTGAGTCTTTCATCCCCCGAAAGTTATATATCGAGTTCTAATTACATGCCTAATATTGAGAAATATTGCAATTAAAGTCTTTGATTTACACCAAACCTTACCAACGGATAACAGCCATAACACAGACAAAAGATAGCCTCTTCACAGCTTTCTATGATACGAAAAATTCTTTACTTCTACCTTCTATATATTTGTCTTAAAAACCATGAAGGCTCCCCTACAAGCATCTTTGTAATCAACAACATATCAAATGGTTATGAACTCTCTTCAAGAAGAGGCCTAATTAGGGGCAAGAAGGGCGTCTTTTAGGGGCAAGAAGAGCATGTTCTTGAACGTAATTAGGCGTCTTCTTAAACCTTAAAGGGCAAGTGTTGTATTGGAGAGACAGGAAAAAGGTTTACAAACTCAACCTTATTGACGCTCAAAACGAAACCTTTAAACTCCTTCCCACTCCATCTTCTCCCAACGTTTCAATACTTAAAACATAGCATGCGAACAGCCCACACAGCATGTATCGAGGTTCGTCCCGTATGATGTGAATGGCAGGTGAAATCGAATCAAAGAGCTACTACAGTCCTTCATAATTTAAGTATCTTTTATCATTCTGCTTATTCTTAAGAGAAGCTGAAAAACATGTCTTACCCACTTGTCCAACCCCACTCGAAAAAGTAGCAAGCGGAAACATCCTTTTCAAGGGAGTTTTGAAATTGCTGTCATATCTGTCATCAAATATCATTACCTAAGTCATTAACTGACAGCAAGATTGCATGAAATGTTAATTATGACAGCAAATAAAAATAAAACTATTTTCGTAGTTTACGGAATAGTCTCTCTTCTGTTAGAGTCGCCCAAGCCCTGAATTGCTCGGAAGAATTTCTTTTAATCAAACCACTCTCTCCCACCCTTCCACAGTAGCGTGTGCAAAAGTTTCATCTATTATCTCTAAATAAAATATAATTTCTTTTGTCATTACCTTATTTTGCTGTATCTTTGCAACAACTTTGGTGTATTATACCTTATTAAAGAAATGGCAAAAAAAAGAAACAAAGCCCGCAGTCGTCATAGTCTGCAGGTTGTCACGCTATGTATCAGTACAGCTATGGTGCTGATGCTGATTGGTATGGTTGTACTTACAGGCTTTACCAGTCGCAATCTTAGTTCTTACGTGAAGGAGAATCTTACTATCACCATGATTCTCCAGCCCGATATGAATACGGAGGAGAGCTCTGCTCTTTGTCAACGTATTCGCAACTTGCATTATATCAATAGCTTGAACTTTATCAGCAAGGAGCAGGCTTTGAAGGAAGGAACTCGAGAATTGGGTGCCAACCCTGCCGAGTTTGCAGGCGAGAATCCGTTTACAGGAGAGATCGAAGTACAACTAAAGGCCAACTATGCCAACAACGACTCTATTCGTAACATCGTTCAGCAACTACGAACCTATCGTGGTGTGAGCGACATCACCTATCCACAGAGTTTAGTAGAGAGTGTAAACCAAACGTTGGGTAAGATTAGTCTGGTGCTGTTAGTCATTGCCGTCTTGCTCACCATTGTCTCCTTCTCTCTTATTAACAACACTATCCGTCTGAGTATATATGCACGACGCTTCTCAATCCACACGATGAAACTCGTTGGAGCATCATGGAATTTCATCCGTGCACCATTCTTACGACGCGCTGTATTAGAAGGACTCGTCTCTGCCCTATTAGCTATTGCAGTCTTGGGTGTCGGGATATGCTTCCTCTATGATTACGAGCCAGAGATTACAAAAGTATTGTCGTGGGACGCATTGGTTATCACAGCATTCGTTATGTTAGCCTTTGGTGTGATTATTGCGACCTTCTGCTCATGGTTGTCAGTAAACAAGTTCCTGCGTATGAAGGCAGGTGACCTATATAAAATATAAACGAAAAGTAAATAAGGTAAAAGATTTCTTAGGTGGTGAAGGCTGTCTTGTCTTAACTCCCCCTAACGCTCTTGAACTCCTCAAACAAACAATATGGACAAAAGAAATTTAGCTTTTGGTAAGACCAACTTTATCTTGTTGGCTATAGGTATAGCCGTTGTTATTATCGGCTTTATCCTTATGAGTGGCGGATCCTCCACAGAGACGGTATTCGACCCAAATATCTTTAATGCTCGTCACATCACAGTAGCACCTATCGTCACCTTTATTGGTTTTATCTCTATCATTGGTGCTATTCTTTATCAGCCGAAAGAAACGAAAGGAATGGAGGACTAATGACACTTTTACAAACGATTATTATCTCTATTATTGAAGGACTGACGGAGTTCCTTCCAGTGTCATCTACGGGTCACATGATTATCACTCAGAAACTTCTGGGTGTCCCTGCAAACGATGAATTTGTACATGCCTTCACGTTCATCATACAGTTTGGTGCAATCCTCTCTGTGGTATGTCTATATTGGAAACGCTTTTTCCAAATCGACCACACACCAGTACCTGCTGATGAGAAGTCTAAATTCAAAAGATTTATCCACCCTATACGCTTCTATTGGTTGCTATTTGTTGGGTTCGTCCCAGCAATTATAATTGGTCTACCAGCTAAGAAGAGCGGTCTACTTGATTGGTTGCTTGAATCTGTATGGGCTGTTGCAATAATGCTCGTAGTGGGTGGTATATTCATGCTCTACTGTGACAAGATCTTTAACAAAGGAAAAGAAGAAAACCAGATAACAGAGAAACGTGCTATCCGCATTGGTCTTTTCCAGTGCTTATCTCTCATTCCTGGCACAAGCCGCTCTATGGCAACCATCGTGGGTGGTATGGCAAATGGGTTAACACGCAAACGTGCAGCTGAATACTCATTCTTCCTTGCGGTACCAACTATGGCTGGTGCAACCGTACTTGACATGTATGACTTGTTAAATAGTGACAGTACATGGGCTTCTGCTCATAACCTTACAATGCTCGCTGTAGGCTGTGTTGTATCATTCATCGTTGCGCTATTGGCAATGAAATGGTTCGTAAACTTTCTTGCAAAGTATGGTTTCAAATGGTTCGGTTGGTATCGTATCATCGTTGGCCTTATCATCATTATAATGCTACTCTGTGATATTCCACTGAATATGGTTGACTAATCTCATATACTTATCATACTAATGAACTTCAAAGAAGGAGTAATCATCCCTATTGACAAGCCCTACGGAATCACCAGTTTCAAGGCGTTAGCACACGTACGCTACCTTTGTACACAGGCGAATGATGGGAAGGTAAAGATTGGTCATGCTGGCACATTAGACCCTTTAGCGACAGGAGTTCTCATCCTTGCAACGGGTAAGATGACAAAGCAGATTGAGACCTTGCAGACACACACAAAGGAATATACAGCGACCCTACAGCTGGGTGCAACCACACCGAGCTACGATATGGAGCATGAGGTGAACGAGACCTTTCCAACAGAGCATATAACAAGAGAACTGATAGATGCTACCCTACCACGGTTTGTGGGTGATATCGAACAAATTCCACCCACTTATAGTGCTGTAAAGGTGGATGGTAAGCGTGCTTTCGACTATCGAAGAAAAGGTAAGGAAATAACGCTGAAACCTAAGAATATTCGCATTGACGAGATAGAAGTATTAGACTTCGATGCAGAGAAGATGCAACTCTCAATCCGTGTCGTCTGCGGTAAAGGTACTTATATTCGTGCATTGGCACGCGACCTTGGTCGTGCGTTGAATAGCGGAGCCTACCTTACAGCCTTACGCCGCACACGTGTTGGAGACGTAAGAGTGGAAGACTGTGTCAATTATGACCAGTTTGACGCATGGCTCCAACAACAAACAATAGAAAAATAATAAACTCCCCAATATATAAATATGAAGCTTTCACAGTTTAAATTCAACTTGCCAAAAGAGCAGGTAGCCTTATATCCACATTCTTCTGAACGTGTTCTGACACGTACTGATGGTAGCACACAGACCTTCACCGTCACTCGTCGTGATGAAGGTAGGCTGATGGTGTTACACCGTAAGTCAGGAAAGATTGATATGTTCAAGGCTGATATCAACGGTGAACCTACTGAAGAAGACTACATCCGATTCAAAGATGTATTCAACTACTTCGATGAGGGAGATGCCTTTATCTTCAATGACACGAAGGTATTCCCTGCTCGTTTATACGGTACAAAGGAAAAGACTGATGCGAAGATTGAGGTATTCCTCCTTCGTGAACTCAATCAGGAGATGCGTCTTTGGGATGTATTGGTTGAGCCTGCCCGTAAGATTCGTATCGGTAACAAGCTTTTCTTTGATGAGTCTGGTACGATGGTAGCTGAGGTTATAGACAATACTACCTCTCGTGGTCGTACTCTCCGCTTCCTTTACGACTGTCCGCACGATGAGTTCAAGCGTGAGTTATTTGCTTTGGGAGAGGCTCCATTACCACGCTACGTCATTGATAACCGTCCTAAGGAGGATGGGGAAGAGTTTGCACACGCAACAGCTGACGACATGGAGAATTTCCAGTCTGTCTTTGCCAAGCACGAAGGTGCTGTCTCAGCACCAGGTACAAATATCCATTTCTCTGAACACATGATGAAGATGATGGATATCAAAGGTATAAAGAAGGCCTTTATCACACTACATTGTGGCTTAGGCACCTTCCATGACATTGAGGTAGAGGATCTTACAAAGCATAAGATGGATTCAGAGGAGATGCACATCAATGCTGATGCATGCCGTATCGCTAACGGTGCTAAGCAGGCAGGACATCATATCTGTGCTGTTGGTGCAAGTGTTGTCAAAGCTACAGAGACAGCTGTTGGCACTGATGGTATGATAAAGGAGTATGATGGTTGGACCAATGAATTTATCTTCCCCCCATACAACTTTGGCTTTGCCGACTCAATGCTGGTGAATTTCTATCATCCATACTCAACACTATTGATGGAAACAGCAGCCTTCGGAGGTTATGATCTCGTGATGGAGGCATACGATAAGGCGGTGAAGAATGGTTATATGTTTGGTTGCTTCGGCGACTCTCTACTGATTCTTAACGATTAACATGCACATAGTTTATTTATCCCTCGGCACCAATCTTGGTAATAGAAAGGCTATTATGCACGAGGCGATAACACGAATAGAAGGAAAGATTGGCACAGTATTGCGCCAATCTTCTTTCCATGAGACAGAGCCTTGGGGCTTTGAAAGCCCTAATCTCTTCCTCAATGCCTGTGTATGTGTCTCCACATCGCTTGCTCCCCGACAGTTATTAGAGACTACTCAAGCTATAGAAATAGAGATGGGACGAGTAAAAAAGTCTATCAATGCACAATATACAGACCGCATCATAGATATTGACATCCTGCTTTACGACAAGCTAAATATCAATGAACCAGACCTTATCATTCCCCACCCTCTTATAGAAGAACGTGATTTTGTAATGCTTCCCTTGAAGGAGATATGGGAGGAGTAAGCGCTCTTCACATCGTAAAATAAACTAAATCTATTTGTCGGAAATATTCTTAAACTTATACAACCCTGACGTAAAATATAACAAACCCAAACTTTGACTAATAAGATAAACAAATGAAAAGAACATTATTATTTGTGGTAACTGCGTTTACAAACATCTTCCTTGCCAATGCAGATCCTATCACTAAAGCACAAGCTTTGAGTATAGCAACAAAATACATCAACAACCCAAAACTATCGAACGATACCCCCAAGACCCGCTCATCACAAGCTAATGAGCAACCTGCCTATTACATTTTTACTAATCCAAACGACAAGAAATTCGTTATTATCTCTGGAGAAAGTAAACTCAACGAGCTCGTGGGTTATGGAGATAAGATGACAGAAAACCCCAACGATCAGCCTCCATACTTCAAACTGTTCTTAAAGGAATATGAACGTGTTGTAAAAGAAGTGCGGTCTAAAGCTACAGCTACTACCCCACAGCGTCCTATCAAACGAAAGGTAGAACCCTTGCTTACTTGTAAGTGGAGCCAGTATGACCCTTTCAATAAGTACACCCCACTAAGTAATGGACAGCATACACCTACTGGTTGTGTTGCA
>QWCT01001056.1_pt1 | contig 15299 bp, 9 predicted proteins | sample 1972681 | NCBI WGS metagenome assembly QWCT01 (sample SAMN09866701, study PRJNA288562) | Human oral metagenome isolate pre3_saliva, whole genome shotgun sequencing... | isolation source: mouth | host: Homo sapiens | place: USA: California | reverse complement strand
CCGTCCAGCTCGAAATCGCCCGTTTCCAAGACTGCGCCGTTTTGCATCGGAACATGGGCGATGATGGTTTTACCGATGTTTTTCTGCCAGATTTTGACCGTGCAGATGCCGTCTGAAGGGATTTTGCCTTTGTCGACCAAACCCTGTTCGATGGCGAACGCGCCCACGGCGGCGGTAAGGTTGCCGCAGTTTCCGCTCCAATCGACGAAAGGCTTGTCGATGGAAACTTGCCCGAAGAGGTAATCGACGTCGTGGTCGGCGCGTTCGGACTTGTCCAAAATCACCGACTTGCTGGTGGACGAGCTGGCGTTGCCCAAACCGTCTATCTGCTTGCCGTAGGGGTCGGGGCTGCCGAGTACGCGCAACAGGATTTTGTCGCGCGCGCTGCCCGCTTCCCGCGCCGCTTCGGGCAGGTCGGAGCGTTTGAAAAACACGCCTTTTGATGTACCGCCGCGGTAGTAAACGGCGGGGATTTTGATTTGCGGCATTTTTGGGTTCTCCTTATGTAGCGTGGGCTCTGCCCACGATTTTTTTTACCGTATCAATTTAGCCTTTATTTCGTGGGCAAAGCCCACGCTACACCCACTTTCCAGAAGTACATTAGGCTGCCACTCCGACAAAGCCGTTTGCTTCCGCAAAATGTCGGGGTTCGCCCCAATCTATGGCTGCTGTGTTGTGATACGGCAGATTATTAAACTCCGTCATTCCCGCGCAGGCGGGAATCCAGACTTATCCGCACAGAAACTCATCGGATAAAAAGGTTTCCTCAATTCCACGTTCTGGATTCCCGCCTGCGCGGGAATGACGATTTACAATAGATGCCTGCCATATCGGGAATTACGTGAATGAGCAAAATGTTGAACCCGACCCACGCTACGTCTACTTTTCAGACGACCTCTACGCCGCGTTCCCTTCCAAAAAATCCTGTGCAAACCGTTGCAGCACGCCGCCGGCTTCGTACACCAGCACTTCCTCTGCGGTATCGAGGCGGCAGGTAACGGGGACTTCGACGGTCTCGCCGTTTTTGCGGTGGATAACGAGGGTCAGGTCGCCGCGCGGTTTGCGTTCGCCGACTACGTCGTAGGTTTCTGTGCCGTCCAGTTGCAGGGTGTGGCGGTTGGTGCCGGGTTTGAATTGCAGCGGCAAGACGCCCATACCGATGAGGTTGGTGCGGTGGATGCGCTCGAAGCCTTCGGTGGCGATGGCTTCCACGCCCGCCAGCCGCACGCCTTTCGCCGCCCAGTCGCGGCTGGAGCCTTGTCCGTAGTCCGCGCCGGCGATGATGATGAGCGGCTGTTTGCGGTTCATATAGGTTTCGATGGCTTCCCACATGCGCATGGTTTCGCCTTCGGGTTCGACGCGGGCGAGCGAGCCTTGGCGCACGCTGCCGTCTTCGTTTTTTACCATTTCGTTAAACAATTTGGGATTGGCGAAGGTGGCGCGTTGGGCGGTGAGGTGGTCGCCGCGGTGGGTGGCGTAGGAATTAAAGTCTTCTTCGGGCAAACCCATTTTCGCCAGATATTCGCCTGCCGCACTCGCCGCCAGAATCGCGTTGGAAGGCGAAATGTGGTCGGTGGTGATGTTGTCGGGCAGAATCGCCAAGGGGCGCATTCCCGTCAGGCTGCGTTCGCCTGCCAGCGCGCCTTCCCAATAGGGCGGACGGCGGATGTAGGTGGACATCGGGCGCCAGTCGTACAGCGGACTCGGGGCTTTTTGCGCTTTGCCGGTGTCGAACATCGGTACATACACGTCGCGGAACTGCTGCGGTTTCACATATTCGGCAACGACGGCATCGATTTCTTCGTCGGTCGGCCAGATGTCTTTCAGGCGGATTTCCTTGCCGTCGTCTGAAACGCCGAGTACGTCGTTTTCAATATCGAAACGGATGCTGCCTGCGACGGCGTAGGCCACCACCAGCGGCGGGCTGGCTAAAAACGCCTGTTTCGCATACGGGTGGATGCGGCCGTCGAAGTTGCGGTTGCCCGACAGTACGGCGGTGGCGTACAAATCGCGGTCTATGATTTCCTGCTGGATTTTCGGGTCGAGCGCGCCGCTCATGCCGTTGCAGGTGGTGCAGGCGAAGGCGACGATGCCGAAGCCGAGTTTTTCCATTTCGGGCAGCAGGCCTGCTTCTTTCAAATAGATTTCCGCCACTTTCGAGCCGGGGGCGAACGAGGTTTTGACCCACGGTTTGCGTTTCAGCCCGAAACGGTTGGCGTTGCGCGCCAAGAGTGCGGCGGCAACGACGTTGCGCGGGTTGGAGGTGTTGGTGCAACTGGTAATCGCGGCGATGATGACCGCGCCGTCGGGCATGAGGCCGTCTGAAGGCTCTTCGTAGGGCTTCGCCAGCCCTTTCGCTGCCAAATCGACGGTGGCAAAACGCGCGTGCGGGTTGCTCGGGCCTGCCATGTTGCGCGTTACGCTGCTCAAATCAAACTTCAACACGCGCGGATAAACGGCGGTTTTCAGGTCGTCCGCCCACAGTCCGGCGGTTTTGGCGTAGGTTTCCACCAATTTCACCTGCGCGTCGTCGCGTCCGGTCAGTTTCAAATAACCAATGGTTTGCTCGTCGATGGCGAACATAGCGGCAGTCGCGCCGAACTCCGGCGTCATGTTGGAAATGGTCGCGCGGTCGCCGATGGACAGGCTTCTTGCGCCCTCGCCGAAAAATTCGACAAACGCCCCAACCACGCGCTCTTTACGCAGAAACTCGGTCAGCGCCAACACAATATCCGTCGCCGTAATCCCCGCCTGCCGTTTGCCCGTCAGCTCCACGCCGACAATATCGGGCAGGCGCATCATGGACGCGCGCCCCAACATCACGGTTTCCGCTTCCAAACCGCCTACGCCCACGGAAATCACGCCCAGCGCGTCAACGTGCGGTGTGTGCGAATCCGTGCCGACGCAGGTATCGGGAAACGCCACGCCGTTTTTGACTTGGACGACGGGCGACATTTTTTCCAGATTGATTTGGTGCATGATGCCGTTGCCCGCCGGAATCACGTCCACATTTTCAAAAGCGGTTTTCGTCCAGTTGATAAAGTGGAAACGGTCTTCGTTGCGCCGGTCTTCGATTTCACGGTTTTTGCGGAACGCATCGGGGTCGTAGCCGCCGCATTCCACCGCCAGCGAGTGGTCGACGATAAGCTGCGTCTGCACCACCGGATTCACTTTGGCAGGATCGCCGCCCTTCTCTGCGATCGCATCGCGCAAACCCGCCAAATCCACCAGCGCGGTCTGCCCCAGAATATCATGGCACACCACCCGCGCGGGATACCACGGAAAATCGATTTCCTGCTTGCCTTCTATCAACTGGCCCAGCCAGCTTTGCAGCGTCGGCAAATCGACTTTGTCCGCGCGGTTGACCAAGTTCTCCGCCAAAATGCGGCTGGTGTAAGGCAGCTTGTCGTAAGAGCCGGCTTGAATGTCCTCACACGCCGCACGCGCGTCGTAGTATTCCAAATCCGTACCGGGCAGCGGTTTGCGGTAACGTTGGTTGGCAGCCATGTTCAGTTCTCCTGTGGATCTATTTTTCTTGTGGTTTGGGGTTTCAGACGACGTTTTTGAAGGGGTCGTCTGAAATCTTGGGAAATAAAAACTATTCAACTCGCTTCAACAATGGTCTATACAATCCATTGATAGACACAATACCGGCAATAATCAGAATAGCGCCGACAAAGAAGCGTCCTTCCGGTATTTCATTCAAAAACATCCAAGCCAGTACGGCGGCAAATAATGGCTCGGCCAATTCAGTTACCTGCACCTTCGCGGCACTCAAATAATCCAATGCTTTAGTTGTACAATAAAATCCTAAAATCGTCGGCAATAAAGACAGTGCCAAGAGTGGCGGAATCAAAGACCATTGCCAATGTATATCCTCAATACCTTCCAATGAAGGGATAAACAAAAAAATACTTCCAAAAAACATCAAGATCCGTGTCAAATAAATACCGCCGTTTAAGCCGAATTTTTTAATCAAAACGGAAAAACAACCGTAACCCGAGCCCGCCAGTGCGGCATTCAGAATCAACCCTAAATTTCCTTCTCCAGTCCAAGAAATCACCGCGATCCCCGATACTGCCAAACCCACACCGACGACTGAAGAAATATAAATACGTTCGTCTAATAGTATGCTGTCCAATATCAAGGCAGATACAGCAGCCGATGCCATTAATACAACTACTACATTCGCAGCATTACCGTATTGATAAGCGGTGGTTTCAAAGAAAAACAAAGTGTAAATTCCGAAAAAAGCACAAATTGCTACTTTTAACAGCAACGGCAAGATTGCCTCTTTCTTTTTTGAAATATCCGCAATCTGTCTGGTAAAACCGGTACGGCAAAGCAAAATGCTGATAAACACAAAACCTGTCAAAGTTTTCAAAAATGCAATATGCTGAACAGACAAGCCCTGCTCCATTAATACCTTACTGAATATACCGATAGTTGCATTCAGAAGGGCTGCAGAAACTGCCAAAAATATTCCCATCAGTAAATCAGGCAGCTTCATATTTACTCCATAATACTTTCCACATAGTTACATTATTGTTTTTCGAAAAGAAAATCCCTCCAAAATCTTTATTTACCTCTTGATAATCAAACGCCTTTATTTCAGAAAGTTGCCGCGCTGCCTCCGTCATTCCCGCTGCGGCCTGTCCTCGCTTAGGCGGGGGCGGGAATGACGGCAGACGTTGCGGCTGGTTTTTCAGACGACCTTCTCTCTCTCTCGCATATTTCAACAGGCCGTCTGAAAAGCGGAACCGTAGGGGGGGGTTCGGTTTTCCGCGGGCAAAGCCCACGCTACACGTCGTCTGAAATCCGATTGGCGCCTCCTACGGTTGTGGTCCGTCTCAGCGTTCTTCAATCTCCACAAACGCCAAGTCTTCAGGGCCGGTGTAGTTCGCGCTCGGACGGATGATTTTGCCGTCTTTGCGCTGTTCGAGGACGTGTGCCGCCCAGCCGGTGGAGCGCGAAATCACGAACAGCGGCGTGAACATGGCGGTCGGTACGCCGAGTTTTTGGTAGGACACGGCGGAGAACCAGTCCAAGTTCGGGAACATTTTTTTCTCTTCCCACATCACGCTCTCCAAGCGTTCAGCGATGTCGAAGAGGCGCATGTCGCCCGCTTCCCGACTCAAACCGCGCGCCACTTCTTTAATCACGACGTTGCGCGGGTCGGAAATGGTGTAAACCGGATGGCCGAACCCGATAACGATTTCTTTGCGGGCGATGCGTTCGCGGATGTCGGCTTCGGCTTCGTCGGCGTTGCGGTAGCGTTTTTGGATGTCGTAGGCGACTTCGTTCGCGCCGCCGTGTTTCGGACCTTTGAGCGCACCGATGGCGCCGGTGATGCAGGAATACATGTCCGACCCCGTACCGGCAATCACGCGGGCGGTGAAGGTGGAGGCGTTGAACTCGTGTTCCGCATACAGAATCAGCGAAACGTGCATGGCTTTAATCTGCGATTCGGTCGGGCGTTTGCCGTGCAACAGGTGCAGGAAGTGGCCGCCGATGGTGTCTTCTTTGCTTTCGACGTCGATGCGTTTGCCGTTGTGCGAATATTGATACCAGTAGAGCAGGATGCTGCCGAGGCTGGCGATGAGTTTGTCCGCAATGTCGCGCGCTTCGCTTTCGGGGTGGCTTTCGCGTTCGGGATGAACGCAGCCGAGCATGGACACGCCGGTACGCATGACGTCCATCGGATGCGTGTGCGCAGGCAGGCTTTCCAACACTTTAATCACGCGGATAGGCAGGCCGCGCATGGATTTGAGCTTGGCTTTGTAGGCGGCGAGTTCAAATTTGTTGGGCAGGTGGCCGTGAATCAACAGGTAGGCGACTTCTTCAAACTCGCATTTCTGCGCCAAATCAAGGATGTCGTAACCGCGGTAGCTCAAATCGTTGCCGGTGCGGCCGACGGTACACAGCGCAGTATTGCCCGCCGCCACGCCGGAGAGGGCAACGGATTTTTTCGGTTTGAAGGTCGGGGTTTCGGGGGTTGCAGTCATGGTATTTCTCCTTTGTGTTTTTATGGGTTTTGGGTTTTCAGACGACCTATTCAAGGTTGGGGGTCGTCTGAAAACGGTTTTTACTTCTGAAACAATTTATCCAGCTTCTGCTCGAAGTCGTGATAATTCAAATGCTCGTAAAGCTCGGCGCGGGTCTGCATGGTATCGACCACCGCCGCCTGCGTGCCGTCGCGCATAATCGCCTCATAAACATTCAGCGCGGCCTTGCTCGCAGCGCGGAACGACGAGAGCGGATACAGCACCAGCGACACGCCGTTGTCCGCCAGCTCGCGCTGCGTATAAAGCGGCGTCGCGCCGAATTCGGTAATGTTTGCCAACACGGGTACTTTTACCGCATCCGCAAATTGCCGGTACATCGCCAAATCCGTCATCGCTTCGGGGAAAATCATGTCCGCGCCCGCTTCCACGCAAGCCTGTGCACGCTCGATGGCGGCATCCAAACCTTCCACCGCCAGCGCGTCCGTCCGCGCCATAATCACAAAATTCTCATCCACGCGCGCATCCACGGCGGCTTTAATGCGGTCAACCATTTCATCTTTAGAAACAATGGCTTTGTTCGGACGATGGCCGCAACGCTTCTGCGCCACCTGATCTTCGATATGCACCGCCGCCACGCCCGCACGCTCGAAGTTGCGAATCGTGCGCGCGATATTGAACGCCCCACCCCAGCCGACATCAATGTCCACCAGCAAAGGCGTATCCACATTGTCCGTAATCCGCCGCGCATCAATCAGCACATCTTCCATCGTGGTGATGCCCAAATCCGGAATCCCGCACGAACAGGCCGCCACGCCGCCGCCCGACAGATACACCGCCTTAAACCCGCTCTGCGTCGCCAGCCGCGCAAAATAAGCGTTCACACAGCCGACCACGGCAAGGGGATTCGACTCCTTCACAGCTTGGCGGAAACGGGTGCCGGCAGAAAGTTGGCTCATGATATTTCTCCTTTGTAGATTAGATTTTTTTCAGTATCGACTCAGCGGTCCGGTTTCCGCAAAACCTGAAACGAACCGTTCAAAAAGAAACAATGGTTTCAAAACCGTTTTCAGACGACCTTTCAAAACCCAAACCCATCAGGTCATCTAAAAAATCAAAATCAATAAAAACAATTAGTTAACAAATTCAATACAAACAATTCGGCTGAAGCGGGGGTATATGAAATTTTTAATAATTTTTAAATTCGGAAAGGAAATAAAGCTGGAAAGACAGAATTTTCAAAACCCAAACCGTCCGCAGAAATGCGGAAACCCCGATTCGGGCAAAGAGCCGTCAGACCGCCGCGACTGCCCAAAAGCAGACGACGACGGATGCGGTAGAGATAGAAGACGATCTATAACAAGACGGAGAAGTTTGGTACAGATTCATGATAGGGTTCCTTTGTAGTGCTATGTAGTTTTTATAAGTATGGACAAATTTAAAAAATAATTTTCAGGCTGTCAAACACTTTTTCTAAAATATTTTTAAAAAATTCAATCATTAATGAACAATACTTCAGAAACAAAACCCAAAATCCCGCCTAAAAACACCCCAAATCCTTATCTGAAAAAGCCTACATCGCTATCAACCAATCAGAACGTTTTTAAACAATCCATCTCAAAAACAAATATAATTAATTCATTTATCAGGAATTTTTATTCAAACAAGAAAATAGGTATCCACACCGCCCAAACTACCCGATTTTCCACTTACTCCCTTTTCAGACGACCAGAACTAAAATAACATCATGATTTAAAATTTAAAACTATAATATTTAAAAATGTAGTCATATGTAATTTTAAATATAAAGGTCGTCTGAAAATCGTAACCCTATGATTTCAGACGACCTCGCCCCAGCCGTAGCGTGGGCTCCGCCCACGAAAAAAACGCCATATATCTCCCGACTCGGAAACCAAGCTATCAATCCCGTGGGCAAAGCCCACGCTACGATCCGCGGCAGGTATTGCCGCACCCTACCCGTCGCCCGTTGAATTTACCTGTCAAGGAAGTTTTTTGTGGTATTCAGTGAGAAAGTTCTTTGCTCCTCTTAGACTCACGTTACTCCACGATTTCAGACGACCTTGTCCCAGCCAGCCGTGGCGTGGGCTTCGCCCACGAAAAAAACAATACTATTTATCGCCCGACTCGGAAACCAAGCCATCGATTTCATGGGCAAAGCCCACGCTACGATCCGCGGCAGGTATCGCAGTGCTCTACCCGCCACCCCGCCGAATTTACCTGTCAAGGAAGTTTTTTGTATTAATGGGGAAGTTTTTTGTTTATTTTCAATTCACGCTCATCCACCATAAAAGTTAAAAAGGTCGTATGAAACCCGTAATCACATGGTTTCAGACGACCTTTTATCTTTCCCGTCCGCTTTTCAGACGACCTCACAGCAAAAACATCGTTGCCAGCCCCAAGAAAATCAGAAAACCGCCGGAATCCGTTACCGCCGTAATCAGCACCGAGCTGCCCAAGGCGGGGTCGCGTCCGAATTTATCCATGATGACTGGGATGAGTACGCCGACCGAAGCGGCAAGCAAGAGGTTCAGCGTCATTGCGGCGACCATCACCAAGCCGATGCCGATGCTGCCGTACAGCAGCCATGACACCACGCCCATGACCGTTCCCCAGATGATGCCGTTGACCAGAGCGACGCCGACTTCTTTTTTCAACAAACGTCCCGCCTGCATTCCCGTCAACTGCCCCATCGCCATCGCGCGGACAATCATGGTGATGGTTTGGTTGCCGGAATTGCCGCCGATGCCGGCAACGATGGGCATCAGCGCGGCGAGGGCGACGATTTTCTCGATACTGCCTTCAAACGCGCCGATAACGCGGCTGGCGAGAAAGGCGGTGCAGAGGTTGACGGCAAGCCACATCCAGCGGTTTTTCACCGAATCCCAGACGGGTGCAAACAAATCTTCCTCTTCCTGCAAACCCGCCATGTTCAACATATCCGCTTCCGATTCTTCGCGGATAACGTCCACCATCTCGTCAATGGTAATCCTGCCGATGAGCTTTTTGTTTTCATCGACCACGGGCGCGGTGACCAAGTCATAACGTTCGAACGCCTGCGCCGCCTCTTCCACGTCGTCTTCGGGACGGAAGCGCACGACTTCGGTTGCCATCACGTCCGCCACCAAATCTTCGGGATCAGCGACCAAAAGTTTGCGGATGGGCAACACGCCTTGCAGGATGTCGTTTTCATCGACCACAAAAATCTTATCGGTATGATCGGGCAGGCTCTCGAAACGGCGCAGGTAACGCAGCACCACTTCACAAGTAACGTCGGCGCGGATGCTGACTAACTCGAAGTCCATAATCGCGCCGACTTGGTTGTCTTCATACGACATCGCCGCCTTGACTTGGGCGCGCTCTTCCTCGTCGCGCGTCTGCAAGGCTTCATAGACCACTTGGTGCGGCAAATCGCCCGCCAGCTCCGCCAGTTCGTCCGCGTCCAAGTCATCGACTGCCGCCAACAGCTCGTCTTTGTCCATCGACTCGATCAGCGTTTCGCGCACCGCGTCGGAGACTTCCAGCAACACTTCGCCGTCGTCTTCAGGCGTAACCAGAAGCCAGACGATATTACGCTCGCGCGGCGGCAACGATTCCAACACCGCCGCCACGTCGGCAGGGTGCAGCTCGTTCAAAAGGACGGTCAGCTCGGTAAATTTCTCGCGCAACGCCTCGTCTTCAATCGGCACGCCTTCCTCAATTTGCGGAAAGGCGGGCGAGAGGATTTCGCACAGCGCGTGGATACGGTCGAAATCGGCGGAAACGCGCTCTACGTCGCTTTCGATACCGTCGTTTTCAAGGTTCGGAGGGGTTTGTTCGATGCTCATAAATGCTCCGCCCGTCGGATGCGGGAGGGCATTTCGGCGGGATGGTTATCGTGTATTTCGGGATAAACCGGAAGGGAAGTTCAGTAAAAACGAACTGGGAAGGTCCATAATAAAAGCCTGCTGATTCAGGCGTCGTGTTGGAAACGGAGCGTATTTTACCGCGTTTCGAGGCGGTTTACTATTTTTAACTGAAAAGGTCGTCTGAAATGTATAAATTTCAGACGACCTTGGTACATATTAGTTTTTTAACTCAACCTATACTTACTGAACTAACTAACCACAAAATATAATTACTCAGCAAAATCAACGCATAGTTGATATGTTGACTAATATATTTATGTAGAAATTATATTTAAATTTATTTCATGTTCAGAGTTATTTGCATAGATAACGATAACTATATCATTTTTGGAATGTAAATTTTTGGTCGTCAAGGCAATTAAAAGCCAATTCATATTTAGGGGCGAACTCCCCAAATACTTCTCTACCGATTTTTTTATATTTTTTGTTTTCAACGAAAACAAATAAGGTAATAGTTCGTATTTTTCTAAAGTCAAAAAACTATAGCTATCAATCCAATATTGTATAGTACGATTTTCAACATCGCTATAACGAAGAAATTTTTCTAGATTTGAAGATACTTCTGCCTTATTGGTAGAATCAATGTTAAGCCCTCTACTAATATAATTTTTGATATGGATTTTTTTGTCCTCAACCGATTTTTCATTTGAAAAGATAAACCATATAATATTCTCAGTAAAATGACCTTCTGCATTCGAAGAATTATTAATGGCAGGTGAAATAAGCACATGCAAGCCATCTGCCATATCTTCCATCCAGCCATCAATAATATTGCCATTATTTTCTTGAACCCACAAAAGATCATTTTTGATGATGTTTTGAAATAAGTTAGCTGTTTTTTCTAAACAATCAAAACAATCCTTCTTATATTGATAATTATCACTATCAATATAAAACCGAATATTGGTTAGCAAAGTTCCCTGTAACAGTTCATCCAATGACTCTAAACATTCCCATATTGCCCGCTTAAAAGTATCTTCAGGTAAGTAAAACACCTCATTATGAAATGTTTCCCCAGTATCATTCAGTATTCCATCTATTGAAATTTCTTGTGGTAAATAAATTCCATTCCTCAATAATGCAATTTTTTTATTTGCCCATTGTTTCCATCTAGATTCAATATGCTTTTTTTCTTCTGCCCATGCTTCTTTTTGATATTGTTTATGTATTCTTATAGAAAGAAAGAAAATACCAACAATTAGCAAAGGTAGGCACAAATATAAGGCTTTCTGTATCAATGTAGAATCTTCTGTAAACCATAACAATATGGCTACTAGAATATATAACATTGTTAAAGCTACCAAACAATACCATTTATATATAGGTCTGAAAACCTCTTCTGCTTCAGGAATATCGGGAATATTCCATTTCATACTATATCCTTTCTCTATCTATCAATACTGTCTGAAGATGATTTTGGATAGCTCAGCACTACACGAGGCATCAACCTTCGTGTATTTTTCTAAATGGCAATCCATTTTTTGTTCTCAGTTCATATCCAAGTTCATCTTTTGCAGACCAATGAATATACTTGTAACGGATTTTCCGTACCTGTTCCGGTGAGTAATACTGACTCAGTTCAAAATTGTAGCTTTTTCCCCAGGTATTTTTGGATACCTTCTGTATATCGTAAGGCAATTTGTTAAGTAGCTCGATGATTTCCGGAAAGTGGGAAGCCTCTCTATATTTTATCGAATTCCTGTTAAATGCAATAACCTTGTCACTGCAGTGTGTTTCTACGACCAAACGCATAATCTTGAATGCAACGCGTGCATAATCGTTGGGTATTATGTGTTTCCGTGTTGCAGTCATCGTCTCTGGAGTTTCGATTGCCCCCATCTCAGTTTGGTAGGTTCTACTTTTTAACCAATCAATATCATTTTCTTTAAAGAACCCTTGATTTTGAAACCAATTTTTCATACCTGGAACATTTTCTCTTACAGGAAAAGATTTCTGCACTGCAGAAGCATAGCTTCCGCCCACATCGGCATGTGCGCCACTAATGGCAACCTCCATTCCAAAACCATGACGTATGGCACTGTTTATGTTCGTCAACGAGAAATATAAACGATACTCGTCTGCAGCTGTCAAATGAAAAACTTTGCTTGCGTAATCGCGTTCAAAATTGAGATGTAAGTCCTTTACGTCATCATCAAATGCTCCTGTGAGCTCTGGCTTAACGGAACCTACTGCTGAGTATGACGATACAGTATCGAATAAGCCAACAAAATTAACAATAATTCTTTCCCTTGTCAGATTCCAACCGATAAATGATCTGGGTTGTGTCTTTACTTTATGTACAAAATGCCTAGCAGCTGCGGCACCTCTGCTAAAGCCAAATACATTCAGCACCAAAATAGTTGGAATCCTATTACCTAAATCAGAACTGACCATAGTCTGAATTTTCTCAAAGGATTGTTGTACGCGTCTTGTTATACCGGTTGAACCAGTGCCGTAAGCAAATCCCATCGTCGAATCTGTATTATATTTTTTTTCTTCTAACGGTTTACCCTTCATTTTCAAATATCTGTTGCGGCGTTCTAACGCATTGATATCATCCGCCCCTGTACCTATCCCTTCTATATACGCCCAGCCTATATTAGCTTTTTGTTCTCTTGCTTGGTACAGATACGACACATTGGAATGGTCATTGAAATAGCTTTCATATGCGCCCTCTGTTTCTTTGCCCTTATACATTTGAGGATTTTTCTTCCTATGCTCAATGTTGTATAGATTATTTTTTGTACCGTCAAAAAATACATTGATGGTAAAGCTGTCAACATAAACTTCACGTTGAGATCCTGTTTTACCGTTGGTTTTACCTTCACCTTGTACCTTGTTACTACTTTGGATGACCTTTCCGTCGTTGGTTACTTTTCCCTTACTCATGATACTTTCCTTAATAATACGCATTATTGTTGATTTCGTAACGTTGATGGAGCTTAGCATCTGGCAATGCAATTTTTTGTCCATCTTTTTGAATATATGCTTCTATCAACTCAAAATAATCATTGAATTTCAATTTCAAAGTAGCAAACTGATTCATTGATGGTGTACTAATATTATGCACTCGAGTCCTTCCAGGAAACGCCTGTTGAAATATTCTATACAGCCTGTTCAGCCGAATATCGTCGTATATAATTTTATAATCATTCTGCTCTTGTTCTTCAGTCTTAAATGGATGCAATCTAATACCCCACCGCTTACCCGTTTCCTTTTCGATCAACCATATCTTGATGTAAGTCGGAATTGCCTTCATTGTATTCTTCTCTTCTTCGATTCTCTCCTTACCTATGGCTGTCCAGCGCTCTGTATTGGCGAATTCCATATAGTATTCGCCGTTCCATTCTCCCCCATCCACTTCAACTTCCAAATTCCATGGATATTTCGTTTGCATCTGTTTGTACCACTCCGCACTAACCTTTTTGGGCCCATCAATATAAGAGTGGTAGAAATTGGGGTATTCTTTACGGACTCTGTCTAAATATTCTTTCCGTTCTTCCTGATTGTGAAAACCTGCGACTTTGTAATACCATATTTCATTGAAGTGATGTTTGGCAGCCTCTTCCACAGAAGGCATGATTTCTTTTGCCTGCCAGGACATCAATTCCTTGCGGATAAAGACATCGGTAAGGTTCAACGTAACCCATCCTCCAGGCGCAACTGCCAATTCAAAATTATCAGGAGATTCATATCGCGGAATTTCTGTATCCTCTACTGTATTATTGAATACCCTGTAACTTTTTGCCATCATAGGACGTATCTTGTCTGTAGGAAGAGCTTCGTCCAGCTGATAAAATTTATTTTCAAACTGGGAGGAATAGGTAAAAGTCAACCTTTCGGGAAGTAAATCAAACTCTGCCGTTCTTCCCAAATACCCTCCTCTGCCCCATATAGATCCCTTACCAAAGAAGTTTCGCAATACTGTTCCGTTCTGCAAATAAAAATCAGAACTGTACTTATTGGATACATCTACTGCTTCTACGTCTAACGTCAAATATGAAGAATTTTCCGGTGTGGCGTTAACCAATATAGCCTCCGCCATCTTAACACCCCAAACCATGCCTTTTCCCTGTTCGGGATTGCCGTTGCCTTCAATCATTCTGTTTAATCCTATGTTTGCCAATACAATACTCAGATAGCCCGCTGCTACCATGCCTAACAGTAAATTTGTTTTCCTGTGTTTCATTCAGACGGCCTTTTTACTATCTTATTGATTCCAATAAAGATACGAATTAATGATATCAACCCAGTATCCGTAAATTACCCAGCCATTGAGCAGAATGAAAACAACTGCACAATATTTCCAATGACGGTTTTGATACATTCTAATGATACAGTAGGCATTAACAACCAGAAAAAAAATGTATCTGCCGACCTCCTCCCACAACACCTGAAACATTAATACCAAATATCCCATATCCAATATCCCTATATCATTTAAATTTCTCTAGATTCTTCATCGTCAGATTCAAAAACCATCTCCTCCAGTTTACTCCCTGAATATACCCTGAATGCCTCCCCTTTTTCATTGGTTACACCTCGATAAATTTTACCGTTTGCCATAGTAATTTTATAAGCAAAATTAGGGATAGGCATACCTGTACGTTCATCTTTTAATACAAACATTTCGTCATTGCCTGGATTAGGGATCACCAGAGGATAGTCCTCGGAATGATTGGCTGTCACATGAAATGGAGCTCTAAAACGCAACATTTTTGGACCACCAATTTCAACTTCCCCATTTTTAATTCGAATGTAAGCCCCCTGACTAACTAATAAAATTCCTTTATCTGAGGCAATCGTAATTTCACCTTCTGTACTGGTTAAGGCTGAATTTTTTCGAGCATTAATCTGCAATTCACCATTTTGCGCCTGAATAGCCACTTTACCTTTATTCGCTTGTATTTTCATTCCACTATTTTGGGCAAACAGATTAAGACTATCTGCAGCATGAACAGTAAAATTTTTTCCTGAAGTTATGCCTGTATCTTGTCCACTAACCAAATTAATAAACTCTTTTGCTGTATGAATTTGGCTTTTCGAAGTTGCACTAGCAATACCATTTGGAGCGGATTGGATAATCCCTGCTTGTTTTAATTCTTTAAGGCTATTTTCCAGTTGCTCCCTTTGTATCTTAATTTCTGCCAATTCATTTTGTGCACTTTGCGCAGCTTCATCCAAGCTTTGAGCTAATCCTAACATTTCCTCTAGAACACTTATAGCCTCATGCATATTTAATACTTTATCAGATGGACTCTTACCGTCTGCACTGATTAATATACCATTGCCCGCCCGTACGGCACCCCAGCCGTCGGTTCTGAGTTCAAAGCCTTCGCCGTTCTCTCCGCGTTTGTTGCGGTTTGAATCA
>QWCT01001185.1_pt1 | contig 15306 bp, 16 predicted proteins | sample 1972681 | NCBI WGS metagenome assembly QWCT01 (sample SAMN09866701, study PRJNA288562) | Human oral metagenome isolate pre3_saliva, whole genome shotgun sequencing... | isolation source: mouth | host: Homo sapiens | place: USA: California | reverse complement strand
AAATGATGTTATTAGGGGCTATCTAGCAGACGAGCTAGTACAACTATATACATATCGTTTCGTATGCTTTGACAAGGCTTATGCGTTGCCGGGTGCTTACACAAGGGACGGTTCGACAGATGATTTCTATAGTAAGAAATTATTATATCTTGATGAACGCATTAAGATTTTAGAAAAGCAGATTACTCCAGAAGATTTAACAGGCGATGCGAAAAGGTATGCTCGCTATCGTACCGTTGAAATCTATAGGGGGTAATATGTGGCTAGAATTAATGCAACATATTAAATCTACTATCGACAATAGCGGTGCTGCATTTAATGTCATGCTAGGTGCTATGCGACCACAAGCAGCGAAAGTCGATGAGAATGGCGTTATTATGGTTATTCGTGGGGAAACTACGAGGGGCGATAATTCCATTCAATCTGAATTGGAGCAAGAACTATATATTGAGGTTTGGGGGAGAAATGATAACCCAGATTTAGAAGTAGGCTACGAATTAATAGCTAACTTGGAGGATAGGTTCGAGGCAATTATTAATGATCTACGCAAACGTTGTGGTGAATTAGACGAAACTGCATGTATATTACAGAACACTGGCTATCAGATTATAGATTTAGTGTGTACAAGTAAAGTTGGCGACCATGATAGTGTGCGACCTTTAGTTGGTACGCAATATCGCTTTATGGTTCGCCTTATTGATTTAAAAGAGAAAACTAACGGAGGTATTTTCTAATGGCACCAGCTGCAACACCAAAAAAATTATACAAACCGGCTCAAACCGCAATGCCTACAGCCGGCAAGAATTATCTTATTTACTTAAATGTAGGCACTGACGAAACTACGAATGCTGAATGGCTTATCTTGGGCGGTCAACGTAGTGGCGATGTATCTCGTAAGGCAGACTCTATCGACGCATCTAGTAAAGACAGTGGCGGTTGGAAAGTTACTATTCCGGGTATGAAAGAATGGTCTATCGACCTTGAAACGCTTTTAATGCCAAACGAAGAAAGTTTGACATTGCTTGAAAAAGCATTCTTAAACGATGAAAAAGTTCATTTAAAATTCGAATACCCAGACAAATCTTACATGACTGGCTATGCATCTATTACAGAATTGTCCTTAAGTACTCCGCATGATGATGTGGCTACATATAAAGGTACATTGAATGGTGCAGGTCCATTGTCTGAATTGAAAAAACCCTAATTAACTATTAACAAGGAGCGTGTTTATAATGAAAAAAATTAATTGTGATCTATTCGCTATGGGCGAAACTATCTATTTCAACATTGGTCGTATTGCTGAGTTGGAACAGCTATGGGGTGAGCCTATTTTTAAAGCGGTACAAAATGGCACAATGACATTTAATCAGCTTATCACTGCATTGGTCGTAGGTATGAAACACCACGGCAAAAAGCGTGATTACATCTATTACCAAGATAAATTACAAGAACTCTTTGACGAGGGTACAGTCCAATATGCTGACCTTGTACAGTTGATTGTACAAGCCCTTATTGGCAGTGGTGTATTTGGTAAAGCTGCATATTACGCATTATTCCCAGATGAGGCCGATGAGCAAGCACGCTCCGAGGTCGAGGCTGAAAACGAAACAAAAAACTAAGAGGGGGCGACACCGCCCCCTCTTTTAAAGTATGGATAACTAAAGCTGAACGCATGGCGTATGGTCCGCTTAATTTAAAGCCGTGGGAATTCATGAATTTAAGCCCTATGGAATATTACAAACTTGCCGAGGGTTATGAGTTAAGAACGGAAATAGAGGACCGTAAACAAGCGTATTTTGCGTGCCTAATGACAAATGTACATATCGCCGGCAAGCGAAAATTGACTGTCGAGGATATTATGAAACAACTTCATCCAATGACATTAGCTAAACGCAAAAACGAAGAAAAGTTATTCATGGAAGAATTCAGACAAGAGGGAGGTGAGATATAGCATATGGCCGAAAGTCAAATTAATGTCAAAATTGTTGGCTCGTCTAATGGTGCTGAACAGGCACTTGATAGAGTAGCAAGGAAAGCTGAGCAAGCGCTAGGCAAAAGCATTTCTAATTCGCTTGATAGCGTAAGAAATAAAGCTCAAAAGGTCTTTGGGGTTGAGATTCCGGGGCTTATGAACGCTGCAAAAAGTGGTGCTGCGTTTGCAGGTGCTGCGATGGGCATTGAGGCAGCCGGTAGGGCGTTAAAAGATATGGCCGTTAGTGCAGTTAAGACAACGGACCAATTAACGCAATTAAGGGCTCGTATTGATCTTATCAATGACGGTAGTCAAAGCACCGCCGAAATTATGGATAAGGTATTTTCTGCCGCCAATCGTTCACGTGGTAGCTTTTTAGATATGGCGGATAGCGTTGCAAAACTAAATCTGTTAGCAAAAGACGCTTTCACCTCCAACGATGAGGCCATTTATTTTGTTGAACAACTTAATAAGCAATTTAAAATTGCCGGTGCAGGTGTCCAAGAAACTACATCCGCTATGTATCAATTAACACAGGCAATGGCAGCAGGTAAGTTACAGGGCGACGAATTCCGTTCTATTATGGAAAATGCTCCAATGTTGGCACAAAGTATCGCACAAGAAATGGGGCTATCTGTAGGGCAATTAAAAGAAATGAGCTCGCAAGGTCTTATTACTGCTGACATCATCAAAAATGCGTTATTTAATAGTGCAGAAGAAACAAACGCAAAATTCGCAGAAATTCCTATGACATTCCAAGATATAGGAACTAAATTGCAGAATGATCTTATTGCAGCATTTCAACCAGTAATGGAGGAACTGGGCAATATGACAAGCTCCGATGCATTTATGAGCGTGTTAAACGAATTGGCGTTTTCTTTTAAAGTAGTAGCTGCAGCTGCACAAGTATCAATAGCAATTATTAAGGGTGCTTTTAGTGGCCTAAGCGTGGTTATCACCACCATTAAAAATATCGTATCTAGCTTTGTACAGTTATTTGTAACGTCAATGCCATTGATTACTGCCGCTATTATTGGCGTGAGTGCTGCGTTTTTAGCACAAAAAGCCATTATAGCAAGTCATAATACAATGCTTGCTTTATTGACTGTTCGTACAACTTTGGTTACTGCTGCAAGTGTAATCTTGGGCGGTGCTATTGGTGCGGTAGGTCTTGCGTTTGGTGCTTTTAGGGCTATTGCAATGACTACACAAGCCGTAATTATGGCTATTAGGACTGCAAATATTGCTAGTGCGGTTGCGATGGGTGTGGCGAAGGTGGCTACACTTGCATTGAGTGGTGCTACAGCAATTCTTAACGCAATCATGATGGCAAACCCTATCCCTATATTTGTAGGTGCATTAATGACGCTTGTCGCTGTATTTGGTCTATCTAGGGCTGCGGCAGGTGGTTTTAGTGAAACGCTAAGCGAAGTATTTTCCACTATCGTGCATACTGCAGTTTGGGGTGTTAATAAGATTATTGAGGCCCTTAACTGGTTAATTGCAAAACTCAATAGCGTAGGTGATAAGGTTGCGAAGTTCTTTGGTGGCACATTTACTGCCATTCAACAAGTAGACACCATTTCTGCTGATACTGCACAAAGTATCGTCAATACTGCCGGTGATATTGTGGGGCAAATAACATCAGGCTTATCCGGTGGAGGTGGCGAACTTGGTGGCGGAGGCGGTGGAGGTGGCGACACTTCCGGTGGTGGCTCCGGTGGTAAAGGCGGTGGAGGCGGTAAAGGTGGCAAGGGTGAAGATCTAGCAAAAGAGGCTAAGCAAATTCATGAAAAAATCTTGCAATCTTTCTTGGAAATGCAAGGCAACCAAGTAGAGTTAATCAAACTTCAATACCAAAAGGAGCGAGAAGAGCTCGAAAAATCAAAAACCGCTAATGAAAATTACCACGAGGACTTGAAACTACTTGATGAAGTTTATGCAGAAAAGCGTATCAAGGCGAAACAGGAGGAAATGACAAAACTACGTGCCATTGAAACTGGTATTCGTGATATGCAACAAGATTTTGCGTTTAAAACTGCTAGTAAAGATAGTACAGGTAATGTATCTCCTGCAGTGCAGTTAAAAAATGATTATGAAAATGCCATAGATGAAATCGAGGACCGTTATGCGGATATGGTCGACAAGTTCATGAAAATGGACAAAATGGAGCAACAACATCATATTGATCTGTTAAAACAACGAGGCATTGAATTCGAAATGAGTGCTGACGGACAAATCTCCTACGAGCAAAGGAAAAACGAGGAGTTGTTAGCGGCACAAGATGAGTACAATAAAAAGGCTTTGCAACAACATACTGATCTAGTTAACGAAAAGTATGCTATTGATGAGGCTATGCGAACTCAGAACTTCGATGCGTTACAAGCTGCGTTGAGTGATGAATATATTGCAGAGCAACAGCACTACGACGCCAAAAAACAGCTCATGGAGGAGTGGAAACAAGCCACAATCGACGCTCATTGGAATGGACAGCAACTATTAATTGACGCTTTAAACGCTGGTATAGATAGTATGCAGAGTGGCATTTCAGGTCTTATTCAAGGCACTACCTCTTTAATGACTGCCATTCAAAATATTGGTAAAGCTATTTTAAAGACTATTGCAGATTTTATTGCAAGTTGGATAGCGGCGATGGTTAAAAAAGCCATATTCGGTAAAATGATGCAATCGCAAGAAACTACAACCAGTATTGCTGCGGCTAATGCTCAATATCCGGCATGGTCTGCATTGGCCCAACAAGTATCTATGGCTACATTCGGTGCTAGTGCTGCAGCTGGCATGGCTGCGTGGACTGCCAATACTACCGCAGGAGCAGGGCTTTCACTTGCTAATGGTGCAACAAGTTTTGCATCGTTAGGATCCGCAAAATTAGATTTACCAAAAATGGCAAACGGTGGTGTTGCCTATGGCTCAACTTATGCTGAAATTGGCGAGGGTAAATATAAAGAGGCCGTATTACCTCTAAGTGAAAGCACATACGATGAAATGGGTGCGGGTATAGCACGTGCCGGTGGTGCTACTGGTGGCATTACGTTCAACGTATCTGCTATGGACGCCAATTCGTTTGGTGATTGGTTAGAGAATTCGGCAGGTCGTTCTTTACGACAATTTTTAGTTAATCAAAATAGGGAATTTGTAGCAACGGAGGGTACATGGTAATGGCAGATTTATTAAAATTTCCGGATATTAGAACCCTTGCGTGGAAGTCTACAAAGGCTCAAAAGTGGGATACTAAAATCAAACGTACTGGAAGTGGTCGAGTGCGAACCATGACTAATTGGCAATATCCTCAATATACCATTACAACAGAATTCGCAGTACTAAGCCCAGAAGAACATAAGCGTCTAATGGGCTTTTATGCATCTGTTAAGGGTGGTACTATTCCGTTCTTATGGTTAGATCCAGAGGACCATGAGGAGAAAGGCATAAGGCTTGGAAATGGCGCACAATCTGAATGGCAAGCAGTTCGCTTATATGGTGACTTTAGGGAACCAGTAGCACATATTGAAAACCTAAAATTATACGCTAATGGTACGCAAGTTAATGCCGTATCGGATAAAGGCGTTATAAGATTGGCTGCAGGTGTTAGGGTATCTCCGACCGCTATTATTACTGCTGATTACACTTACTATTGGAAAGTTATGTTCAGTGGTGATTATACGGACGAGGCCGTTTTTAAAAACGTATTTAAGTCCAAATCGTTTAAATTGGTTACAGTGAGGTGATTATAAATGAAACAAGTTAGCGAGGCGTTAAGCGTTCATTTAAGCAACTCACAGACATTTGTATCTTGCGACTTGTACGAGTTAAGGCTTAAAAGTGGCATTTCGTACTACTGGGCCGATACTGACATTGATGTTAGCTATGGCGGTAACACATATAAGGGCGATGGGCCAATTATTGTGCGTGAAAAGATTTCTACAACCAGTACGGTTAGTGTTGATAAGTTGAACGTTACAATAACTGCTAATCAGTCCGACCAAATTGGCGGTGTTCCTGTTCTGACTGTTGCTCATAATGGTGGCTTAGACGGTGCTACGTTAAATTTGAGGCGTGCTTTCTTTGACGATAAAGGGAATGTAATCGAATGTATTGATCTATTCAAGGGTATTTGTGAGGTTAGTCAGGGCGGAGGCTTTGCGTTAAAAATAAATGCAAAATCTGTAGTCCAAAGGCTTAATATTGAATATCCAAACAGACGATATTATCCGCAATGTCCTTATTCTGTATATTCAAAAGAGTGTGGTGTTGATATTACCAAATATCGTAAGCGTGTTACTGTTACCGCTGTTATAGGTAATAATAATGTACAAGTCGATACTTCGTTTGAAAATGGCTTTTATACTGCCGGTGGTATGGAATGGATAAGCGGACCACTAGCAGGGCAAGCAACTCAAATTATGGATAGTGCTACGAACTCAATCGTTTATATGAGTGCTACAAATACAACGCCTAATGTTGGCGATGTGGCATATATCTATCCGGGGTGCGATAAAACACCTGCAACTTGCAAGGCTAAATTTAATAATTTTAGTAGGAACAGGGCAACGCCTTATGTTCCGTTAAAGGAGACGATACGATGAAATTGACAACAGGTGAAATGATTGCCGATGCTGCAAAAAAGTGGATAGGCACACCGTATCAAAACAATACTATGGTTCATGGTGTTGGCGTCGATTGCTCCTATTTGTTAGTTGCTGCAGTAGTTGATAGTGGCCTAATGAAACGTGATGAGCTAGAAATAGAAAATTATTCTAACGAATGGCATTTACATCGTAGCGAAGAAAAGTATCTAAAGTACGTTCAAAAAGTAGCTGACGAAGTTCCTATTGATGATATTCGTATCGGTGATTTTCTACTATACCAATATGGACGTTGCATTTCTCATGGTGCAATCTATGTTGGCAATAATTTAGTTGTACATGCGTTTGTTGATCTAGGCGTTATCTATTCATCTATTGACGATGTATTATTCTATGACGCAAAGGGCAAAAGTCGCTTACGTGCGGTTTATAGATTTAGGAAAGGGGGTAAATAATGGGTTTTCTATTTCGAGGACGGAATACTACCAATCGTGCTGATATGATTTCCGACTTCATGATAAATACCGCCTCTTATGGTGAAGTAGTTCCAGAAGTACTTGGCACTACACGATTAAGTGGCAATATTATTTATTACGATGATTTTACCCCTCATGAGCACAAAACCACTACACGAACTGGCAAGGGTGGTGGCTCAAAGCATACTGAAATAACCTATACATATACAGTGGCATGTGCTATTGGCTTATGTGAGGGCCCTATACAGGGTATAGGTAAGGTATGGCGAGATAAGGAAATATACGACTATCCGAATGAAAAGATTGAGCTTACTGCCTATAAAGGTGATTACGGACAAGCTCCGTGGCCATATGTAATCTCTAAGCATCCGGAAAAGGCATTGCCTTATAGTGGTTTAGCTTATATGGCCGGTGTGGTCGATTTAGGCGAACGAGGAAGTTTACCGCAATACAACTTTGAAATAAAAGGGAAATTGCTAGAAACTGGCGACGGTGTAGACGTCAACCCAGCTGACTATATCGTTCATGTGTTAAAATCTATCGGCATTGATGATGTTAATATTGACGGCTTGGAACACTACAGGGAGTATTGCAAGGCAGCTGACATTCTTATTAGTACGCCACCAGATAGTAGAAGTTCAAAGGCTCAAACTGTAATTAATGATATAGCTGAAATTACAAATAGCCTTGTCTTTTGGTCTACTGATAGGCTTAAAATCGTGCCATTAGCCGATAAACCTATAGGAACATGGAGCCCATACAATCAAATTCAATATAACTTAACTGCCGATGATCTTATTCCGGCTAGCGATGGACAGTTAGTTATCTATAAGAGAAAGGATAGTTCAGAAAGCTATAACCAAGCTACTGTTGAATTCATTAATCGTTCAAACGGTTACGAGAAAGAGACAGTCGCTTTTGAAATTGTGGCCGATGTACAAAAAAATGGTTTAAAGCCAGCCTCCAAGAAGTCTGCACATTATCTGTACACTAAGTCGAGGGCTCAATACTACGCCGAACAACTGGCCATGAAACGGCTTTATGCTAAAAATCAATATACGTTCCGTTTAGATTGGGCGTTCTGTAGGTTAGAACCGGGCGACCTCGTTACACTTACTGACGAATTATGTGGCCTAAATAAACAGATAGTCGTTATAACTTCTGTATCTGAGGCAGCAGACGGACAGTTGGAAATAACTGCAGAGGGTAAACCACCCGGCACGTATGCTCCGGCTAAGTACAACGTGCATGAGAACGAGCGACCATTTATTGATTATAACCAAGCTGCACCAAGCGTAAATGATATTGCTATATTTCAGACGGTTGGTGATGTAGGGGGCAATCAAATATTTGTTGGCGTTAATGCTCCGAGCGGTTGGGGTGGTTGCTCCGTATGGGTATCCGATAACGGTGAAAATTATCGACGTATAGGATCTATTACGCAACAAGCCAGAATGGGTAAGCTGAAATACGGCTTTGCTCAAAATGGCGATTTCTGTAATGTGATAATCAATCAAGGCGTTTTAAAAAGTGGAACACACGTCGATGCTGAACGTGCCAATACCTTATGTTGGATAAATGGCGAGGCGTTGAGCTATGAAACTGTAGAAACTCATCCGGATAATTGGTATACGTTACGAGGTTTAGTCCGAGGGCAATATGGAACTAACGCCATTAATCACGGTGCAAACGAAAGGTTTGTCAGAGTTGATGAGGCTTTATTCCATTATCCATATCGTAAAGAGGATATTAACAAGACGGTATATCTCAAGTTCACTTCCCTAAATGTATTTGGAAGTAATGAACAGGGGCTTGATGAGGTAAGGGAATATCAGTATAAGATTGTGCCTTATTATATCCCAGAAGTGAATAATTTAACGTTATTTACTAAGTACTACAAAATAGGAAATGGGGTATTATCCTTTGATGTTGTGGCTCAGTTCGATACACCTCAAATTAATAGCTTTGATACAGTCGAGCTATGGTATCGTGAGGGCAATGCAGCTTGGAAGTATGGCGGTAATGGTAACGGTCAAATCTCTATTAGTGGTTGCGAACTTGGACATACTTACGAAGTGAAAGCTATCGTCAAGGACATACATGGAAACACTTCGCAAGGTGTTATAAAGTCCATTACTGTTGCCATGAAAACGGAAGTTCCGAATGCTCCGCAAGGCTTTTCTATTACATTTAGCGATAAAGCCAATTTTAACTGGCTTGAAGTTCGTAATGCTGACATAGATTTCTATGAGTTGCGACTTGATACAAGGACAGGGCAGAACGATGGCTTGATAGGTAAAAGCAATAATACTACTTATAGTGGCATGCTACGTGAACGTACTGGCAAAGTTTATCTGTATGCACATAACCCATCAAAAGGCTATGGAGCACCTGCCGAGTTGACTTACAACGTGCCTGCTCCACCTAAGCCAACTAACGTAAAAGTTAGTGGCAATCTAAATGGCGTAGGGGTTATATTCCAATCTATTCCAGCCGGTTGCAAGGGTGCTAATGTCTACGTTGATAATACTGTATATTTCACATCAACAAATGTAATGAACATCCCTTTAGAGGCAGGAATATATTCTGTTAAAGTGGCTTATGTCGATATCTTTGGTGAGGGGCCAAGAACTGACGCCATATCTGCTACTGTTAAAGCTAAAATAGACAGTAAATTACTTGATATGGAGGCTTTGGGTATAGCCGATATGGATAAGGCCGTTAAGGCTTTAAAATCTGAAGTCGGTACAGTAAAAACCGATGTAAATGGTTTTAATAGTAAATTAGTCGACCAAGCTAATGCGTTTCAACGTACTGTTGCTGATCTAAATAAAAGTACCACTTCGCAAATAACTCAAATATCTAAGGGGCTTGAATTAAAAGTTACGCAAGCTATTGGGAAACTTGATGGCAAGGAACTCATAAGCAGAATCAACCTCACACCGGCCGGCACTCGGATTGATGGCAAGCTGTTGCACGTTACAGGGCAAGCCTTATTTGATGACAATATCATCACTAATAAGATGCTCCAAGCCAACAGCGTAACTGCTCGGAATATGCAAGTGGATAGTTTATCCTCAATTTCTGCAAACATCGGTTCATTAAAAGGTGGCAGCATCACAGGAACCACCTTCAAGAATGCCAATAATACATTCAGAATTGATGCGAATGGCAATATCGTAGGTGCCAATATTACCGGTTCGAGAATTGATGCTCAATCAATATATCAAGCCGGTTTTGAGGTTAAAAATCTAGATATTCAAGTGTTCCAAGTGCGGCATGGGGATTATTGCCCTGTTCCAAAAGGATATAACCGAGCGGATTGCACGTTTATTCCTGTAGGCTACAACGTAGAGCAAAGGGCCGTTTCGAGAGAAGAGTTAAAACGAGAAGAAAGCCGCTATAACTATAGGCCTACTAATTTGAAAATTCAATTCTCTAAATTTATCTCACACAAAAGTTATGATCATGGAGTGAATGCCGGTATCGATTACGATGATAAGTGTGCAGCTTATTCGGCCTCTATTACCGGCGGAGATACTAATTATGGTAAGTTAGTTACTACAGGTATTGGCACTTTATTTGTGTTGTGCATAGCAATTAGGCGATAGTTTTAATTCACAAAGGGGGTGGCCTATGGTTAAACACGATTTCACGCTACACGCCGGACATGATTTTAATTTTACATATCAAGTGCCAGAGGGTAGCGACTTAAACCTCACAGGCTATACAGGCGTATGTAAGATACGAAAAAGGCCGAATGAGGCAGTTGTATTTGAGCTGAATGCAACAATCGAAGAAAAGAGCGTTACATTCTCACTCGCTGGCGATGTATCAGCAAAAAAACAGCTACAGACTAAAGACTTTGTATATGACGCATTTATTTATAATGAGAGTGATCATATCAAGCTAGGCTATGGCAAAATTACATTTATTCAAGATATTTCAATGCATTAATCAGAGGAGATATTAATCATGGCAGATAACACTTTAACTTTAAAATTCGATAAAGACACTATTTTACCTTTATTCGAGGGTTTAAGAGGCCCTAAAGGCGAAAAGGGCGAGGACGGCCAACGTGGTGAGCGTGGCGAAAAGGGCGAGCAAGGCCTTAGAGGCCCTAAAGGTGAGCCAGCAAGTGCAGAGCGTGCGGCTGAACTCTTGAAACAAAAAAATGTATACTTGCCTGACGCAAGCGTAGATACAGTATTAGCTAAATTAGTGGAACTTTTAGGTGATACAATTCAAGTTGCTTACAAACCAATCGAATATATTCAACCTTTAGTAGGTCAAGAGTTCATCGATTTAAGAGGTGAGCCTCATTTTAAAGTTTCCGTTGACGGTGGCGAGAAACGTGTGTTTGAAAGCGACAATATGCGTGTTCCTATCGCACCATTTGGAGTTGCTAATATCTTGGTTAAATATTATGATTTGGCTGATCGTGAAGTTGGCAGTGCAGAAATTAAAGGCGCAGAGGTTCATTCCAACGATGACGATACATTCGAGGAAAACAATGTAAGATATGCCTTGTTTGGTCGCAAATTAGAAATTGATGTAACAAACTTCACAGGAAACAACTATATTAAAGTACTCGGTAAATGGTTAGTTACTCAAATTGATAGTATATTAATCAAAACAAGCAAAAATGTTCATGTCGTAACAAGGGAAGGAAGTTTCCGAGATAAAAATAACAATACAATTGGCGATATTCCTATTGTAGTGGAAACTCCTCAAAAGGTTACATTTAATAATGGTGATAATATTAGTTTCCCTATTAAAATCGGTACGTTGCAAGATGGTGTGAATAATGTTCTATTCCAATCCTCTCGAATTGAATGGTCTGATAGCAAACATAAATATATCAACACCGGTAGTGCGGTAGACCATTTATAATAGGTGAACACAATGCAAGTAATAACAGATTTTCTATGTGAGGCATGGCGAACACTGACAGACTCATTCGCTATTAAAGCCTTGCTTGCGGTAGTTGCGGAAGTCGGTATATACATGTTAGGTCTTAAACACGTACAGGTGTTAGGCATATTCATTTGCCTAGTGTTTTTAGATCTATTCACAAAGTGGTCTGCGATTGGCTATCAAATGTTGGTTGATATGGGGGCAAAAGCTGAAAATATCGGTGGTTTTGACAAATACATAGCCATTCCAGTTGCATGGGGAAAAGGGCTTATATCGTCCAAACATATGCGTAAGCCTTTCATTACAAAGGTGTTAACATATTGCCTAGCGACTGCGAGTGCGTGGTGTTTTGATTACATGGCAGGTAATTACGCCTTTGCCGTAAATCTAGTGTGGCTATATCTTGGCTCCGTTGAGTTCCTTTCTATATTGGAGAACCTACGAGACGGTGGCAATACTACCATTACTGGGTTATTAGATTTAGTTCAATCTAAAATTGACATGCTTTTAAAGAAATAAGTTTTTTATATAGGGCTGCATAATTGTGGCCCTATTTTTAATTGGAGGTGCATATAATGAAAATAGGTACATACTTTGATGATTACGAGTTCGCTTGCAGTTGCCATCGTCATGAAGTCGATGAAAATGGACATAATAAACTGGACCATATCATCGATAAAAGATTAGTCGATTTACTTGACAGAATTCGTGAACGCTTAGGCGTGCCGTTGACTGTTACAAGTGGTTATCGTTGCCCTGAACATAATGAGGAAGTAGGGGGCGTGCGTAATTCTCAGCATGTAGAGGGTACAGCTGCCGACATAACCTACGATGGCATTGACGTTGATTACTTGGCGTCTATTGCCGAAGAATGTGGGGCCGACGGAATTGGTTGCTATTATTATCAGGACTTCGTACACGTTGACGTACGAGGTTATGCGGCACGTTGGAATGATCTCGACTAAATAAAGGGGCTATATATGTATGAGAAATTCAAAAACTACTTCTATGCGTTTAAATCTCAGATTACTATTAAGCGGCTTATTATTGGTTGTGGTTGTTTGTTGCTCCTCATTGGTGCATGCCAACTCATTGACGGCTACTTCACCGCAAGAGGCAACTATCAACGTGCCATTGACAAGTTGGAACGAACTCAAAGGGAACTTGATACAAGCCGACGCCTTAATCAAGAGCTCAAACTTGTCATTGAACGAGGCTCAGACCTTAACCGCCAAGCAAGCGACCGAATTGAACGAATTGAAGATTATCAACGAAGAACGGAGCAAGGAATTGGCCGAGCTCAAAACTATCAACGAGAAACAGGGGCAAGAGTTAGTGAAAGCATCGGAATTAATAACCGAGCAGGCGAGCTCATTGGAAACAGCCTCCGTATCATTGAACGAGTTGAAAGCGGAAATAAAGAATAATAAAAAGACAGAACAAAGGTTACGTCGGCAACGTGATACATGGGCTATTAGCAACGTAGCATTATTTCTTGCCGGTGCGTTACGCAAATAACGTGGAGGTGATCCAATATCTCCCTACCATATGAGGGCGGACATATGGAGTGATTAAATTAATAAGGCCTATCATGTTAGTATTTATAAGTACTTTCGTGATAGGCCCTTATTTTGTTTCTGCTTGCACTATTATTAATAATTCTTTATTATATTCTTAAGTAAACTAAAAATTTGTAAAGGAGGATTGTTATTATGAATTTTGAAATATATTGTCCTGTTGTTGAAGCTTTTCCACAAATAGGGAGCCTCAATGAGCAGCAGAGCGGCAGTGTTGTCGATGTGATTGAGATGGCGAAAAATGTGCCTGGCGGTGACGGAAGGGTTTATGAAATTTGTAAAATCGAATATAGCGATGAAAGTTATCAGCTGATGGCGATTGAGATGTAGATATTTGACATCATTTTGACATCATTTTATTAAAAAATATATAGAAATATACATATCCTATATTTATAGGGTTTGCCGGTGCTATATAAGTAAACTCTTAATCAGGGTGTCCAGGGTTCGAACCCCTGGTGGTCCACCAAATAAACCCGCACTACTGTGCGGGTTTTTCTTTTGACATCATTTTTATCAGGGTGCCTTTTGACATCATTTTGACATCAATTAGAATATGTTTGAAATCTTTTCTACCACATCGGCTTCCATAATTGGAGTTACATGTGAGTAGGTATCCATCGTTTGTTGGTACGAGGAGTGGCCAAGCCTCATTTGTACAACTTTAAAGTTTACTCCGGCTTCCAATAATAAGGTGGCGTGTGTATGACGAGTATCGTGCATAGTAAAATCAGGTCTACCGATTGCGGTGGCCAATTTTTTACATTTCAGAGAAACCTTGGCCGGATCACGAGGGCTTCCGAACTTACCTGGGAACACGAGATTGTTATTTCTCCAGTTCGTTGCTTTTAGTCTTCGTTTATCGACGCATGTGCGAAGTTTTAGTAGCTCTGCGATAGTTTTATCGTCAAGCGAAATAGAACGCCTAGACGAGCTGTTTTTAGTTGTTTTAGAGATAGTCGTGACTTCATTGATACGTAAAACTGTCTGATTGACGGTTAGTGTTTTTTGTTTTAAGTTGACATCATCCCAGGTTAAACCGAGTATCTCACTACGGCGTAAACCAGTGGTAAATGCTAGCTTAAACAGTGCGTGCCATTCGACATCATCAATTTGCTCAAGGAAGGTTTCTACTTCTTCCTTGGATAGTGTTACCATCTCTCGCTTACGCTCTTGTTTAGGCTTCTTGACTAATGTGGCCACGTTCTTCGATATTATCTCATCCATGACCGCCTGTTTAAGGATTGCCCTAAGAACGGTTAGCGTGTAACTGATGGTCCGTGCTGATAAGTGGCTTATGCTATCCATTAAAGCTCTTACGTTTAATGCTGATAACTCAACTAGTCGTATCGAGCCTATGAAAGGTACAATATAGGTTTTAATAATATATTGATAAGAGGAGAGGGTATTTTGCGAAATCGTATCCTTTTTAAGTCGGATCCAATACTCGCACCATCTTTCAATAGAAATAGTATTATCATAGTTAGCACATTGCGCTAGTGATTCAACGTATGCATCACGTTCAGCAATAGCTGCTTTCTTGGTGGTACCGTAAAAGTATTTACGATTACCGTTTATCATCTTTGATACCTGGTAGCGTCCATCGGTTCGTTTTTTAGCCATATCTTCAATCCTTATAATAAACAAAAAAGATGAGGTCCTGTTCCATAAGAACAAGACCTCATCTTTAGTTGCGGCTAAACCGCTTATAATGATTTTAGTTTGGGGCTAAACCCCTTTGTTCTTACATTATAGAATAG
>QWCT01001052.1_pt1 | contig 15326 bp, 12 predicted proteins | sample 1972681 | NCBI WGS metagenome assembly QWCT01 (sample SAMN09866701, study PRJNA288562) | Human oral metagenome isolate pre3_saliva, whole genome shotgun sequencing... | isolation source: mouth | host: Homo sapiens | place: USA: California | reverse complement strand
TCTTTATTCTTCTTGGCTTCCCGGCGCTTTGCAATGAGAGCGTTGACCTTCTCTTCAAGGCCTGCATCCAGCTTCTCTTCTTTTTTCTCCGTGCGAATACCGAGGACATGCATGAGTGTCACGATAGCATCCTTCATTTTTTCAGCAAAAGCACGGGAAGAGTCTTCCTTCACCGTAGAATTGGCAAGACGCACCAGCTCAAAAATCTGGGTGATGGCATCTGCCGTATTTAAGTCATCCTCCATCTTTTCGGAGAAAAGGGCGGTATATCCTTCTACCTTCTTTAAGGCTTCCTCTTCCTCTTTGGAAACCGCCTTCTCCTTAAGACGGGAAAGCAAATCCTCCAATCTCCAAATGCTGCTTAAGATTCTGTCAAGCGAGGCCTTCGCGGACTGCATCAGCTCTTTCGAGAAATTGAGAGGACTTCTGTAGTGCGCGGAAAGCATATAGAAGCGGAGAACCATGGGATCAAACTGCGATGTCACATCCCGCACGGTAAAGAAGTTCCCGAGCGACTTCGACATCTTCTTATTATCAATATTGATAAAAGCATTGTGCATCCAGTAACGGGCAAACTGCTCTCCGTGTGCCGCCTCATACTGGGCAATCTCATTTTCATGATGCGGAAAAATAAGATCCTCTCCACCTGCATGAATGTCTAAAGCTCCTCCGCAGTACTTCGGTGCCATAACACAGCACTCCGTGTGCCAGCCCGGTCTTCCTTCACTCCAAGGAGACTTCCAATACGGCTCTCCCATCTTCTTCGGTTTCCAAAGTACAAAGTCGGTGGGACTCTTCTTCTCTTCCTCACCGGAAACCTTGAGTTCTCGAAGTCCGGATTGCAAATCTTCCATATTTTTATGAGAAAGCTTCCCATAGGGTTTAAAAGCGGTCGTGTCATAATAGACTGTACCGTCTACCGCATAGGCAAAGCCCTTTTTCTGCAATTCCTCGATAAGACTTATCATACCGTCAATTTCTTCCGTTGCCTTCGGATGAGCGGAAGCTGCTTCGATATTGAGATCCGCCATATCCTTTTCCACCTCGGCAATATAGCGTTTCGTAATCGTCTGGCAATCTACGCCTTCTTCTACCGCAGCCTTGATGATTTTATCGTCTACATCGGTGTAATTCGAAACATATTTTACCTGATAACCCTTGTACTCCATAAAGCGGCGGAAGGTATCAAATACAATCATAGGACGAGCATTTCCGATATGGATCAGATTGTATACGGTCGGTCCGCAGACATACATTCTGATCTTTCCTTCCTCAATCGGAACAAACTCCTCCTTCTCCTTCGACATGGTATTATAAATCTTCATAAACTCCTCTTTTCTTAAGTCCTAACGTTCTTTGTAGTTTATATCCTCGCCCTATTTTAGTCAAGAAAGGGAAAAGCTTCCGAAGCTAAATCCTTCGGAAGCCTTTCCCTATACTCCGTATCACATGCAAAACACAGTCTATCCCGTGCGTAATAACATTCAGTATAAGCGTTCTATAGAAGTAGTGTAAAAGTCCTTCCTCTTACCTTTTATATTCGTTGAAGAAATCCTGGAAGCTCTTAAAGGGATTGTTGTCTCCACTCTTTCCCTCATCGTTGCCATTATTATTTCTGTTATTATTGCCGTTATTCCCCTGATTGTTGTTTCCATACTCGGATGTTCCGTCATTCGAAGATCCGCCTTGAGCATCTTCCGATCCGTTTTCCGACGGGACATTTCCGCTGTTTCCATTATTTCCGTTCTGTGCATTTCCGCTTCCTGCATTTCCGTTTAAAGCGGCTGCCTTTCCAAGGGTAACCGTTGCCTCCACTTCATTGTACTTTCCGGAACCGTCTTGACGCATCAGGGTCAGTTTCACTTCTTCTCCGGCTCTATACTTGGAAAGAAGAGCCTTCAAGTCTGCTGTCGTATAAACCCCCTGCCCGTCCAGCTTCGTAATGATATCCCTTTCTTGAATCTGACTGTTGTCCGCACCGGTGTCATTCAATACCTTAAAGATATAAATTCCTTTCGGCATAGCAAAACTCTCCGCAGTCTGGGCATCAATATCCTTAACCTGCACGCCAAGCACTCCCTGCTCTCCCTCCGGCACCTTGTCTCTGGTCGTCAAGGTTGACAAAGAAGAAAGAATACTTTCCGCAGCGGAAGACGGGATAGAATATCCCATGCCCTCTACATCCGTATCCGCATACTTGGCAACATTAATTCCGATTAACTCTCCCTTCATGTTAAGGAGTGCCCCGCCGGAGTTTCCGGGATTGATTGCGGCATCCGTCTGAATGAGACCTTTGGATACGCCATCCTTGGTCTGTACATCTCTGTTCTTCGCGGAAATAATACCGGTTGTCACGGACTGCCCGTAGCCGAGAGCATTCCCGATGGCCACAACCTGGTCACCGACCTCCATATCATCGGATGAGCCAATCTTCACCGCTTTGATTTTTTCTCTTGTTTCCGGAGAAATATCCGAAAGCTTTACGGAAACAAGAGCAATGTCAACGGTAACATCAGTTCCCTTCACCTGTGCCGTCGCCGTGCTGTTATCGATAAAGCTTACGGTTAGGGAATTGGAGTCCTGAATCACATGATTGTTCGTCGCAATAAGAAGCTCGGTATCATTTTGCCCTACGATAACACCTGAACCGCTGGCCGGAAGCTCCGTTTCCTTCTGTACTTCTCCGAAGATAGTAAAACCGTTTTCCTGATAGCGCATCATATTCGTAATCGCAACGACGGAAGGCATGGCATCCTTAGCCACTTCGGAAACGGTTTTTTCACTTCCTCCGGAAGCCGTTACCGTCTCGGAAGACTTTCCATTCTTTTCCGCCTCCGTAATATCGGAAGAACTCATCGCCTGCTTTTTTTCCTGCTTCGGCACAGCTTCCCCCGCAATAGAATATAGATTCCGTTCCTGGGCAAGGTAATTCACGCCCACCATCATTCCTCCTGCCACTAAGCCAAAAAGCAGTGCAGAAGAGATAATCCCCAATATTTTCTTCATTACACTTCCCTCTCTTTCCGGCTCATCCTATAAAAACTTTGTGTCAACTTTGTGACGAAGCCGGATAAACTTGCATTTTTCTAAGCCGCTGAGCCGTCCCTTGTGACTAAGCCGGCGTAAACATCCATTCCCTCAGTCTTGACTCTTCTCCAAAAGTACGATGGCCTTAGCCGAAACACCTTCCCCCTGTCCGGTAAAACCTAAGCCTTCTTCCGTTGTCGCTTTCACGGAAATCCTTTCTTTCTCACAGGAAAGTGCCCCGGCAATATTTTCCTCCATAGAAGGAATATACTCCTTTAGCTTCGGCTTCTGCAGGATCAACACCATATCCGCATTTCCCAAACTGTAGCCTCGCTCTTTTACAAGAGTGTAAGCCTTTTCCAATAAAATAAGGGAGGAAATTCCCCTATACCTTTCGTCCGTATCCGGAAAATGTCTCCCGATATCTCCAAGTGCCGCTGCGCCAAGAAGAGCATCCGTAAGGGCATGTAAAAGCACATCCGCATCCGAATGCCCGAGGAGCCCTTTTTCGTAGGGAATCTTTACTCCCCCTAAAATCAAGTCTCTTCCCTCGACCAAACGATGAACATCATATCCCAATCCTACACGCATAGCACCCTCTTTTCTAAATCCTGATTCTCAGTCGCCTTCTGCAACAAGAAAAACTGATATCCTTTTGCTTTCCTACATTCTCCCCGTCAACATGGATGGGTAGCGGAACCTCCATATGAATCTCCGCGGTCTTAAATCGATAGCAATGCACCCCCGGAAGGTACTGATGTCCTCCAAAGAGGGAAGCGATCATGATACGAAGAAGGCGAAGTTTATGTTTTGTACTCACAAGGCAAAGGTTCAGATATCCATCCTCACAAGAGGCGCCCTTCCCCAGAACATAAGGTCCTTCGTACGGATGATTATGAACGGAAAGAAAGAGGATATGGCTGAACTCCATTCGCTCTTCACCGTCTAAAATAATGCTTCCCTTGCACTGCTTTGCCATGCGAAGCCCTTTTACAAAAGCATAAATATAGGAGAGCGTTCCGGACCTTTTACAGAGAAAACGCAAAAATCCTTTTTCCCCCTCCATTTTTCCTCTTTTTTCCTTAGGGCAAATATCGGAGCGCACAGCCAAAAGCTCATTCATCACAGCCGCATCGAAGCCCATTCCGGCTCCCACCACAAAGCGTCGATGCCTCGTTCGGCCTTCCACAATACCATAATCCACTTTCCGTTCTTTACTTTCTAAAAGCGTCTCGATAGTAAGCGGTCTCTTATACATCTTATCTAAACCGCGAACAAAGTCATTTTCCTTGCAAACGGGTAAAAAGGCCAGGGAAATGTTATCCCCGTCCAAATTTAATCCGTCCACTACCTCGTTTAAAGTCCCTGTTCCTCCGATTACCACAATCTTCTTTTCTTCCGGAGAATCTTCCGTCAGCTTTCTGGCAATGACTTTCGCATTTCCTCGCCCTTCCGTAAAGAAAAGCTGAAAGCCTTCCTTTTCTAAAAAGCTTCGACTGTTCTCCGATATTTTTTTCCAAATTGTTAAGCCGTACCCCTTACCGGATAAAGGATTTACGATAAAGAAAAGCATGGTCACCCCGAAAATAGTAATGAAACTGTCCGCCTGAAACTAATGCAGAGAAAGTATAGCATAGGCCATATCAGTCATGTATAAAATTAGTATAAAGAGTTTCCGCCGCTTTTCTAAGCTGACTGTCTTTTGTTCTATCCTGCTGATAGACTGCACTGTCCTCCTCTGCGATTTCCGCCTTAATATCCGGTGTGATTCCTTTTTTATGAATATTCCTTGCTGCAGGAGTAAAATAATAATGGGTGGTAAACTCTACAGCCGAACCGTCCGGAAAAGAACGGATCGTCTGCACAATTCCCTTTCCGAAAGACTGTGTCCCCACAACAATTGCTCTTCCGTGGTCTTGCATAGCGCCGGAAAAGAGTTCGGAGGCCGAGGCGGAATTCTCATTTAAGAGAATCACAATCGGTAAATCCACCTCATGACCGTCACTTGCATACCATTCCTTACCGTTTCCGTATTTGTCTTCCGTATAAAGCATGAGGGTTTTCCCCTCCATAAACTCTCTATCCGTTTTGGACTGTATTGCTCCGGAGCCCTCCGTCTTCTTTTCCGGCTTTGGCAGATGATCCGGAAGGAAGTAATCAAGAAGCTTCGTGGCCGCCTCCACATCCCCTCCGGGATTTCCGCGAAGATCAATAATCAACGCTTTCTTTTTGCCCACTATTTCCTTTTCATACCGGGAAATAAATTCCGTAACGGCTTCCTCATAAAAACCTCTTAAAGAAAGATAGCCGATTTGCCCTTCCGGTATAGCGCTGTCTTTCAGCATAAGTTGAGCATCTCCGCTTTCCACCGGAGGAATAACTACCTCTCCTCTGGTTAACCTTAAACTAAGCTCCGAACCGTCTCTAAGCACAATCATTTCCAGCGAACTTCCCGGAAGACCCTGCACCAAGTTTTGCACAATATATTCCAGACTTAAGTCTTTCACGGAAATTCCGTCCACTTTTACAATGACGTCCCCTGCTTTCAGGCCGCCTTGTTCCGCGGGAGAATCGGGGTAAACATACTCCACCTTCACCCCTTCATCCGTTTTGCTTACCGATGCTCCTATTCCCTGATACACCCCTTTTTGCTGCCTCTCGGCCTGTTCAATCTCTTCTTTTGTGTAGTAAGCCGCATACGGATCTTCTTCCAAAAGGCTGTTTAAAAAGCCTTTATAGATCCCATTCTCCGCGTCATTTCCATTTTCCGTATAAAGATAACTTTCCTTGATTAAGTCTTGCAAATCGCCAAGCTTCTTACTAACCCTGGAAAGATTGATTTCCTCTTTATTTTCCTGTTTTAAAAAATGCAGTGCAGGATAGCTGAAGTAATAGATGTAAACTACCGCTCCGCCAAGCACAAAAGAAAAGAGCATGGCAAAGAGGCAAAGCACAAAAAGAGCCGTCTTGCCATTTTTCCTACTCCGTTCAACACTTAAATTTCGTTTTTTATCCGTTTTCTTATCTTGTTCCAGTTCAGACGGATACTCCTTTTCCTCTACTTCCATATTTTTCCTCTCTACGATATGGTCGTCCCTTTTCCACTGTAAATCTTATAAAAAGCCGTCGTTCTTTAAAACATACGAAAAGGCGGAAACTCGCGCCTCCGCCTTCCCTCTTTCATAAAAGACCTCTTAAAAATCCAAATTTTCCATATACTTCATATACTTTACAACCATAAGGGCAATCTGGAAGGTAATAGCGTCATCAAATACTCGAAGATCCAGTCCTGTCGCCCTATCCAGCTTATCTAAACGATAAACCAAAGTGTTTCTGTGAATAAAGAGCTGTCTGGAAGTCTCGGAAACATTCAAATTATTCTCAAAGAACTTCGCAATCGTTTCCAAGGTTTCTTCATCAAAATCATCCGGTGATACATCGGCAAAGATTTCCTTGATAAACATCTTACAAAGAGGAATGGGAAGCTGATAAATCAATCTGCCGATTCCCAGTGCATTGTACGCTACAATCCGTCTGTCAACAAAGAAAATCTTCCCTACTTCGAGAGCCATCTTTGCTTCCTTATAAGAGCGGGAAACTTCCTTAATCTCATTCACAATGGTTCCGTAGGAAACTCTTGTGGAAAGCATCACTTCGGAAGAGAGCATATCGAGCATACTGTCTGCAATCTTCTGCACTTCCGTATACGTATCTTCCGGTGAAAGTTCCTTCACTACAATACTGTTTTTCTCGTCCACGGCAGTGACAAAGTCCCCTGCTTCCGAAGAGAAAAATTCCTTCAATGCCTCCTGTACCGTTCCTTCCACAGTTTCGTGCGATTCCACAAGGAACACCACCCTGCGAACGCCGACCTCTATGTGTAATTTTTTTGCCCGATTGTAAATATCTACAAGGAGAAGATTATCCAAGAGAAGATTCTTGATGAAATTATCCTTGTCAAACTTCTCCCGGTAAGCTACCAGCAAGGTCTGAATTTGCAATACGGCAAGCTTTCCGACCATATAGACATCATCCGTGTCTCCATGCGCAATAAGCACAAACTCCAGCTGATGCTCGTCAAAAATCTTGAAAAACTGATAGCCTCCGGCAGCTTGAGAATCGGCCTGAGATGCCGAAAAGGAAACTACCATATCCGAAAGATCCTTATCCTCTATAAATGTAGTGGCAAGAATCTTCCCGTCAATATCGGCAATGGCGATATCCAGTCTTGCAATTCCCTTTAAAGAATCAATCGTACTTTGTAAAACCTGATTTGAAATCATCTCTACTCCATCCTTTTTCCATTAAAACAATCTTGGAAGGGTAAGAAATCTCCTCAGTCCATCCTCGTTCGCCCATCTTCACCCCTGTCCATGCACATTATTTCCTCATTTTGCGCAATACCCTGTCTGTATTTAATATAATCAGTTTTATATCCCTTTTCAAGCACTTTTAAAAAAAGACAGGGGAAGAAGCCTTCCTTTCCTGTCTTTTTCTACAAATCTCTTTTTTATTTTTATAAAATATTTACAAAGCTTTCTTCTAGTTTGTAATCGTTACTTCTGTTTCTTTATCAAATATATGAATCTTGTTCTCGTCCAAGGCAAAACGAACGGTATCTCCTGTTCTTGCCTTGGTCTTGGGATTCACTCTTGCTGTCCAGGAAGCGTCTCCGATATCAAAGTAAAGGAGTGTCTCCGCACCAAGCATCTCGTATACACGGATTTCTGCGGAAATAACGGACTGCGCATGCTGTGCAAGATAGTCTTCTTCATCATGCAGATCTTCCGGACGAATTCCCAAAGTTACCGTCTTTCCGATGTAGCCCTTGTCCTTCAGTGCGGAAGCCTTCTTCTCGTTTAAGGTGATGCAGTTTCCGGCAAAGCTCAGCTTAACCTGTCCGCCGTCTTCCGTGCACTCCGCATCAATCATGTTCATCTGCGGGGATCCGATAAAGCCTGCAACGAACTTGTTGCAAGGGGTATCATAAAGATTTTCCGGAGTATCCACCTGCTGAATGATACCGTCCTTCAATACAACGATTCTGGTACCGAGCGTCATAGCCTCGGTCTGGTCGTGTGTTACATAGATAATGGTTGTCTCTAAAGACTTATGAAGTTTCGCAATCTCTACACGCATCTGCGCACGTAGTTTTGCATCCAGGTTGGAGAGAGGCTCGTCCATAAGGAACACCTTCGGACGACGCACAATGGCACGTCCCATAGCCACACGCTGTCTCTGCCCGCCGGACAGAGCCTTCGGCTTACGATCGAGCAAATGCTCAAGATCCAGAATTCTTGCCGCTTCATGCACCTTCTTATCAATCTCATCCTTCGGAACCTTACGAAGCTTCAGTCCGAAAGCCATGTTGTCATAAACGGTCATATGGGGATATAAAGCATAGTTCTGGAAAACCATGGCGATATCTCTGTCCTTCGGCTCAACATCGTTCATCTTCTTTCCGTCAATAAACAAATCACCGGAACTGATATCCTCCAAGCCCGCAACCATACGAAGTGTTGTGGACTTACCGCAACCTGAGGGTCCTACAAAGATAATGAACTCCTTATCTTCGATTTCCAAATTAAAGTCCTTAACGGCAACAAAGCCGTTGGGATATTTCTTCTCTACATTTTTTAACTGAACACTAGCCATGCCTGTTCTCCTTCTTCTGCTTACTAAACAAGTATCCCAGATCCATACTGCAATAGCTTATTTATAAATATAATTTGTCTTTTCCTTTTTACCATAAACGGTCAAAAAGTCTCTTGCACTTTCTTAAAGACAGGATTTATTGTATAGTTTTTCTTCCCAAATGGCTATTGGCTAAGTTCCGAATTTCAAGGGACAAATTTGTACAAGTTATAAGGTATTTCCTATGAAATTGACATTTTAACTAAATTTTTTCTCTTAAATCGAGGTTAAATTCAGTGGAAAACACTAAGCAAAGCCGAAAACAAGAGTATAAAATTTCTTTATACTACGGCAGAAAATCCCGTTTTTCCCTCAAGCTTTCGCTATCTTTATTCTTTCTCATCCTGATAAAATTTAAAGATGGCTGTTTTTGTGATTTTAATCTTATTTTCCTTGAGAAGTTTTCCGATTGCCTTCTTAAAAGCCGCTTTCGAAACACCGAAGTCCTTCTTCACCTGTTCAGGATCCACCGTTTTATCCGTATAAGGAAGATGCCCGTCGAATTTTTCTTCTAAAATATGTTCAATCTGCTCTGCACACTTTTCATAACGGGCAGTATTCAGCTCATCCTGACCGACATGTTTTGCCTCTTCTCTTTTCTTCGTATACATGGTCGCCGCAAGACGCTCCGTCTTGTCAACGTAGAGATAGACCTCTACCTCCATATCCTTCTTTAAGGCGTATCGCATTTCCCGGTGAGGCAGTAAAATGTCTTTTTCCAGCCCGATATCCATAAATGCCCCGATATTGTTCACGTCACTGACTCTGAGTTTTCCGATTTCCCCTACCTCTATATAAGGCTTTTTCGTTGTAGCGATGAGCCTGTCCTTGGAATCCTTATACACAAAGACCGTAATCTCATCTCCCAATTTTTTCCCCTTCGGAACCTGACGTATCGGAAGAAGAATTCCCTCTTCTCCCTCCTGTCCTACAAAAACGCCGAAGTCTTTTTCTCTTAGAATCTTACATTTTTGCGATTTCCCTAATTTCAACATGGCAACACAGCTCCTTATTCTGATTGTAAAAAGCGACAGATTTCCGATTGTCCTCTATTGCAATTCTCGGGAAAATGCGGTCGCCATAGGTATAAGCCTTCAAGTACTCGGCACGAATTCCGAATCTCGCCTTCTTTCCTTCCCCTTCATTTCTTTCTTCCGATTGCTTATCCGCTTCTATTTCGCTTCCTTTCCCCGAAAAAGAAAAGGCGGGCTTTCCGCTGACTTGATAAAGAATTTCCTCGGAAAGGGCAATATAACGGGCATTGTTCATGTGGTGGTTAGTATCCAAATATTCCCTCGGTACAAGAAAATCTTCTCCCTCTGTCCATTCTTCAGGAAAACTGATTTTTCGTTGCAACGGCGGCAAATGTAACTCGTCCTTCGGCTCTCCGAAAGGAGCCACCAGATCTTCCGTGATTTTCTGCGGTCTTCCTTTTTCCGTGTCAACGCAGAACCACTCGCTGTCCGCCTTGACCAAGTAGTCTCCTTTTCGATTTTTTATCCAGAAATTTCGATAGGCAAAAATTCCGCGAAAGGAGTGAGGCGAAGTTCCCACCGTAATTTCCTCGTAAAGTGCCGGAAGCGCATAGAGCTCTATATTCCATGCACTTAATAGCCAAGCTCTTTTTAATGCAAGAACCCTCTCTATAGACATTCCCACATCGTGAGAATGAAAGGTGGAACAGTCCTGCAAAAGATTGACCACCCCCAAAAGATCCATTTTTCCGTTTTCGCGTACTTCGGAGTACCGCACGCGTTCCTTAAATTCATACATTTCCCTTGCCTCCCCGGCTTATTCTTTCTCCACTATAGGACGGTCCAATTCTATAACGCAATCCATTCCTTTTTCCGCTTTTACGGAAGCCTTTATCTCTGCCATAATCCGAGCAGCCTTTTCTTCCGTTACAGAATAGGGCAGAAGGAGGTCAAAGTACAGTGAATTTCGCTCTCCTTCCTTTTTAAACTGGATATCATGAAAGCTTCCCTCCACACTATATTTTGTAAGAACCCGTTCTACAATGCTACGAAGCCAGACTTCCAGCTTCTCCGACACGATAGGATCCACATGAATCAATAAGGAAAAACCGAATTCCTTTTTAATTCTTCTTTCCATATCATCTACTTTTTCATGAATAAAGGCAATCGTTTTTCCTCCATCGCATTGAACATGAATGCTTCCCATGGCATTTTGTGCACCGTAAGGGTGGTAAAGAAAGTCATGCACTGCAAGAAATTCCTTTTCCGAAAGAATCGTTTTCTTAATCTTTTCAAAGAATTCTTTCTCTATCGGTTTACCTAGAATTTCCGTAATGGTTTCCTTTGTCATCTTCACTCCGTTAAAAAGAATAACGATTCCCAGAAGTAAGCCGAGTATGGCATCGATATTGTAACCGCTCTTATAATAAATCAGGGTAGAAGCCAAGGTGGAAAATGTCATGAGAGAATCGAAAAAGGCATCCGTAGAGCTTACCTTAAAGAGAGTAGAGGAGATTCTCTTTCCCACAAAACGAAAATAAAAAAATAAAAAGACTTTAACAAGAGCAGATAGGAGAAGTATCCAAAGGGCCGGTACAAAAAGTGTCAACTCTTCTTTCTTTCCTAAGGAAAAAGCTGCCGTACGAATCGTTTGAAAGCCAAGCTGTATAACCAAGGTACTAACCAAAAAAGCCGCCAAATACTCGATTCTGCCATGCCCGAAGGGATGCTCTTTGTCCGCTTTCTTTTCGGAGATTTTTCCGGCAAAAAGACTGATGAGCGAATTTCCCATATCCGATAAATTGTTCCAAGCATCCGCAGCGATACTTAGGGAATGTAAGAGGAGGGAAAGCGTATATTTCACGATAAACAAAAACAGATTTGCCAGTATACCGATGACAGCCGCTCTCGTTGCAATCCGCTCCCACTCTCTTTCCTTCATGGTTCCTCCAAATCTTAATAGCTTCGCCTGCTCCACTTGTTAAAAACGAGATATCGCACGCTTTGCGCACGATACTCGTTATGAATAAAAACAGAATCGCGGATAGGGAAATCCCACAACAGCCCCTAAGTCCGACTGTCGTTATTTTTTCCTATACCCACGATTCCTAATTTCTATTCTCAAAAAAACTGTTAAACCGTCTCTGCATATCCTGCAAGCTTGGAGGTGCAGTGAGGGCAACGAGTTGCCTCGATGGGAATCATGGTCTTACAGTATGGACACTCCTTTTCGGTTTCCTTAACCGGTGCGTCCTTTTTCAGTCTGTTCATCTGCTTCACAAAAACAAAAACCACAAGTGCCATGATGAGGAAGTTAATTACAGCGGTAATGAAAGACCCGTAAGCAAACACGGCCCCCTCAGCTACGGCTTCGCTGTATACTTTTGAAGTCTGTCCGGCAAGAGGAATGAACATATTTTCAAAATCAATCTTTCCGGTAACGAGAGAGATAAGAGGCATAATCAAATCGCTTACCATCTTATTGACCAATGCGGTAAAAGCGGCACCGATAATCATACCTACTGCCAAATCGATCATATTCCCTTTTAATGCAAATTCTTTAAACTCTTTCAAAAAACCCTTCATAACTTCTCCTTTTCTTAGTCCAACTTTCCTCGGTAAGGTACTGTGCTTTACTTTACATAAGAAAAATATTTCCCCTACTACACCTCCCGTTTTGCTCTAGATACTCTAGTCGATTCATCCCCTTTTTGCAATATATTTTTCGTAATAAAAGCATCCCCGATTCGTCTGCTTTCTATTTCACCGGAAGTGCTTTTCCCGACTGGTATATCGCTTTTATATTGAGCGCATTATCGAGAAGAAGATAATCCGCCTTTTTCCCTACGGAAATACTCCCGACTATCCTCTCCACTTGGAGCGCCTTCGCAGGATTCAGCGTTGAAGCAAGAATTGCCGAGCGAAACGGAATTTTCATCGATTGCACTGCCGTCTTCATGCAGTCAAAGACATTGGAAACGGAGCCGGCAAGATTTCCCCCTTCTACAAGGGTACAGCGCTTTCCTTCCTTCCGTACCTTCTGTCCGCCGAGGTCATAAATCCCGTCCGGCATTCCGGTAGAACGAAGACTGTCACTGATGAGAACTACCCTATCCTCTCCCAGAAGCGTAAACGCTGCACGTACCATAACGGGATGCACATGGATACCGTCGGTAATCAGCTCTGCATAAACCTCTTTACTTTCCACGGTAGCCCCCACCACACCCGGATTTCTATGATCGAGTCCCGTCATGGCATTAAAAAGATGGACTGCATGGCAGGCCCCTGCACGGTACGCTAAAAGAGCTGTCTGAAAATCCGCGTTGGTATGGGCGAGAGAAATCTTAACCTTTCCCTTTGCCTTTTTGATAAATTCTTCGAAATTCGGATTTTCTTCGGGCGCAAGACCAACAAATTTCACAAGACCGCCGGAGCTTTCGATAAAGCGGGTAAGAATTTTCTCGTCACACTTTAGAATATACTTTTCGTTCTGCGCTCCCTTTTTTGCGTGACTGATAAAAGGGCCCTCCATATTGATGCCGAGAAGTCTCGCCTCTCCCGGCCTTTCCCCTTCTTTCGCATAGTCTTTTGCAAGAGACAGCACTGTATCCAAATCCTCCAGTGCTAAAGTCAAGGTTGCCGGGCAAATGCCTGTTACGCCGTGCTCTATCTCATACTTTGCGAGACATTCTATTGCCTCTCTTTTTCCGTCACAGAAGTCCTGCCCGAGGCAGCCGTGAAAATGAATATCGATTAGGCCCGGAATCAGAAATTCTTCCTCGCATGCAAAAGCTTCTGCTTCGCTCAGCTCCTTCTCTACATGTACTGCGGAAAAAAGGCCGTCCTCGGTGGCAACGCTCCCCAAGTAAAACTTCTTGTCTTCCGCAAAAATCTTATATTTTTTCATGGATTTTCCTCTTTTATCCCTTTAAAAGTCTTCTTTCTTATCTTCGCTAAGCCCTTGACTCCGTTTTTCCGAAACCTCTCTCCGCCTGCTTCTTTCGGAAATTGGCAAAGGCTCCTAAAAACCCTGCCTGATTTCCCAGACCGGCAGCGCGAACCTCCATATTTTTAAATAATATCGGAAGCAAGTGTTCCTCCAAATGCTTGATAATCCGTGGAAGTAGAAGTTCTTTTCTTGCCATGATTCCACCTCCCAAGATAAAAATCTCGGGATTAAACGCATAGCAAAGATTGCTCATGCCGAGAGAGAGCGCATCACAAAAGCGATCCACCTCTTCCGTACAGGTTTTATCGCCCTGCTCCAAAGCTAAAAGAACCTTCTTTCCGTTCCAGCTTTCCGCACTCTCTTTCTTTCTGCTTGCCACTCTTTTCACTAACGCGGAAGTGGAGGCAAGATTTTGAAACTCTCCTCCGGGAATCTGCATATACCCCACTTCCATTGCGGCATGGGAACTACCATGATATACTTCTCCGTTCTGCAAAAAGCAACCGCCTATACCGGTACCGATAGTTAAGAGTAAAGCCGATTTTTTCCCTTTAGCCACGCCAAAGTACGCTTCCCCGAGTCCTGCACAGTTTACATCGTTTTCCACCTCACAGGGGATAGAAAACTCTTTTTCAATGAGATGTTTCCACTCCGTTCCCTTGTATAGGGGAATTTGCGGTCCGGCATGAATGATTTCTCCCAGTTCCTCATTGACCATACCCGCAGTGGAAATGCACACACCGGCTATTTCCTGCTGTTCCCGTATTAAGGCTTTGACATTGTCCACAATTCGCGGGCCTCCATGCTCTGCCTCCGTGTCTCTTTCCCCCTGTGAAAGGATTTCCCCCTCGCTGCTAAGGAGTGCAAACTTCGTCCTTGTACCTCCAATGTCTATAGCCAAAAATCGTTTCTCCATAGTTCTCCTCCCTTGTTTAAACGAGATATCACACGCCCTGCGAGTGATACTCGTTATGAGTAAAAGAAACAGTTGCCTGTTTCCTCTATCCCCTATCCTGCCTCTAGGAAAGATAGTCTTTCATCCTCTGTGCCAAGGCTTCGGCAAGTGCACGATGGGCTTTAGGGCTTAAATGCATATAGTCATAGGGATAATTTTCCATCCCGGGAATCTCCGTTGCCGAAAGAAAATGACAATGATTCTGCTCGGCAACCGTTTTGTAGAGTTCCGGAAGTTTCCGAGACTTCTCCGCGCATCCCTCTCCCATATCATTTCCAATGGCAGTATCTCGGTATTCGTCGTCAATCGGATAAGGGGCAATCACGAGGATATTCGGCTTTGCTCCCGCAAAGGCTTCTTCCGCATCCTGCGCTTTCTTGATCAGCCTGTCGAGACCGCGGGAAATATTTTCCGGCGTCGCGGAAAAACGTTCTTTTACATCATTTGTCCCGAGCATAATAATAAGGAGCGAACCCGGTTCATGGGTAAGAAGACTCGGACGAATGACATCCACTCCGGAAAGCGACTCGTGAAGCGGATCGTCAAAAACCGTAGTTCTTCCGGAAAGACCTTCCTCCCGAATCAAATATTCTTCTCCAAGAAGACTTTGTAAGACCATTGGCCAGCGAGTGTTCTTATCAAAACGTCCCCCTGTCTTATTATTGTATCCGTGCGTATTGGAATCCCCAAAGCAAACTATGATTTTCTCCTCTTCCATATCCTGTCT
>QWCT01001114.1_pt1 | contig 15365 bp, 9 predicted proteins | sample 1972681 | NCBI WGS metagenome assembly QWCT01 (sample SAMN09866701, study PRJNA288562) | Human oral metagenome isolate pre3_saliva, whole genome shotgun sequencing... | isolation source: mouth | host: Homo sapiens | place: USA: California | reverse complement strand
CATAGGCGAGCATATAAAATGAGTTTGGATTATATCAGTTCTGAAGGTTACAATAGAGGTCTAGCTAATTCTCACGAATTAAACTACATAAAAGAGAAAAAGATGTTATTGGATAGACTTCTTCCTCAAAGTAAAGAAGACAAAAAAGCCGTTGTACTGGCAGCTGATTTTTTGAATGTCGATCAGGTTGTGACAACCATGAAATCTATTTGCTACCACAATCGTTCGGTTCGTTTTTATATTATCAATAAAGATTTTCCAAAAGAGTGGTTTATACAATTGAATAGTCGATTAAGGGACTTTGATTCGGAAATTATCAATTGTCGAGTAACGTCCAAGGAAATTTCACGTTATAAAACAGATATCAGTTATACAGTTTATCTGCGTTATTTTGTAGCTGACTTTGTAAAAGAAGATAAGGCACTTTATTTGGATTATGACTTAGTCGTGACTAAGAATTTAGATGATTTATTTAATATAGACTTACAAGATTATCCATTGGCTGCAATTAGAGATTATGGTGGAAAAGTATACTATGGTCGAGAAATATTTAATGCAGGTGTCTTGCTTATCAACAATCGTGTATGGAAACAAGAACAGTTGCCCCAACGATTGATTGATTTAACGAATGAATGGCATGACAAGGCGGATCAGGTGGATCAACTTGTTTTGAATAAGCTCTTTGAAAATAGGTGGGTAGAGTTAGATTTTGATAATAATTATATTGTGGGTCATAAGCAGTTTACAGATTATAAACTACCAAAATCTCAAGACTATCCCGGTGTTATTCGTTATCTTTCGAATAGAAAACCTTGGGAGGAACTAGGGATTCAAGCTTATCGCAATGTTTGGTGGTATTATCATAATCTTGAATGGACAGAATTAGGCCAAAACTACCATTTACATTCGCTTAAAAAGGCTCATATCTATCCTCAAAAACTACCTTTTACTTGTTTAATTTATACTTTTTCGGATCGTATTGAGCAATTAGAATCTCTAGTTCAAGCTTTACCGGAAATTCAATTTATAATTGTTGCTAGAGTCAAAGTTAGTGATCAATTGACAAAAAGGATTGTCAATCCCAATGTGACTATTTTGTCTGAATTTAATGATTTATCAGAGCTTGAGCAAGAATTAATTGAGATAAGTCAAATTCTTTTAGATATTAATCACGGCGAAAAAAATGTAGAAATACTGGAGCAGTTTGCAAAATTAGAAAAGCCTATTTTTGCCTTTGAAAATACAAAATATTCTGAAGTTGGACAGATAATCTATAAAGTAGAACAAGTTCAAGAAATGATTAATAAAATAAGAGAAGTGGAAGATAAACATGGATTTTAAAGATTCTGTAAAGTTATTAGGAGATTTTCATCATATAGAGATTTCTCCTACTAGTAGCATTGAACTAGGAACAGATGTTACATTTCGCTCATTTGTAAGTCTAGAAGTGTCTAATAATGCTAAGCTGACACTAGGAAATAGAGTTTTCTTTAACGATCATTGTACGATTCGTTGTGGCAAAGAGATTGAAATTGGTAAGGATACTATGTTTGGTGATGGTGTGAGAATTTTTGATCACAACCATAAATACTCTAATTACCATATTGAAAAAATTCAGTTTAAAGCTGATAAGATAACTATAGGGAAAAATTGTTGGATTGGAACTAACGTTGTTATTTTAAAAGGTGTTACCATTGGAGATAATGTTATCATTGGGGCAAATGCTTTAATTTATAAAGATATCCCAGCTAATTCTGTTGTCACTGCTCAAGAGGATTTAAAAATCACTCCTAGACAACAGCATCAGTATCACGCCTTTACTTTAACAGCGTCAGATACTTTAGAACATTTAGACTATCTTGTACAAGAACTTCCTGAGGTGGCATTTCATATAGCTGCTAAAACAAATGTTTCAGATTATCTAGAAAGTTTTAATCACTACGAGAACGTGAATATTTATACCAATGTTCATCATGATGATATTCTTGAAGATTTATTAAATAGAGCAGATATTTACTTAGATATCAATCATTGGGGAGAGGTTGATAATATTGTGGGTCGTGCTTTAGAGATAGGAAAACCGGTATTTTCTTTTGAAACAGTTGTCCATAGAAGAGATAAAAACGTTCGAGTTTTTAGTTTAGAGGATAAAGAGAGTATGATTAATAGCATTCGTCATCAACTAGCGAATGATGAAAATGGAGATTAGATAATGGGGCTTGATAATTTGGAAGAAAGAAGGGCAGTTGTTCTAGCGGGAGATAAGAATTACCTTATCCCGATACTTACAACAATAAAATCTATTCTATATTACAATCAAAATGTTAAAATTTATATTCTCCATCAAAATATTCCTAGCGACTGGTTCCGTAATCTCAAAATACAAGTGGAGAAATTGGGAAGTGTTGTAGAAGACATTCGTATAGATGAAGAGATTGATTCTGAGTGGAAAACCCAGGAACATATTTCAGCGATTACGTATGCTCGTTATTTCATTCCTCATTATATTGAAGAGGAGAGAGTACTCTATCTGGATAGTGATTTGATTATTAATGGTAGTCTTGATTTACTCTTTGATATTGAATTGGGTGATAAGTATCTTGCTGCTGTTCGAGATGTAGATGGTGTTGGCTTCAATGCAGGAATGTTATTAATTGATAATTCTAAATGGAAACAATATGATATTACTACGAAATTAATAAATAAGACAATTGATTACGTATCTTCACCTGATTTTGCAGCCAATGATAGATTTAATGGTGATCAGACTATATTAAATTTGATGTTTGAAAATCATTGGCTAGAGTTGGATAAGCATTTTAATCTACAAGTTGGCCATGATGTCATTGCTTTTTATAGCCACTGGGATTCACACTTTGAGTTGGATAAAGAACCTTTGATCATCCATTATACGACCTATCGAAAACCATGGTCTACTCTGATGGGCTATCGTTATCGGGACTTATGGTGGGCTTTCCGGGATGTTAGTTATGAACAGATTGCTGACCACTATGCAGGACGTTTTACCATCAAGAGAGTTTATGACCTTCATACGATCAATTTATTTACATTCACAGATTCGCAGGATTTTCTGTATATTGATGAACTAGCCCAAGCTCTGCCTGATGTTGGGTTCCATATCGGAGCCTATACAGATATGGGTCCAATTCTAATGGCTTTGGACAAATATCCAAATGTTTACTTGTATCCTAGCATGGTTGGGGCAGTGATTGATGAAATGATTGAGAAGTCAGACGCCTATCTGGATATCCATAAGGGAAGTTCGATGGACTTTATCGTCAATCGTTATACCAGTGCAGGTAGACCAGTATTGACTTTTGATGTGACCAACAAAAATCAATTGGAGAAGACAGTGGTTTCTTCCCAATCTCCACAGCCAATGATAGAAGCAATTAAAGAGTTAAAGAAAGATACAATGAACATGAAGGCAATTGTACTCGGAGCCAACTACCAATATGCAGATAAGGTGCTAACGACAATCAAATCAATCTGCTGTCATAATCGAGGACTTCGTTTTTATCTGATTAACAGCGATTTTCCGACAGAATGGTTTTATAATCTCAATCGTAAGTTGACCAAGTTAGACTGCGAAATCGTCAATGCCCGTGTCAATAGCTCTCACATTAGCCAATATAAGACCAATATTCACTATGCAACATTTTTACGTTACTTTATCTCAGATTTTGTTGAGGAAGATAAGGTCTTATATCTAGATTGTGACTTGGTTGTCACAAGAGACTTAAATCCTCTATTTGATGTCGACTTGGGAGACCATCCTTTGGCAGCAGTCAAGGATCTGGGGGCTCAAGTATATTTTAATGAGCATGGATTTAACGCAGGTGTCTTGCTCATCAATAATCGCCTTTGGAAACAAGAAGAAGTTCGTAAACAACTGATTGAAATGACCAATGAGTTACATGACAAGGTTGCCCAAGATGATCAAAGTATCTTGAATCTCTTATTTAAAGATCGTTGGTTAGCTTTAGACTTTAAATATAACTGTATTACCTTGCACACACATTTCTCAGATTATCGACCAGAACCTGGGACTTATCCACCGATTATTCATTATTTGACAGAGAGAAAACCATGGGGATTGTATGAACGCTCCATCTATCGAGATGTTTGGTGGTATTATAATGCTCAAGATTGGTCAGACATGAATCAGGTAACGCCTTGGCTGACAAAAGATCAGGTGAGTCAGTACACAGGGGTTCAACATTCAGCCCTAGTCTATACCTTCTCAAGTGACTTGAGAAATATGGGCTACTTGATTGAAAATTTACCAGATGTCAAGTTTTATGTAGCAGCTCCCGTTATGGTGGCGGATAGTATTACAGCTTTACTGGCCTACCCAAATGTCTCTGTCTTATCAGATATTGCAGGACAACCACCTTTGATTGATAGCTTGGTTGAAGGTTGTGACTTCTTACTGGATATCAATGCTGAATCCGAAGTTGATGGGATCATTGGGCGTTTCCGACAAGCTGGAAAACCAGTATTTGCTTTTGAAAGTGTAGCCCATGGTGAACAAGGTCAGTTCCTCTATGACCAAGGGCGTCCTGAAGAGATGGTTCGAGCTATTGAAGCCTACTGTCAAAATGGAGAGTTGCCTGTAAAAAAGCTGCAATCCTACCCAAAGGTACTAGATATCCAGCAGAGTCTTGATTATATACTGGAGCACCATTCTTCTGTTATTCGCTATGGGGATGGTGAAATGGATATTATGATGGGACATGGGATTCCTTATCAAGACTATGATGAGACATTGGCAGAACAGCTTAGAAGTATGATCCAACTAGAAAGCTCTCCAGAATTGCTGGTTTGTCTCTCAGATGTTTTTGAAGGCCTGGAACGCTATAATCTTGAAGCTGTTAACTTTTGGCAAAAGCATTTAGAGAATTATAAAGAAGCCTATCATAGATTTTGTACAGCAAGTTTCTACGGTTCAACTTTTATATCTCGTCCTTATATGGACCTCAAAGATAAGTCTGCTTCAGTATCCCACTTTGAAAAATTAAAGAAACTTTGGGATAAACAAAACATCTTGATCGTCGAAGGTGAAAACTCACGTTCAGGAGTTGGCAACGATCTTTTTGACAATGCTCAGTCAGTTGAGCGTATCATTTGCCCTTCTAGAAATGCCTACAGTAAAGTTCAGGCTATTCAAGAAGCGATTGAAAAGCATGCGACCGGTAAATTAGTATTCTTGATGCTTGGTCCTACAGCCAAGGTTTTAGCGTATCACTTAAGCAAAAAAGGCATACAAGCGATTGATCTTGGTCATATTGATTCCGAATATGAGTGGTTTAAGATGGGAGCAACTTCAAAAGTGAAATTCTCACATAAGCATACCGCAGAGCATAATTTTGATCAAGAAATTCAGCTAGTTGCCGATGCGGCTTATGATACATCTATCATCGTGAAGATATAGTCAAGGAGTAGTGAATGAATAAAAAAGTATTTGTGTTAGCTGGAGATTACGGTTATATTCGTCAAATCGAAACTACCTTAAAATCTATTTGCTATCACAATAGTGATGTCAAGATTTATATTTTTAATCAGGATATTCCCCAAGAATGGTTTGTCTTCATCAGGGAAAAAATGGCATATCGAAATAGTGAGATAGTTGATATCAAGTTGTTTGAAGGTAATATGCGAAATTGGAGTCTACCACCTGTTGGGCAGCACATAAACTTTATGACCTTTGCTCGTTATTTTATTCCGAGTTTTGTTTCAGAAGATATTGTTTTATATTTAGATTGTGACTTAGTAGTTACACGTGATTTGACAGATTTATTTTCTATTGATTTAACCAATAGACCTCTAGCTGCTGCAAAAGTCATATATGGTTTAGAAGATAGATTTAATGCTGGAGTATTATTGATCAATAATGCTTATTGGAAGGAAAATACAATCCAGCAGGAACTGATTGAAATTACTGAAAGAGAACATGGACACTTACCTGAAGCTGATCAAACAGTTCTCAATATAGTGATGGGAGAAAATTATGTATTATTAGATGATACCTATAATTTTCAGATTGGATATGATCAGGTGGCTGATAATAGAGGACAATATTTTATTTTTGAATTGCCACTGACTCCATTACCAGCGATTATTCATTATTTGTCTGCTGATAAACCTTGGAATACTTATTCTGTAGGTCGTCTACGTGAAGTTTGGTGGAAATATAATCAGCTAGAGTGGGCTCAAATTAATAATCAAGAAGAACTTGTTGTAAAAAAATCTAAATATCAAGCATTGATCATTACAGGTAGTCAGCAATTAGAACAAATTGATTACATAATTAATCATTTGTCTGATTATAATATTCATATTGTGACTTTTACAGCTATGGGAGATACTCTCAAAAGTCTAGCCAGTTACGAGAATGTGAAATTGCATCCAAATGTCATGAAATGGATGTGTCGGAAATTGATTGAGGAATGTGATGTTTATTTGGATATCAATCATGAGGGGAAATTTCCAGATGTGTTAGATTGGGTACAAGGAGCTCAGAAGACAATTTTAACATTTGACAATGTGGTTAATCCTTATCATGTAGATCACATTTTTCCGCATGAGAAACCTCAGGATATGATTGACTTTTTGAAGGAACTTCAAACTAAAGATTGTCTATGAGTGATTTGTTTTTAAAAATACTAAATTAGAGATTTAAAATGAAGATAAATATTACAAATATTTACGGTATGTCTGGTCAAAGTACAGCCTTAATCGCCCAGAATGAAACCGTTAAAATTGCAAGAAAATTAGACTTTCACGAGCTTGGTTTTTACTTTTACAACATCTATAGTGATAGTCAAGGTGAGTTGAATAGCCGTTTAGATGGTGTTTTAGCTAAGTTGGGTTATGGAGATATCGTTGTTTACCAATCTCCTACATGGAATGGTAGAGAGTATGATCAGACTTTTATTAGAAAATGTAAGATTTTAAATACGAAAATCATTACCTTTATCCATGACGTACCACCGCTCATGTTTCCATCAAATTATTATTTGATGCCTGAGTACATTGAGATGTATAACCAATCGGATCTAGTAATTGTTCCATCAGAAAAAATGAAGGAACGTCTGATTCAGGAAGGATTAACAGTTCAAAAGATTATTATTCAAGGTGTGTGGGATCATGTTCATGAATATCCTTTGAGACAACCAGTTTTTCAGAAAAAACTATCTTTTGCAGGTAGTGTGGAGCGCTTTGAACACTTATCCAACTGGACTCATACAACACCTCTCGATATTTTTTCAGAGTCTAATCAAGAGAGTCATCACCCTACAGTTTCCTTTAAAGGCTGGAAAACAGATCCAGAGTTGCTTTTTGCTTTGTCAGAGGGTGGCTTTGGCTTGGTATGGGGGACCAGTGAAAATCCAGCTGATGAGGAAGACTATTATCGATTGAATATCTCTCATAAAGTCAGCACTTATCTTGCAGCAGGAATTCCAGTAGTAGTACCATCCTATCTCTCAAATGCCAGTTTCATAAAGGAAAAAGGCTTAGGTTATGTAGTAGATAGTTTGGAAGAAGCCAGTCGTCTTGTAGAAGAAACTACAGCAGAAACTTATCAACAGATGGTTGAAAATGTATACAAAGTTAGTTATGCCTTGAAACAAGGCTACTTTACAAAAAAATTATTGATTGATGCAGTGATGCAGGTTTTGGATATCTAGAACATGATAGTTATGGATCGCCCTCATCCATTAGGATGAGGGAATGCCATTATTGGCAAAGGATTAATTTATAGATTCAGCTATGTTTATCAAAATATCCCATCAATCGAATAAGTAGGAGAAAAAATTGAAGATAAAATTGACATCAGTCGTTGTGAAACGGGTCCTGTGGACAATTTCTTTCTTATTCATTTACGTTTTAGGAAGCAGAATGACCCTTCCCTTTGTAAACGTTAATGACACGAGTTTTTTGGGTGGAACTGCTGCTTTCTTGGCCTTTTCTACTGCTATAACAGGTGGCAACCTTCGTAGTCTTTCCTTATTTTCAGTTGGACTATCTCCATGGATGTCGGCGATGATTTTATGGCAGATGTTTAGTATGTCTAAGAAACTAGGTTTTCAAAATTTACCAATTGAAATTCAAGATCGTGGGAAAATGATTCTAACGTTTGTTATTGCTTTAATCCAAGCATTAGCTATTACTCTTAATCTCCCTATTCAGTCAGGGGTTAATTATGGACTGGTATTGACAATGAATGTTCTACTCTTGATCGCGGGTACCTTTTTCTTGGTTTGGTTATCGGATCTGAATTCTTTGTTTGGGGTAGGGGGTTCTATAGTTATCTTAATGTCCAGCATGGTTATTAGTATGCCACAAAACATCCTAAATAGTATAAAAGAATTACAGGTTAGTCCTGTATTGATTATGGCTCTTCTAATACTTTCCATCGTATTTTTAGCAATTGTAGTCAGAGTTCAGCGAGCACGTTATAGAATTTTGGTAAATAAGATTATGATCCACAATCGTTTTAAGCGTTATTCTTATTTGGATATTTTGCTAAACCCAGCTGGAGGAATGCCCTTTATGTATGCCATGTCCTTGGTATCCATCCCACAATATAGCTTGTTGCTTCTTCACATGGTTTTACCGAAAGAATCGTGGATTGGAGAGTGGATTAGCCGCTTTGCAATTGGTCAGCCAATTTGGGTCTTCACTTATATTGTTGTTTTATTTATATTGGGACTTGCTTTCTCTTTTGTTAATATGAATGGAGAAGAAATCGCTGAGAAGATGAAAAAATCTGGGGAGTATATCTATAATATATATCCAGGAGAAGAAACAAGTCGTTATATCAATTGGCTGATCGTACGTTTTGCAGTAATTGGTTCGACCTATACTGTTCTTATGGCAGGATTACCAATGTTGATTGTATTATATGATCCACGCTATATGCAACTAACGATGCTTCCAGGTTTATTTTTGATTTTTAATGGAATGGTGTTTAATATCAAGGAAGAAATTGATGCTTTGACCTTAAATGAGAATTATAGACCACTCTTAGAAATTGATTCATAAATGTGAGGAGAAACTATGTATTATTTCATTCCTTTTTTGGAGCGTAACAATCCATCTTGGCAAGCTAGTATTGTGCCTTGGTATAGAACTCCTTATCGCTTAGAATTTGATGATATCTTACACCAAATTCGTATCTTTAAACGCCAAGAATTAGAATCTAAGATGCTATGGTTGACTTATCATCCTCATCTGCGCTATTTGTTACACAGACAAGATTTATTGGAATCGGATGTTTTCTCCGTTTTTGATGCTATTCAAAATATTGAAGATGAGGAGATGCATCCTTTACAATTAAAGGATTTAGCATGGGATGAAGATTGTGACTTTATCTATACTCCTTTTGTAGTTGTAGTTAAGCAACAAGGGGAACTCTATGCTCATATTGAATATGGTTCAGAAGGCTTTATTAGCTACATCACTTATTTTAAGGATAATCAAGTTGATTTTATTTGCTATTTTGATGATCGAGGTTTTTTGTCTAGTCTTGTAGAGTATAGGGATCAAAGACCAGCTACACGCTATTATTATAATGCAGAGGGACAGTGGCAACTGAGGGAAAATTTGCAGGGAGAAGAGCCAATTGTAAAGGTGAATCCAGCGGTAAGCTACCGTTTTGAAAAATTAACTTATGAGAGTATAGATGAAGTTATCTGGGAATTCTTAACAACATTTTTAAATCAAGATTATCAAGTTGGAGATTCGTTTGTTTTGGCAGCTAATACCAAGTTTCAAGATCAATTATTAGAAAGATTGCCAGAAGAAGCTCCTAAAATTATAAGTTTCTTTATTGAACGAAATCAAGCAGATGATTTGCAGGCTCATCGTCAGGTAGTAGAACAGTCTAGATTTTTGATTAGTGATCGGAAAGATTTTCTTGAGCGATTACAAGAGGCCTATCCCCAATTTACTTCTAAAATGCACCATTTACCATCTTTTGATACGCGCTTAAAGCTGGGCCTTAGTCAACGATTAAAGGAATCGAAAATCTATGTCCAATTAGATATACAGATGCAACAAGATCCAGAAGTCCTGTATGAAATTTTGTATTTCGTATCGAAAAATCCTTTGACTGAGGTTGTTTTTTCAGTATTTAATGCAGAAGGCTATCAAATTGAAGCTTTGCAGGAGCAACTCGATTCGCTCATTCTTGAACGTCTTAACCCAAGAGATTTGTTAAAGGATTCTGTGGTATCTGATGCAGAAAATACATTAGAAGAAAATACCAAGGATGATTACCGCTTTAAGATTATCAATCTAAATGATGAGATGGGCTTAATTCGTGAGTTAGAATATACTCGTTTAATTGTTGATTTGAATCCAGTCGCTAATATTTACACACAGATTGCAGGGATTAGTGCAGGAATTCCTCAAATCAATCTACAAGAATCAGAATATGTGACTCACTTACAAAATGGGTATATTCTATCAGATTTGTCAGAGTTTAGTAAGGCAGGACACTATTTTTTAGATACCCTGAAACATTGGAATCAAGCCTTAATTTACTCAATTGATAAGATTCGACAAAATACGGGTGATCAATTTGTAGACAAGTGGGAAAAATGGTTAGAGGAGGCAAAAAGTGAGCAATAAATTACAGATTTTGCAGATAGGTAGCAGAAACTGGAGCCATATCTATGATCTTCCTGAAAATATGGAGTGGCACTTCTTTTGGCCAAAATCAACGACTGCCATAAAGAAGGTCATGAAAATGGAAGGCCTAAGAACTTTTTCAGCTGTTTTGATTGAAAACCCTGAGCATTTATCGGATTTGATTCCGTTGATGAGAAAGATCACTCCTTATACGATTTTCTACCCTGATACAGCTGAGCCTCAATCAAAAGATGTTCAAGATTTTTTGAAAAAAATCTGTGCTCAAGCAACAGATTTTTCAAACCCATCAGGACTTTTACGACTCTTATCTAAGGCCCTGTTTAGAGGGCAGTATGGAGATAAGTTAGTTCCAATTGATATGATTGTCAATCCTGCTTTTACGGGAAGGGTTCGATATAACGGTTATGAAAATCTAGAACTCCTAGGGAAGTATGGTCAAGACTTTCGCCCCTTAATTAGTTGGAAGTATAATATCCGAGCTAGCGAATTTAACCCAGTTGAACTCTGGCTCGAATATGAGAAAGATTGGACTTGTGACATTCGCCTGATCGTTCGAAATATTCAAGATGGATCTACTGCTAATTTTGTAAAAGAGCGAGTTTTCACAGTTGAAGATATGCAGTCAGCCTTGGTACTGGATGATGATTTTTCTTCATTTATCAGTATCTCTTTAGAAGCCCGAGGAGCAGGATGTCTGAAAATAGGAGCTCTTCACCAGCGTTTGACGCGCTACCAATTTGGTAAATATGTTCTTGGTGGGGGAATCATTCATAATGAAAAGCGTGAGGAAATCAATTACTTTTTCTATCCAGGAGACTTTAAGCCACCTTTGAATATCTATTTCTCTGGTTATCGACGAGCCGAAGGATTTGAAGGTTTCGGAATGATGAGATCTCTTGGTACGCCTTTCATTCTTTTTCAAGATCCTCGGATAGATGGAGGAGCCTTCTACTTGGGTGATGACTGTCTTGAGAATGGTGTTCGAAATGTCATTCAAGAACATCTGGATTTATTAGGATTTTCCAATAAGGAATTGATCCTTTCGGGTATGTCCATGGGGACTTATGGAGCTATGTATTACAGTTCTTTCTTTGAACCTAAAGCTGTTATCGTTTCAAAACCCTTGGCTAATCTTGGCTTGATAGCAGAGAGAGGCAGACTTGAGGCACCTGGGCTTTTCCCAACCGCCTTTGATATCTTACGTCATCATTCTAGAGGGGATGCTAGTATAGATGCTATGAGATCCTTGGATGATCGTTTTTGGACTCCTTTTAAACAGGCAGATTTTAGTCAAACAATCTTTGGACTCTCTTATATGAAAGACGAGGACTATGATCCATGTGCCTATGATAACTTAGTAGAGGCCCTTTATCATACGGGTGCCCGTATTATGTCAAAAGGAACTTCAGGACGCCACAATGATGATAGTAGTACCAGTACTGCGTGGTTCAAGAATTTTTATAAGATGATTTTAGAGCAGGATTTTGGGAGAAAGTTTTAATGATGTTCAAACGGAATAAAGAAATATACTGGGGAGAGTTTAAAGGAGGAAGTTCAGGGGATGGTAGGCAAAATACATTTTTGTATGGTTCTATTGTCCTCTATCATTCAAGAGACCATGTTTATCTGGAGAATACTATGGTGAATTCTGGTACGATGATTCATGAGTGGACCTCAAGTTTTAACTTTCAAGGGAACCGCTTAACCCCAACATTACCTCTTTTAAAAAAGGGGCATTCTTATCGTTTGACGAGTCAGATGACTGTTCAACCTCAAAATGGTTTATATTTTAGACTCATTTTTATGGATCGTTATGATAGGCAGGTTGGTCAAGTAATAGAAAAAAACTTTGATTTCACCTTTACTTATCCTGAAGATGCCTATCATTACAAAGTACAACTGTTGAGCGCAGGCTTTCAATCAGTTGACTTTCATTCATTTTCAATAGAAGAGGACTATTCTGAACAAGATGTGGAAAAATAATAGACAGTTGAGCAAGGTGAAAAAAATCTTGCATCAAATCAATCTAAAAAAAGATGAGATGGCCTCGCTAACAGATGATGAATTAGCAGGAAAAACTCAAGAATTTAAAGAGAGATTGGCTGCTGGAGAAAGTTTAGATGATCTTCTGGTAGAAGCTTTTGCAGTTGTCAGAGAGGCTGATAAACGAATCTTAGGAATGTTTCCCTACGATGTACAGGTCATGGGGGGAATTGTCATCCACCAAGGGAATGTTGCGGAGATGAATACGGGCGAGGGGAAAACTCTGACCGCTACGATGCCAGTCTATCTCAATGCTTTATCAGGGCAAGGTGTTATGCTAGTGACTACAAATGACTATCTTGCCAAGCGTGATGCAGAGGAGATGGGACAGGTCTATGAGTTCCTAGGTTTGACCATTCGTATTCCTTTTTCTGAAGACGAGGATGAAGAGTTAACTCCTGAAGATAAGCGGGAAATTTATAGTGCTGATATTGTTTATACGACAAACAGTGGTCTTGGTTTTGACTACTTGATTGATAATCTAGCCTCTAGTGACGATAAAAAGTACATGCCGGAATTTAACTTTGTTATCGTAGATGAAGTGGACTCTGTTTTACTGGATAGTGCTCAAACTCCCTTGGTCATTTCAGGTTCACCCAGGGTACAGTCCAATTTTTATGGAATTATTGACACCTTGATGACAACTCTAGTTGAGGGTCAGGACTATATCTTCAAAGAAGAAAAAAAAGAAGTCTGGCTTACTACTAAGGGTGCTAAAACAGCGGAGAGCTTTTTAGGTATTGATAACCTCTATTCAAAAGAGCATAGTGTACTAGCAAGACACTTGACCTTTGCTCTACGAGCTCATACCTTATTTAAACGGGATAAAGACTATATCATCCGTAAGGGCGAGAAGGACGAAGAACTCGTATTGATAGATCAAAGTACAGGTCGTTTATTAGAAATGACTAAATTACAGGGTGGTTTACACCAAGCCATTGAGGCAAAGGAGCATGTTCCCTTGTCTGAAGAAACACGGGCGATGGCCTCCATTACCTACCAGAGCTTATTTAAAAAGTTTAAAAAAATCTCTGGGATGACTGGGACAGGAAAGGTTGCAGAGAAAGAGTTTTTAGAAACTTATGGCATGTCAGTGATTCAAATTCCTACTAATCGTAAGAAACAGCGAATCGATTATCCAGATAATCTCTATGTTACCCTACCTGAAAAAGTGTATGCATCGCTTGCTGAGATTAAATATTATCATGCAAAGGGAAATCCTTTATTGATTTTTGTTGGATCAGTAGAAATGTCGGAACTCTACTCCTCTCTATTATTACGAGAAGGAATTGCTCATAACGTTTTAAATGCCCATAATGCAGCGCGTGAAGCTCAGATGATTGCAGAGTCAGGTCGTATGGGAGCTGTGACAGTTGCGACTTCTATGGCCGGTCGTGGGACTGATATTAAACTTGGTCCAGGAGTTGCTGAACTTGGCGGTCTAGTTGTCATTGGTACAGAACGGATGGATAGTAAGCGTATTGACTTACAAATTAGAGGACGTTCTGGGCGACAGGGAGACCCTGGGCTATCAAAATTCTTTGTGTCACTGGAAGATGATGTGATCAAGAAGTTTGGTCCTTCTTGGATACATAAGATGTATAAGGACTATACAGTAAATAAACAGATAAGCCCAGAACTTTTAGAAGGAAGACGCTATCGGAAATTAGTAGAAAAAGCGCAGAAGGCAAGCGATAGCGCTGCTAGATCATCAAGAAGGCAAACCTTAGAGTATGGTTTTGTTGTAGATGTTCTGGATGAGTTCGTAAGAAAAAGCTTGGCAGAAGAACCCTTTGAAAGTAGAGAAGAACTGTATCATTTTATCGTTAAAAATATCAGTTTTCTTTACCATGCAGTTCCGCGAGAGTTAGATCTGACGGATAAGGATGCAATCAAGCTAGTTCTGGAGACAACCATTCAAAAGAGTCTACAAGAGAAACGAAAGCTTCTGGAAACTCATGACTTCTTTTCAGATTTTCAGCGTTTAGCATTGCTAAAAGCAATAGATGATAATTGGGTAGAGCAGGTGGACTACCTTCAACAACTGAGTCTAGCGATTGGTGGGCAGTCAGCTGCTCAAAAGAATCCTATTGTCGAGTATTACCAAGAAGCCTATCATGGATTCGAAGAAATGAAAAGGCAAGTCAAGAAGGATATGGTTCGCAATCTTTTATTGAGTCGAGTAGACATTTCACCTGATGGGGAAATTATGGCTTATTTTCCATAAAAAGGGGACAATATGACAATTTACAATATAAATTTAGGAATTGGCTGGGCTAGTAGTGGTGTTGAATACGCCCAAGCCTATCGTGCTGGTGTTTTTCGGAAATTAAATCTGTCTTCTAAGTTTATCTTTACAGATATGATTTTAGCCGATAATATTGAGCACTTAACAGCCAATATTGGTTTTGATGATGATCAAGTGATCTGGCTTTATAATCACTTTACAGATATTAAGATTGCACCGACTAGCGTGACAGTGGATGATGTTCTGGCTTATTTCGGTGGTGAAGAAAGTCACAGAGAAAAAAATGGCAAGGTTTTACGTGTTTTCTTTTCTGACCAAGATAAGTTTGTTACCTGTTATTTAGTTGATGAGGACAAGGACTTGGTTCAACATGCCGAGTATGTTTTTAAAGGAA
>QWCT01001123.1_pt1 | contig 15429 bp, 30 predicted proteins | sample 1972681 | NCBI WGS metagenome assembly QWCT01 (sample SAMN09866701, study PRJNA288562) | Human oral metagenome isolate pre3_saliva, whole genome shotgun sequencing... | isolation source: mouth | host: Homo sapiens | place: USA: California | reverse complement strand
AGAGAAACAGAAAAAAGGTAAGAAGAAGATGAAACAAATAGGTAATGTTGAAGTACCACAAGAAGCATTCTTATCAGTACTTAAATTTGATACAGATGAAGAATAATAGTAACATTTACATTAAAATTTTAAAAATAAAAAAAGATTATTAATTTAATCAATAGTAAAAGGAGATGATTATTTGAGTATAAAAAATGATATAAACCCTAAAATAACAGTAATAGGTGGAGGAACACGGAAATAGTGTACTTCTAAAAGGACTTAAAAAAATAACTAAAAATATTACAACAATTGTTGCAATGGGTGATAATGGTGGAGGAACAGGAAAGTTAAGAGAAGACCTTCGGAATGCTTCCACCTCGGAGATATAAGGGCATGTATGCTTGCACTTTCAAATACAGAACCTGAAATGGAAAAATTGTTAAATCATAGATTTCAAAAAGGAGAATTAAAAGGACAAAGTTTCCGGAAACCTATTTTTAGCAGCACTTAATGAAATACATCGGAAGTTTTGAAAAGGCAGTAACTAAGGGAGCAAACCTTTTAAATATAACTCGGAAAAGTATATCCAATGACAACTACAAATGTTAATTTAGTAGCTAAGATGGAAGACGGAAAGACTATAATAGGAGAAAGTGAAATTCCAGAATATGCAGAAAAACAAAATACATATATAGAAAAATTATATGTTGACCCAGAAAATCCAAAACCAATGGATGGAGCAATAGATGAAATAATGGGAGCAGATATTATAGTAATAGGACCACGGAAGCCTATATACATCTATTATACCTAATTTCTTAGTAGATGGAATAACAGATGCAGTAAACAAGAGTAAGGCAAAGAAAATATATATTTGTAATGTCATGACACAATATTATAGTAAAAAGATATGCAGATATGGACCAATATCAGATATTAATTACAGGTGAAGATTTAGCATATGGTGTTGAACATAATATGAAAATGATTACAGGTGATATATTAGATACAAACAAATATGTAAAACATGATACAGATAAAGTTTCTAAGATTATAAGGGAGATATATTTAAAAGAAGCAAATACAAAGGAATTTAAAAAATGAGATTAGATGATAAGGTAAAAGAACTTTTTAATATATCTAAGACAAAGGCACAGAAATATATAAGAGAGGGGATTGTTAAAATTGATGATAAGATAATAACAAAACCAGGATATATATTAAAAGATTTAAAAGATGAAGAAAAATATAATATAGAAATAATAGAAGAAAAAAATAAGTATATATATGTATCACAAGGTGCATTAAAACTTAAAAAGGCAGTAAAAGAATTTAACTTAGAGGAAATATTAAAAGATAATATTTGTATAGATATAGGTAGTAGTACTGGAGGATTTACAGAAATTCTTTTAGAAAATAGTGTAAAGAAAGTATATAGTATTGATGTTGGAACAAGTCAGCTAGATGAAAAATTAAAGAAAAATAATAAGGTTATATCTATAGAAAATACAGACTTCAGAAATATACAAATAGATAAAGAAAATAAGTTTAGAAATGATAATATTGATACAATAGTAGGAGACCTATCGTTTATATCTCTTAAAAAGATTATAGATAAAATAGTAGAAATAGCACCAGAAAATATAATCCTGCTTATAAAACCGCAATTTGAAGCAGGAGAAGATATTGCAAGAAAATATAATGGGGTTATAGATGATAAAAAGAAACATATAGAAATAATAGAAGATATTATTTGCTATTATTTAGATAAATTAAATAATAATAGTGTTAATAATAATTATTATTATAACAATAACAATAACAAAAATCATAAAAATAATGAAAATCAAAAATATATATTGAAAGGTTTTACATATTCAGAAATATTAATTAATAACTTAAAAGAAAAAAAGAATATTGAATATTTAATGTATATAGGTAAAGATATAAATAGATTAGAAAAGAATATAGAAAAAGAAGAAAAAGAAAAATACAATTATGATATAAAAGAGATTGTAGAAAAAGCTTTTAATGAAAAAATACAAAAATTATTAAAAAATTAAGACATAAATAAAAAGAGGTATTTATGAAAGATGAAAAGGAAAATGTAAGAAGAATTAAAGAAATGGAAGATATATTAGATAAATCTAGTGAACTATTTAAACAGTTAGATAATATATTAGATAAAGTAGAAGCTAATATACCTAATTACAGGAAATTAGATAATTATTATAGTAGTAAATATTGGTTTGAGGATGAGAAAAGTTATAGTAAAGGAGAGCTTCCAGAAGATTTAAGATGTGGGGTATTATCTGAAGATCTAGCATATAACCTATTTGGAGAAAATCAAGATTTAGCTATAAGAATGATAGAAATAGCAACAAAAATGTTAAGAAGACAGTAACCTTTATTTAAAAAAACTTAAAGTTATTGAAAAAAGACTTTAACAGTGTTATATTGTTGATATAAGAAGGGAGATAAAAATGGCAGAAGAAGAAAAAAATAAAGCTAAAAAGGCAAAAAAGCCTAATACTAGTGATAAAGAGAAAAAAGAAAATGTAGAAAATACAAAAAAGAAGAAAAATAACAATAGCCAAAATGAAAATTCAAAAAAAGTAAAAAGCACTAATAAGAAAGAAAGAGTAAAACCTAAAAAAGAAGAAAAAGAAGTTGCAGAAGTAGAAGTAAAAGAAACTCCTACAAAAAAAGATGAGTTTGAAATAAAACAAACAATAACAAAGAAAAAAGAAAACACAGGTTTAAAAATTTTAGGAATAATAGTATTACTTGTAATTGTATGTTTAGCAGGATTATATATTAAGTTTGTAGTTATTGATAAAAATACAATTGGTGAAGTAACAAAAGCATTAATGCAAACATTATCACCACAAGAAAAATTATTTGTAGCATTGAAAAATACACAAAATGAAAAAAATGTAGAAGAAAATATAAAATTAAAGGTTACAGAATTTAATTCTACAGATATTTTAGGTAATGTAGCAGCATTATTAGGTAAAAAAGAATTAAATGATACTATAAAAGGGTTAGAATTTAGTGCAAATGTAAAAAAAGTAAATGGAATTACAAATGTTTTATCAAAACTAAATTATAAAGAAAAGAGCATAATTGATGCAGAAATTTACCAAGAAGAAGGTAAAGAAGGAGTAGCAAAATTCTTTAATGATGAAGATTTAGCAATAAAATTACCAAAAGGAACTGCTATAGATACAAAGAAAATGGCAGAATATATAGAAATAATTGAAGAATTACATAGGACATATGATTCTAAATATTCAGAAATTATAAAATATATAACTGAAAATATAATAAAAATTGAAGAAAAAAATGATAATATAATAGTAAGATTTAATCTAGAAAACTTAAAAGATGGATTACAAGGTTTAATGGAAAAAATTAAAGATAAACCAGAATTTGTTATAGATACATATAAGGCAGTTGATAAACTTTTAGAAAAACTAGAAAAATCAGGTGACTATAAGTTATTAAATTTAAAAGAACAAGATTTAAGAACTACTAGAGAACAAATTAAAGAAATATTAGAAAATATTACACCAGAAGGTATAAAAGAAGATGCTAAGGAAGTAATAAAAGATTTAGAACAATTAGAAAAATTAGGATTAAAAGGTAATGTAGAACTTAAGTTTACATTAAAAGATAAGAAAATATCTAAATTAGAAACAAAGATACAAATAGATAAAATGGTAAAAATTGAAACAGTAGCAGAATTTAAATATGGAAATGCTAAGATAGAAAAAATTAAATATAATGAAGAAGTATTAAAAAAAGAAGATGAAACATTAAGAAATGTAACAACTAAGATGACAATGCAAATACTATCTTTACCAGTAGCACAAAGATTAATGCAAAGTGTACAAGGATTTGGTAATACTGATTCAAGAGATAATGCAGGAACAGAAAATAATACTGAAAATACACCAAGTCAAGATGTAGAGTAAAATTATAATAAAACAGGGAATTATCCCTGTTTTTAGTTTGTGTAAAATAAAAAATATGTTATTATATAATAAGATATAAAAAAGCTATAAAAAAATTGTAATTTTCCTGTTGTAATTCAGTAGGAAAGAGGAGGAAAAAATGATAAAAAAAGTGTTAGAGTTGAAAAAGAAGAATGTTAAGGAATTATTAAAAGAAAAAAGAAAATTTCGGAACAAATTCAGAAAAGGAAAAGTAAAAAGAATAATGGAATATTATTTTGAGAAGAATAATTATTCCATAAATGAAATAGAAAAATATTGGAAATTTTTAAAATTCTATGATTTAGGAGAAATTTTCTTAACAAAAGCTTTAAGAAGGAAAATAAAAGAAGGAGGGAAAATAGGTTATATAGAAAGGCTCAAAATAAATGTTGCAAATCAACATTTAGTGCCCTTTATACTTAAAAAAAGATTGATAAAGAAATTCTTGTCTTGATTAAAAGACAAGAAAAGGATAAAAAAAATAGAGAAATAATTAATACCTATATAGTTGCAAAACTTATGGATATTAATTATGAAGAAGAGTTTGATAATCCAATAATTGGACTCTTAACGTTTTATCTATTGTATTCAGATGGAATAGATAAAGAAGAAATAGATAAAATGTATAACTTCTTTAAATCTAATATTATTCATATTGAGAAAATCTTGAAAGATTAAAGTTTTGAGGATAATATTAGATTAGATCAATAGTAAAAAATATTTTAATAATTATTAAAATAGGAGATGATATGCTATGTATAATAAAGAAAGGTATCTAAAAATTTTTGAGAATTTTTTGACTAATATGATGGGCAATAGCAAAAGTAAAAATGAACTTATTTGAATTAAGTTTAAAATAAGTTTGTTTTAATACACCTAATAAATTTTAGGTGTATTTTTGTATACTTTACATAAATTAAAAAAAATGTTATAATGTTACTATATTGTAATACAAATGTAATAGAAAAAGTGCTAGGAGGAAAATATGGAATTAGTACCAGATATACAATTAAAAGAAGAAAACAATAAGGTAATATTAGTAGGAGAGGTTATAGAAAAATATAAGAAAAGTCATGAGACATTTAATGAATTATTCTATAGCTTTAAAATATCTGTAAAAAGATTAAGTGGAGATACAGATGAACTAGAAATAGTTATTTCTGAAAAGATATTAGATGAAGATATATTATCTGTTGGTAATATGGTTATAATTGAAGGAGAAATAAGATCATATAATTATATTATTGAAAATGAAGAAAAGAGAAAACTTATACTTAGTGTATTTGCAAAAGATATAAAAAAGGTAACAGATGAAGATTTAACAACAAATGAGGTTACACTAGTAGGATATGTTTGTAAAAAGCCTATATATAGGAAAACACCATTTGGAAGAGAAATTGCAGATATATTATTAGCGGTAAATAGGGTATATGGAAAAAGTGATTATTTACCATGTATAGCATGGGGAAGAAATGCTAAATTTGCAGAAAATAACTTAGAAGTTGGAGATAAGGCAAAAATAGTAGGAAGATTCCAAAGTAGAGAATATGTTAAGAAAAATGGCGAAAAAGAAGAAAAGAAAGTTGCATATGAAATATCACTTTCAAGTATAGAGAAAATAAAAGAAGAAGAAGTAGAAGTTGAAGTTGAAGTAAAAGAGGAAGCATAAAAATATATAGTATAAAAAAATGGTAGAATGTTTTGTTCTACCATTTTTCTTATTTAATTATAACGTATTGGACCTGAAATATTTGCTTTTTTATTATTTTTATCATTATTCTTATTAAAAATATTTAATCCATTTTCCTTATATGTTATATCTTGTTCTAATCTTGAATCTGCAGATTCAAAATTATAATCTTTAGATTTAAATCCGCTATAATATTCATCTGTAATTTCTGAAAGTTTTACAGCTCCTACATCATAACCGCCTTTATCTTTTCTTATCCTATAAACAGGGGCACCTTTTTTTGCACCCATAATTTTACCTGCACCAATAAGAGGAACATTATCCCATTTAAGTGAATCATCAAGTTTAAGTATTTGTTCAACTGTTGAATCATCAGCATTTGGTTTACTACCAGTCCAATCTTTTTTAGTTCCAAAATGATTTGCCCATACTTGCATTTCATCAAAAGAAGTATCACCAAAGATGAACTTACTTGCAAATGTATCTAAAAGTTCAGTTTTTGTTATTTTTCTAGACATTGTTTCAAGTGTTTCACCAGATATTGTAAGTCCAATATTATGTTTTGTAAAATCTGATATTTGTTCTAAAGTTGTTTCATTCATATATGGTCTAAAGTCATCAAAATATATGAAGTTTGGTGTTCTATCTTTACTTGTATTAGATGAAGATGCTGATGAGTAAAGATTGAAAATCAATGATCCGGAAAGATTTATGGTTTAAATATGATTTACTTGAAAGCTCACCTTTTCTTAAACAAAATAGTAATACTTTTCCGTTTTGAATAGCATCATCAAAGTTTACATTATTATTTCTATTACATAATAGTGTTTTAAGTGATGGATTTTTTATAATATTATCAAGTATTGATGTTGGTGCTTTAATTTTTCTTTGTAACATTCTACTTGCAGGAGATTTTTCATAAAAGTTTGTTTCAAAATATTCTAATAATCCTGGAAATTTATCTTGTGAGAAAAGAGATCTGTTTTTTTCTACTAATGCTTCTATAAGTTTAAAGTTTAAAAGTAATTTTAACATATCTTCTATTGTTGGAAGTTGTCCTGTATGAGTGATAGGATAAGTTTCCTTTAAAAGAATTGCTAAATTTTGGAATATTTGAACTATTTGTATACTTTCTAATCCGTTTACCGAATACCATTATCATCTTTATGTTTAGAATCTGTTGGAGATATTAGAAGATATATAAGTTCAACAATATTTGATGCAACCTTATATGAATCTTTATTTTCAAATGGGTTTATACCAACACTATTACTATCTAGTGGGTCTACTAATAAGTAGTTTATATTAAAATTATTACATACACGTATAATTCTATCAATACTTTCACGTTCATTAGATATATATGTAACACCTAAGTTTTTAGGTTTACCATTTTTTGTAAGTTCTGATATATATGAATTAAAAAAGTCTTCATTACCAAAAGTAGGTTCTATCATAGATAAATTGAAATTTTTATTTAAATATGTGTTATTAAATGTATCTGTAAGTTTTGCTTTTTTTGTACTTAAAAGAGAATATGCTAAGCTTTTTGATGCTTCTATTAAAAATCTTTTCTTCTTTATATCTTTTGCAATCATAGGTTCAATAACACTTTCTGTTTTACCCATTCCGAGTTTTACCCATTATAAGTAGGTGGTTAAGTCTAGAGGCTTCTCCTAAAACTACTTTTTTACCTGTTTGAGAATCTATACCAAAAGGCATTTCTAAACTATATGGACCTGTTTTCTTTTCTTTGGTATTAAATGTAATACCTTCAGCATCCATTATAGAATCTAATATATCATCATTATTTTGTATAAATACTGCAGGCCATATATATGCATAATATGTAAGTACAAATGGAAAATATATTGCAAGTGCTGAGAAAGCTTGTCTTATAATCCTATAATCTTCTATTATAACTCTTTGGTATTTAGGAGCAGAAAAAAATAGTGTCCATCCAATAGAATTAACTTGTGATACTATACATGAAAGTGCTAAAAATATAAATGCTATAGTATATATATTAAAGATTTTAACTTTTATCTCCTTATATGTTATATATTTTGATTCTATAATAAGTAGATATGAGATAAAAGGCATAACAATAGCTATAAGCATTTCTACAGTGGACCAATAATGTATACCAATACCTGTAAATATCATTAGCATAACTTCTACAAATCTATCTACAACTAAATATACGGTTATAAGTGAAAAAATCACTCCTAAAAATGTATTTTTATCAGTTTTTAAAAAATCGCAGATTTTAGTAAATGTATTACTAAAAACGTCTATAAATACACCAAATATAGTTTCAAAAATTGCTATACATGTATCCATTATTTTTGTAAGCATAAATTCCTCTTTCTTTCTATTATTAATATTTTTAGTTTACCATAGAAACCTTATAAGTGCAATAAAATAGGTACTAATACTACAATCTATTTTAATTTTGTAATGATTGTTATATACTAAATATTAAGAACAGAAATTTCATATATTCCGAATTAAAATATAAGTAAATTAAGGTAATGCAAAATGGAATAAAGAGGTATAAATTATGAAGATAGTATATATGGGTACACCAGAGTTTTCTAAAGTTTGTTTAGAAGGTATTTTAGAAAATAATTATAATGTTACACTTGTTTTAACAAATGAAGATAAAAAAAATGGTAGAGGCCTAAAAATAGTTAAAAGTCCTGTTAAAATATTAGCAGAAGAAAATAATATTGAAGTATATCAACCTAAAAGCTTAAGAAATGATGAAACAATAGGAAAAATAAGAAGTTTAAATCCAGATATAATAATTGTAGTTGCATATGGTAAAATACTTCCAAAGGAAATATTGGAAATTCCTAGATATGGCTGTATAAATGTACATCGGATCACTTCTTCCTAAATATAGGGGAGCTGCACCAATACAATGGTCAGTTTTAAATGGAGATAAGAAAACAGGTATTACTACAATGTATATGGAACAAGGTATGGATACAGGTGATATGATAAAAAAAGAAGAGGTTGAAATAACAAGGGAAGATACAACTAAAACAATGTTTGAAAAATTAGCAATAGTTGGAAAAAATGTTTTACTTGAAACTTTAAAGATGATAGAAGAAGGTAATATTTGTAGAGAAAAACAAGATGAAAGTAAAGCAACATATGCACCAATGATTTCAAAAGATATGGGAATAATTGATTTTAACACTTCTTTTGAGGAAATATATAATAAGATTAGAGGACTTAATGATTTTTTAGTTGCAAGAATTGTTATACAAGGTAAGATATATAAGATATGGAAAGTATATGATAAGAAATATAATATTGAAGAAATAGAAGGAGAATTAAAGGAAATAAAAAGGAAAGACAGTTTAGGAAATGATTTAGAAATAATTATAAGTAAAAATAATAAAAAAAAGAGATTATTTTTTAAATGTAATGATGGTTATATAGAAATATTACAAATACAGCCAGAGTCTAAGAAAAATATGAAAGCACAAGATTTTTTAAATAGTAGTAATATTTTTTGATTTGTGAAATACTAAAAAATTAGAAGAATATTACAAATTATACACATTTAGATAAAAAAACATAAAAAAATCAGATTATATATTGAAAGAAAAAAAGCACTGTGCTATATTATAGGTAAATTAAGGATACTTAATTATATTAATAGGTTGTTACCTATATACAAAGGAAAAATTTTAAATTTTAAAATATTTAAAATTAATTTAAAATTTCATGTAAAAATTAATAGGAGGGAAAACATGAACAAATCAGAATTAGTTGATGCAATCGTTGCAAAAACAGCAGAAACAAAAAAAGCTACAGAAGCTACAGTTAACGCATTAGTTGAAGTAATAGCAGAAGCTTTAAAGAAAGAAGAAAAAGTACAATTAGTAGGATTTGGTACTTTCGAAGTTAGACACAGAGCTAAGAGAAAAGGAAGAAACCCACAAACTAATGAAGAAATGATAATACCAGCTTCAAAAGCACCAGTTTTCAAAGCAGGTAAAAACTTAAAAGAAAAAGTTAACTAATATATATATATATTGTTAATTATTTCTAAATTAAAGGTAAAGTAAGAAAAACTTTACCTTTTTTATTTTCTTTTTAAAGATTACAAATAAGTAAAAAAAATAAATAAAATAATTAAAATAATGCATAAACATTAAGAAATATATATAATATTTTGGGAAAGAAAATACTGTATTAAATATGTGATAAATAGATATATTAAAAAGAAAAGGAATAGAATATGTGTTATAAATATAAAAGAGGAATAACATTAATGGCATTAGTTCTAACAATAATAGTATTGTTATTATTATCTGCAATTACAATACAAATGACATTAGGTAAAGATGGATTACTTAATAAGACTAGTATTGCAAAAGAAGAATCTGATTATAATAGAGCATTAGAAGAAGTTAAAATGATTGTAGTAAAGGCAGGAGTAGAAGCAAATACAAAGAAGAAAGAGTTGGAAGTGTCAGATGTTATAGAAGAATTAAAAAAAGAAAGTGGATATACATACACTGTACTAGGAGAAAAACTTAATGTAAAACATCTAGGATATGAATTTGAAATAGGTAAAGATTTAAGTATAAAAGCAATAGGAAGAAATGGAAATGAGGTTGTATCAGCAGGTATTGTTAATGAAGAAGCCACACCTGTAGAGGAAGAAGATGATAGTCCAATATCAGTAGGAGAAGAAATAAGTGATGAATTATTAGAAGATAGTTCATATGATCAAACTACAAATATTTTTGATTATTCACAAGGAGCAAGGGTTACATATCTTACAAATCCATATAGTGCTGGAAATAGGATAGAAGCAAATCGGAGGATATATTGCTCCAGATTCTCCTAATCGGAAGTAGTAATTATTTTTGGAGAGATAGTAATCATTGGAATGCACAAGGTTGTGTTGAAAATGATGCAAGTATAGATAATATACAAAAACGTCATGATGGTTCAAGTAAGTCGAGCTCTTCATCGACAACAATGAATGATGGAAGAAATAAGAAGCAAACAATAATAATAGATCCAAGAGCAAATCAAGGTGATACTCAAAATTATACATATGAGGTAGATGAACTTTATATGGCATCAGCAAATTCTGATGGAGATGTAGGACAATACACCATATTTATAAGCAATGGTGGGCAAGATAGTGCTACAAATCCTAATAATGGTACATGGCAACAGGTAACATCAGGAACTTTAACAGAAGATGGTAAACTTTTTAAAATATATACTGGTAATTTAAGATTTAAGTATTTAAAGATAGAAATGTATTCAAGAAATAAGTATTATACAGAGCTTGCAGCAATAAAAGGATTTAAAAAAGTAACAGATTCTAATGAAACAGTTATATCTGCTAAGAAAGAAAATAATAAAATAAAAGTACTTACAGCAAATCAAAATATAGGTATAAGAGAGATTAAAGTAATAAGACCAGATGGTGGGCAAAATGTAACACAATATAATAACTTTGGGGTTATAAGATATAATTATAATGCTGTAGTAAATGGGCAACATAGAATAATTGTAACAAATAAGAATGGAGCTCAAAAAGAGATACAAGTAGATATGAGAGGTATATAAAAATGTAAAGGGGAGACTCTTTACATTTTTAAATTAGATTAATAGAGTATAAAACTTAAGATAAAATAATTGAAAAAGCAATTTGCATGTAATAATATATAGATAATAATATGATTTTAGGGGAACAAAATGGGACTTTTTACAAAAAATGACAAAAAGGAAATGATAGATAAATATTTAAAAAAATATATTAATGAAGATATATTGTTTGATGGTAAAAAAAATGATGATGAGGAAGAAGAAAAGGATGAAAAAGATTAAAAATAGGAAGGGTATAACATTAATAACTCTTGTAGTTACTCTTATTGTCCTTCTTATAATAGCAGGTATTACTATATCTTCAACATATTCAGAAAAAGGTATTATAGATAATACAAATAATATAAAAAGAAAAAATGCAGAAAGTGTTATTGAAGAAGAAATAAAAAATACAATAATGGGTAGAGCATATACTACAGGTGTATTTACACCACGGAAATATGAATATGCCATATAATCAAATAGCAAATTCTTTAAAAATAAGGGGAATTGTGGAAGAAGTATATGAAAATGGTACAAATGTTGATGTGAGATATAAGGGGCTTGGTGAAAATATTAGGATAAATCCAATAGTAGATAGAGTAAAGGCACAAAATAGTAGTGCAGATCAAAATATAAAAAATATATTTAACTAATTTTAGGATATTAAAGGAGAAAAATGTCAAAAAATAAGAAGAAAGGGAGAATTTCGAGAATTAGAGGAAATTTGAAATATACAAATGATGATCCTTTATGGAAAAAATTATTTTATGTAAAAGAAAATATAAAACAATATAAGGGAATTATAATAATTGTATCATGCTTATTACTCATAATAATTTTTTCTGTAATTTTAAATATTGTAGGAAATAAAAAGAAAATAGATAAAGATGTTGTTATAACAGAAAAAGATTATACTAAAGAAGATATAAAAAAAGAAGAAAAAAATAATGATAGTGATATGTCATTTTCTAATATTGATAAAACTATAGATGAGATTATAAATGAAAATAATATATCAAAAGAAGAAAAAGAAGTAAGAATATTTATAACAAGATTATATAAAGCAGGTGGATATAGTTCTAAAAAAACATATATTGAACTTTTAAAAAAGTTAAATCCTACATATAATATTGGAAAAATTACAGAAGATAATGATAAAGTATATGTTATTATAAAAAAAGTTGAAAATGGAAAAGAGAAAGAACAAGCAATAGATATTTCAAAAATCTTAGATAAGTTAAATTTTGATATTGAAATTTTAGCAAAGATTAATAAAATAAGAATAGATGAAAAAGCATTTAAATATGAAGATATAATAATAGATCCAGAAATAGATAATGAGAAAATAGAAAAATTTAAAAATATTATATTAAAAGATGTATTTGAAGAAAGATCAAATATTCAAAATAATATAGCAGAAAACAATGTTAATAATTCAAATATTACTAATCAAAATATGATAAAAGATCAAATTACTTCAGCTTTAAATTATTCTAAAGTAAAAGATAATGAGGTAGAATTACTATTTGTAGATAATAATAGATTAATTGCAAGAAGAACTATAGAAAAAGGAAGTGTACCTAAATTTCAAGAAATTCCAAGAAAAGATGGTTACCTGTTTATAGATTGGGATAAAAATATCTTTACAAAAGTATATGAAAATACTACATATACAGCAAGGTGGATTTCATTTAAAGATTTAGGCACAAGAATAATATGTTCTTTTGATTTAGATCGGAGGTGTTGGAACATTTCCATCATCAATTATAGAAAAAGGAACAACTATAAATGATATAATTGTAAAACAAGGACTTCGGAAATCCTGTAAAAGAAGGATATATATTTAAAGGTTGGAGTATAGATTTAAATAGTAAAATAGAAGAAGATACTATTATTAAAGCATTATGGAGTAAAATATAATGAAAATGGAAGAAAAAATAGGAAATATATTTAATAATAATAAAAAGATTATAATATACACAAAAAATGAAGAAGAGACAAAAGAGCTTGGAAGAATAATTGCAAAACTTGTAAAAGAAGAGATAAGAAAGAAAAAAAACTTAATACATATTGCATTAATAGGTGATTTAGGAGTTCGGAAAAACGAAGATAACAGAAGGAATATTAAGAGAATATGGAATGGAAGAACAAATATCTAGTCCAACATTTACAATAGTTAATGAATATATAAAAAATGATGAAAAGATATATCATTTTGATGTATATAGACTTTCAGATCTAGAAGAATTTTACGATATGCGGACGGAGATGAATATTATGATAGATCATTATGTATTATAGAATGGGCCGATATAATAAAAGGAGCACTTCCACAAAGATATATAAAAATAGAAATACAAAAAGATAATGATTTAGATGTTAATCAAAGAAAAGTAATATTAGAATATATAAAATAGACAAATGATAAGGGAAGAGAAGTTTAATAATATGGTAAAAAGTAGAAATGGTATAACATTAATAACACTTACTATAACAATTATTATAATGATAATAATAATGGGAATTATAGTTTCAATGGAACTTGGTAAATCACGGAATTATAGAAATAGCAAATTCTTCTAGAATATTACAATATAAGTATCAATTAGAGGAAAAAATAAATGAAGATATACTTTCATATGATAAAGAGATGAATGAGAAAATTTCTAATAGTTCAAGTAAAATATATACATATACAGAATATTTAAAAAAGATTATAAGAAAAGAAATAGAAAATATGGGACTTACAAATATTTTAAATTATAATAATATGAATATAAAATTAGATAATAGTAATAAAAATAAAGAAAATATAGAAATAGAGATTCCATTAAAAACAAAAGTAGAAGAAATGGTATCAATTGAACTTAATATAAAAAACACATATAAGGTTTATGATAATAATTTAGAAAGCCAGGAAGAAGAATATAAGGGAATAAAAAATATTACTATAAATTAAATAATAATATAAATAAAATAAATATAAGTAGATAAGAAAGGAAAAAAAATATGGACATCTCAGTTTCAATATTAGATTTAAAAGAAGATAGATTTGTAAAAGATATATATAATTTAGAAGAGGCAGGTATAAATAGTTTTCATATTGATGTAATGGATGGAAAATTTACAGAAAGTAAAAATAATATTGATAATATGTACTCAAAAACATCGATATTAAATCAAGTAAGTATTATGAAAAAAGATGTACATCTTATGACATATGATTTAGAAAGGAATATAGACCTATTTTCATTTTTAGAACCAGATATAATAACAGTACATTATGAGGCAATAATAAAAGAATATAATTTAGAGAAAGCAAAAAAAGAAATACAGATACAAAAGATAAAAGAAGTTATGGAATATATACGAAAAAAAGGGATAAAAGCTCGGAATTAGTATAAATCCATATACTGACGAAAAAAATATAATAGAAATATTACCATATATTTCAAACTTACTGTTTATGACAGTTGTACCAGGAAAAGGTGGACAAAAGTTTATACAAGACGTTTTACCTAAAATAAAAAATATATCTGATATAAGAGAAAAAGAAGGATATAATTTTTTAATAAGTGTAGACCGGAGGTGTAAATAATATTACTTCTAAATTTTTAAAAAATATAGAAGTAGACAATATAATTGTTGGAACATATATAACAAAAAGCAATAATTATAAAGAAAAAATTAAAAGTATAAAGGAGAGAACAATGTTACAAAATACAAAAGAAATGTTATTAAAAGCAAAAAAGGAAAAATATAGTGTAGGAGCATTTAATTTTACAAACTTAGAAACTTTACAAGGAATATTAGAAGCAGCAGAAGAAGAAAAATCACCAGTTATTCTTCAAACATCAAGCTCAGCTATAAAATATATGGGACTTCGGATATATTGTAAAAATGATTGAAGCAGCGGCAAAAAATGTGACAATACCATTTGCACTTCATTTAGATCATGGAGGAAGTTTTGAAATAGCAAAAGAATGTATAGATGCAGGATATACATCTGTAATGATAGATATGTCTAGTAAGCCATATGAAGAAAATGTTGCAGAAACAAGAAAAGTTGTTGAATATGCACATTTAAGAAATGTTACAGTAGAAGCAGAAATAGGAACACTAGCAGGT
>QWCT01001047.1_pt1 | contig 15475 bp, 19 predicted proteins | sample 1972681 | NCBI WGS metagenome assembly QWCT01 (sample SAMN09866701, study PRJNA288562) | Human oral metagenome isolate pre3_saliva, whole genome shotgun sequencing... | isolation source: mouth | host: Homo sapiens | place: USA: California | reverse complement strand
ACTAATAGCATTGTTATTTGTTCCTTTTTCATCTATTTCACCATTTGCATTTGGATTACTATAAATTACTGATGTTTCAGCAGCTTGAACTATATTATTTCCTAAATATGTATTAATTACTGGTAATTGATTTGCATTACTAACTAATAATCCAACTGCAACTGAAAATACTCCTACAGAAAATTTTCTTATCGCATATTTCTTATTTAATTCATATTGTCTATATATTTTATTTAACATTATTTCCTACCTTTTATTTAATATTTTATTTATTAGAATATCGGCAATTCAATTTGAAGATCCAATAAAATTGATTCAATATATTTTTAATTATAAAAAATATATATATCAATGAATAACAATTTTTATTTTGTTAAATATAAAAAAAAGAAATAGTAATAAAACTACTTCTTTAATTTATCCAAAGTATTTTTCAACAGAGAAATCGGTTAGGTTAGGATTCAAATTAAAATCCACTTTAATTTCTTTAATTCTTCCATTTGAAAATTCATCATAAAATGAAATTGTAATATCTTCTTCATCATAAAAAGTTGTTATAGAATCCATTGAATCCATTGTAATTCCATCTGCTTTTTTTAATTCTTCAATAAAATAGTAAAACTTATCAGAGAAATAAGTTTTGGATGTACCTGATTTAATATTATCAATTGCAAAAATTTTGATTTCTTCAAGAATGTTTTTAAATGTTTTTTTCATTTTTTATTACCTCTTTTTTCTTTATGTATTAATTATATACCATTGTTTTATATTTGTCAATAGTGAAATCAAAAAAATAAAAAAAGAATAGTTTTTAGCTATTCTTTAAGTTTTTATAATGTCATTGAATTTCTTATATTCAAAATTCTTTATCTCTTCTTTCATCTTATCGAAATCTTGATTTTCTTGTGTTTGTCCAGATGTAGCATTTTTGTCAACAGTTATAGCTTCACCTGTTTGGAAATCAAAATATGCTTGTTGGTCTTCTTTTTTAGAAATTTCCCTAGCTTCAGATGCGTCTTTACTAATAATAGAAACATCTAAATATAAATTGTTATCATAAGGAGATCTCCAGAGACCAAGAATGTGATTAGGTTTTTCTAATACATCTTTATGTTCTTTAATATAATTATCAACTTCTGTTTGAATCTGTTCGTCAGTAACATCTCCAGGTATTGCTTTAGAATATTCTGGGTAAGGACTAACTGCAAAACCATTATTAACATAAGAATTATCATTAATAGAAATAGATGCACCTGAATTTCCACTATTAAAATCATTACCTTTCATTTCTTTTAATTTAAATTCTTTTCTTTCTGTATTATTAGATAATCTATTATATAATTCTGTCCTATATTTATCTCCATTCTCATTATCTTCTAATGCTCTACTTTTTACTTCCTCTGTATTCATTGAGGATAATTCTGCTTTTTCTTCATTGATTTTATCAGCGTAATCTTGAGCATCCTGTATATTAGAAAAATGTTGACTTGAATCTCCTAAAGGACAATTACCTTCTTGTGCATGACATACTCCAGGTGTACCATCTTTTTTAACGTGATATTTTGCCATTTTTATTTCACCTCTTGTTATTTCTTCTTTTGAAAATATCAAATAAAAAAAGTAGCTTTAATAACTACTTTTATAATTCTTTAATATATTTTGTTGGGACTGAATCTACTAGCCAAACGTTATTTTTACTTAAATAGAATTTAAATCCATCTTTAACCATTTGTTTACTATCAATAATTAAAATTCTTAAATCACCATGCCTTTTACCAACAATAGATGCAGTTTCTTTATCTTCTGACAGATGAACATGGTGACGAGATTTTGGAATTAAACCTTCTTTTTTAATTGATTCAATAAATTTCAATGCGGTTCCGTGATAAAGAATATCTGGAGGCATTGTTTCATTTAAATCTAAATCTAAACCTTTAATTGAATGTCCTTGTACAGCCCGAATTTTAGTTTTATCTGAATTAAATTCATATCGTTTTTTGTTATCAGTTTCTACAATTTCAATTAATTCTTCCATTGATAAATTTAACGAATTTAATAGTTCTTTAACTGAAACGAAACCTTTATTATCCATTGTTAAATTTTTATCAGATGGTTTATGCCTCAATAAATAGGTTATATATTTACTTGTTTCAATATTCATTTTAATATCCTTATCTTTTAATAAATTTACGAATAGTTTTTTTATGTTTTAATGCAAATTTGATTAAATAGTATAACTTACTAACAGGTAAATCAAATTCATTACATGATTCTCTTATTTCTGGATGAAATTTCTTTTTAAAATTCAATAAAGAACCTTCATTTTCTACTCCACCTAAATTAACATATTTAATATTAGGGAATCTTTCAAAAGTTTTAAGAATTGAATTTGTCCAAGAATAAGCAGCAGAATTATAAGATTTAAAATCATCATCAAAACCTGCATATAATAATTCAGCAGTGTCTCCATATACAACAGTTAATGTACCTGAAATAGGGATTAAATTACCATATTTTGTATTTTCAATCTTCCACAATTCTTTTCTTAATACTTTTTTATCTTTATCATTATCTGATTTTAATTCTTCAATTAATTTATCTGCCCTTTTATTTCTTTCAATATAAGAAACAGTTACAAATGAATTAGGGTAATTATCTAATAATGATTTAAAGTAATCTTTATTTCTTAATTTAATTCCTTGTCTTTTCTCTGTTAATCTTGTTAATTCGTAAAAATCATTTAATAAATTATCAGATAATTCTTTTACTTTAAAATCAAATGTATAAACAGACCTTACATTTTTATTTTCTGTTGTTCTTCTATCTTGTTTCATTCTTTTAGTTAATTTAAAATCATTATGAACAACAGCATTTAATTTAGGTTGAATAGAATCAAAAGATTTATCTGTTTTATTTTCAATCCATCCATTTGCAATAAGATCTTTTGAAATAGAATTATCATTAAAAATAGGAGGTACAATTTTTAAATAAATTGCATTATTGTCTTTAGCAATTTCTTTAAATGAATTAGTTACAAAATCTAATAATTCTTTATTATTATAATCCATTAAAGGACCATAAGGAATATAAATAAAATTCTTGTTTGAAAATAGTCTTCTAATAAGAATAGATGCTACTGCAACAATTTCATCTCCATCATAAAAAACTACCCTTTTAGTATTCCAATCTTCTTCTTTAATTTTCCCCCATTTATGGCTTTGCAATAAAGAATAATTGTCAAATTTCTTTACTAAATTATCATAGTCGTCTCCACTATAATAAGTATAACTAAATCTCATTTTTCCTCCTTAATATGTGTTTAAATCGTCTTCTCCAATAAGTCCTTGTTCTATTAAACTTTCAATATAATCGTAAGCTAAATCAGGTAAATCATCTACATTAGCATTATTTAAAATTAAATCTCCATCAGGACTAATAAATGAATTGCGAAACTCTATTTTCTCTACAGGTTTACCATTATAATAAGTTGTTTCAACATATTTTTCAATAAACATAAATTCATTTAATTCATCAAGGTTATTTGTAAAATTATGAAAATTAAAGTTTTCAATAATTTTAATATAACCATTTTTATCTGATTTATCAATTACAGTGCTATATGGAATAAATTTATCTGAATAATAATTATCTCTAATTTTAAATTTATATAATACTGGTTGAGAGGCTAAAGATGTTTTATCTTTTTCAGGTACAATAATATATTTATTTTCTAGACCTTCAAAAGAGAATTTTTTGAATGCTTCATTAATTTCTTTTTTACGTCTTGAAATTCCTCTATTTTCATAAAGTGGAGCTTTATAATAATTAAATCTTTTACCTTCAAATTCTATATTTTCATATTCAACTAAATGCTCAGGTTTTTCTACTTCTTCTAAATTATTACTAAAATAATTAAATGCTTCTATAAGAATATTTTTTCTTTCACATTCAGCAGAAACAATTTCTCCATTTTCATCAAATAAAAAATTATGACTAAATTTTCTTTTAATTTGATTTTTAGAGAATATCCATGTTTCCAGCTCTTCAACATAAAAACAATTATTTAAGAATCCTTCATTACCTTCAAAACTATGATAATTCTTATAAATTGTAATTAAACCTTTTCCCTCATAAATTGTTTTTATAATTTTATATTTATAGAAGATATCTGCAAATTCATCTTCACCAATTCTAAATTTATATAATTCAGGTATAGTAGTAATTTCGGTAAAACCTTTTTCAAGATTAATATTTACAAGACGATTATCAGTAACAGATTCATCTATATTTTGCCTTGCTATTTTATTAATTAATTCATCAAGATTTTCAATTTTAGTGTCTTTGTATAATTTTGCGCTTTCATAGGGTTTATCCCCAATTTTGGGCAAATTATAAACTGAATATAGATTATGTTTAATAATTTCCATTTTTCAACTCTCTTATTTTATTATTATTTATATTATATAATAAATTCTTAATTTTGTAAATAAAAAAGGCTCCTTGTTTGGACCTTTATTTTTTTGTTAATTGATTTAATAGATCTTTAACAGGAACACCATATTTATTTGAATAATGAGCAATTAAAGCAATATTTTCATCTGTAATTTGAGATCCAATTAAATCAACTAAGGCATTATCAATATCTGCATTTGCATTAACATAAGTTTTTACTGCATTAAATGCTTCTTTTGGTACAGTTACATCTTGACCATTTAAATTGATTTGTTTATCACCATCAGGCAAAACTTCCATGGCAATATCTTTTTTTGTTTTTATGATAGTTTTTAATCCGTCAACAATAAATGGTTTTACTGTATTTACTGAACAAGCAGACAACATAAATACTGATGTTAAAATCAAAAATACTTTTTTCATATTTATTACCTTTTTTATTTAATTATAACATAAATTAAATAAAATATCAATAGTTAAAAGGAATCTATAAATTCTTTAAATTCAATATAAGAATTAGGCGTTTTTTTATGTATTCGTTTAAGTGCAGCTTTTAGTTCTTCAAGTGTATAATGAGAAGGATATTGCATTACGTCTTGTAAGTTAATTCTATATTCATTCAAACAAAAATTCTTGTTTAATGAGATCCATTCATCTTTATTATTTTTAACAAATAATAAAAACAATTTAATTGAGGTTACTGTTGCCTTATATTCTTTTGAATTATCTTTAACCATTTTAGCACCTTTTATTCTTTTTTATAAATATCAACAGTTATTAGATAGATTTAAACGAATTTCTTTCATTTTTGAATAATGGATAGATGGATTTAAATATGCGTTAATGTTTAACCCATCTAATAAACCTTTACGAATTTGTTCCATTTGCCATTTATTATATTCATGTTTTGCATATAAATCTACATTTAAACCTTCTTGTAAACCTTTACGGATCTGGCTCATTTCCTTATAAGTATATTTAGGGTCTGCATATTTTGAAATGTCTAAACTGTCTCTTAAACCCAAACGAATTTGATTCATTTGTTTAGAAGTAAATTCATATTTTGCATAAATTTCTACATTGAGATTTTGTTTAAGACCTAATTCAATTTGTAGTTTTTGATTTGGAGAAAATTCAATATTTAAAGATTCATTTTCTTTTCGGATATTCTGCATTTCTTTCCAATCAATAGATGGATTTAAATAAGATTCAACATTGATTTTATTTTGTAGACCTAACCTTATTTGTTTCATTTGTTCCCAAGTAAATTCATCAGTAGCATAGATTGAAACATCTAATTCTTTTCTTAATCCCAAATAAATCTCATGTAATTGTTTATAATTAAATTCAGGTCTAATATAAGATAAATCTAAATTATATTCAAAAAATAAATTAATTAATTCATTTTCTTTTTCATTAAAATTATAAGATAAATTTTTATAATATTCTTTTTTATTCATTATTTTCAAGTTCCAATCTTATTCTTTTCATTTCTTTCCAGTCAATACTAGGATTTAAATACAATTCAATTTCAAGATTCTTTTTAAGTCCTGTTCTAATCTGTTCCATTTGATAACAATTAAATTCTGGATTTGCATAAATAGATACATCAAGATTATCTATTAAACCTGTTATTATAACTTCCATTTGGTCTAAATCAAAATTAGGATTTAATAGTAAAGAAAAATCCAAACCTCTTTCTATTGCTTTGAATATTTTTCTTTTTTGTTTTGAATTGAAATCTTTATTTAAGAATAATTCATAAGATAAATTATGTTTTAAAGAATAATATAAATATTTCATTTCTTCAGGTGGAATTTCAACTTTTGCATAAACAGAAACATCTAAGTTTTCTTCTAAACCTAATCTTATAATTTCCATTTGTTTATAACTAAAATTTTTATTTAAATAATATGAAACATTTAAGTTATCTTTTAATCCTAATCTAATTTGTTCCATCTTTTGCCATTTATATTCTTCTTTTGCATATAATGAAATGTCTAAATTACTATCTAAACCTAAATTTATTTGTTTATATTGATTTGAATTAAAATGTTTATTTATATAATCAGAGTAATTAAGATTATTTAATAGGCATTTTCGGATGAATTTCATTTTTTGAAAATTATATTCAGGATTAGCATAAATAAAGACATTAATATTGGATATTACGCCTTTATAAATTTCATCTTTTTGATTTCTTTTAAATTCATTTTTCTCTATAATTTCCTTATAGATTATATGTTGATTTTTATTCATTTTATATTTTCCATTTTTTTATTTATTATTTACATTATATAATATTATTTAAAAATAATCAATAAAGAAAAACAAAAAAGATAGTAATTAAACTATCCTTAATTTTTATGGAATTTACCAGTGTTATAATCAATTGTATAACCTTCAGCATTATTGAAAACTAAAACTTTTTCATTAATTTTACCATCTTCAGATTTAGCATTAACAATTACATAACGAGGTACAATTTCATTATTTTTATATACAGGTTCTGCTTTATAATAAACATTCTTACCAGTTCTTTTAACATAATTAAGAACTTTCATTTCAATATATTGCATACCACCTTTTTTGTTGTTGTTACCTACATTTTGCATACGAGTGCCAGTAACAACATTACGCTTAATGGGGTCACCACCAAGTGAATCAGCAATCAAATGAGATCTATTATAGAAATAACCTTTATATGTTTTACCATTTGATAATTTAATTTGTGCTTTTTTGTTATTTCCTTTAAATCCAGATGGGTCAACATCACCTTTCCATGTTTGTCTCCAACCAGCTGATTCTTCTACTTTTTCCAAAGTTACTACAGCATAAGCAGTACCTGTACGTCCAAGATTATCCAATTCAGAATATTTATATTCACCTTCATTTACAGGGAATTGATTAAAGTTAATATCTGATTTTCCAAGAGGTTTCCAATAATCAGGATAATCAACAATATTCCATTCAGCTTCTTCTTGAACATCTGTTGCAGTTGTTTCTTCTTGTTTTAGCTCTTCTTTCACTTTGTTATATTCATCTTTTGCTTTACCTGAGAAATCCTTAACAGTTTGAACAAATTTATTTTTGAAATCCCAAAATGTCATTCGAGCTTCTACCTTAGGTGTAGAAAATAGAATAGCAAACATAGCAACTGATACAATAGATAATTTTTTAAAGTTTTTCATTTTTAATTTTTCGCTTTCTTTTTTCTTTATATTTAAATTATACAACTTTATTTTTTATTTGTCAACAGAAAAATCAAAAAAATAATAAATATTTTTTAAGTAAATATATCTATTATTTTATCTGTAGATTTAACGTAGACGTAAAAATCTGTATTTATGATGAATTATACATAAATTACAAAATTGGTATTTTTAGTAGTTAATAGATAGTACGTATTATGTTTCAAAATTACATCTATATTAATTATTAAATTTTATTTTTATATTCAATAGGTCCATATTTTTTAATTATTCTATTCATAACCCTTTTTTCTCTATACCTATTAATTTTAGTTTTAATAGAATCGTTTTCTACTAAAGGTTTAACTAATATAGATTTAATTCCAGCACGTTTCGCTGCTCTAATATCAGTCATTAATTGGTCTCCAACCATAACAATTTCATTTTTTGAATAATTGAATTTTTTAATTACTTTATTAATTCCAAAAGTAAACGGTTTTAATGCCCAATAAATATAATCAATTCCAAAATTTCCAACTGCTCTGCTAACTCTTTCTTTATTATTATTTGAGACAACAATTATATTTATATCTTCTTTTTTGAGGTCTGATAACCATTTACGCATTTCAATTGTTCCATTAGGATTATTCCAGGCAATAAGAGTATTGTCCAAATCTACAAGTACCAATTTAATATTATTCTTTTTTAAATCTTCAACAGATAAATTATATGCTTTTTCTATAATAAAATCAGGTAAATAATTCTTTATATTCATTTTAAACTCCAATAAATTAATTTGTTTAAAATATATCAAGCAAAAAAGATAGTTAAATAAACTATCTTGTTCCAGTTATTAAAAATCTCATGTTTTCCATTTCTTGCCATTCAATACCTGGATTTAAATAATAAGAAACATCAATTCCATCTTCTAAACCTATTCTAATTTGAGACATTTGTAAATAATTAAAATCTGGGCTATTATATAAAGAAACATCAATGCCTTTATTTAAGCCCCACCTTATTTGGCGCATTTGGTCAGGTTCTAAATTATTGTTTGCATAATAACTTATATCTGATTTTTCAATTAAGCCATATCTTAATTGTTCCATTTGTTCATATTCATATTCTGTACTAGCGTATAAACTAACATCTAAATTTTCTTCTAAGCCTAATCTGATTTCACTCATTTGTCCATCATCAAATTCAAGCTTAGCATAAATTGATACATCTATTCCATGTTCTAAACCTAAACGGATTTCTAACATTTGGTCTGGACTAAAATTAACATTTGAATATAAATTAACATCTATATTATGTTTTAAACCTAACCTAATTTCTTGCATTTGAGTCCAATCATAGTTTATATCTGAATATAAAGAAACATCTAAACCTTGTTCTAGACCTTTACGAATCTCAATCATTTGGTCAACATTATATTCAAAATTTGCATAATGGGAAATATCTAAATTATTTACTAAACCTAAAAATATTTCTACCATTTGTTCCCATTTAAATTCAGGCTTTGCATAAATAGAAACATCAATATTTTTTATTAATCCTGAATATATAACATCCATTTGTTTCCAATTAAATTCAGGTTTAGCATACCAACTCACATTTAAATTTCGTATTAAACCTTCACGAATTTTCCTCATTTGTTCAACAGTAAATTCAGGTTTAGCATAAATAGAAAAATCAAGACCTGAATTTATTCCTTTTTTAATTTGGCTTAATTGCTCATTATTAAATTTACCTTTATTTTCTATTATAAATTCATTATATATTAATTCTCCTATTTTATTCATTTATATTACCTATTACAATATTCAATAAAATTCAAAAATGCTTTTTTACCATTTTCAGTTTGTTTATATACCCCAGCATCCTCTAATACTTGAATAAATTTATCTCCAATAGATTCCCTCACAATATTTAATGCTTCTTCTTTACTTTGAATATTAGTATATTTACTTCTTAATTCATTAGCCCATTCTTTATGATAATCTTTAATTTCTTGATTTCCATCAATTAAATATTGTGCAACATCTTCAGATTCTTGTTTAAGCCTAGGTGGTAAAATAGCAAGACCCATAACTTCAATTAATCCAATATTTTCTTTCTTAATATGATGAAGATTTTTATGTGGATGATAAATACCATCTGGGTATTCTTCGGACGTTTGATTGTCTCTTAATACTAAATCAATTTGATAAATATTTTCAATTTTTCTAACAATAGGTGTAATAGTATGGTGTTCTTCATTATTAGAAAAGGAAATAATTTGATTTTCTTTGTCAGAATAAGATTTCCATTTACTTAAAATAAGGTTAGACAATTCAATTAAATCATTTTTAGATTCTGACTTTAATCTTATAACGGACAAAGGCCATTCAAGTAATTCTGCTGAAACATTATCAAAATCATTAAACTTAACAAATTCTAAAGTGTTAGCTTTATCCATAGGAAAAATATGATTTCCACCCTGATAATGATTATGAGTTAAAATAGAACCTCCAACAATAGGCAAATCAGCATTAGAACCAACAAAATAATTAGGAAATTTATCTACAATTGAGAATAAGTCTTCAAAAGTTTTTTTGTTGATTTTCATAGGTGTATGATTTTTATCTAAGAAAATACAATGTTCATTAAAATAAGAATAAGGTGAATATTGAAATCCCCATGTTTCATTTTCATTTAAATTAAATCTGATAATTCTATGATTTGTTTTTGCTGGGTAATCAATACGTCCTTCATAACCTTCATTCTCAAAACATAATTGACAAATAGGATAATCATTGTTATTTTTAACAAGTTTAGCCATCGCAATTTCTTTAGGGTCTTTTTCAGGTTTTGATAAATTGATAGTAATTTCTAATTTCCCATATTTAGATGGTTTTGAATAATAATGAATATTCTTTTTAATATCTTCAGTTTTAATATGATTATTATTTTGAGATAATTCATAGAAAAATTTTAATGCTTCTTTCTTATCATGACTATAAAGCATATTAAAAATACTATTAACAGAACTTGGAGAAGGTGTAATAAAATCCATTAATTGAGCTTCTAATATATCTTTTTCATATTGAATATTATTAATTTTTTCATTTAATATTGCCTGATGAATTAATTCTTTAACTAATTCAATATTATTTTTTGAATTTGTAGTTTGTTTTGTATTACCAATTAAAAATAGAATTTTATTTCTTAAATAATTTTTATCTAATTCTTTATATTCAAAATTAAAAATAATAATATTTTCAACAAATTTATCTATAATATTAGTTAGCATTTCTCTCCTCTTTCAATTTCAATCTCATAATTTCCATTTCTTCATAAGGTGTTGTAGGATTTAAATAATATTCAACATCTAAACCATCTACTAATCCTAATCTAATTTGTTCCATTTGTAAATAATCAAATTCAAGGGAGGAGTATAATGAAACATCTAATTTAAGCATTAGGCCTTTTACAATTTCAATCATTTGTTTTGCATTAAAATCTGGATTTGCATAAAAGAATGGATCCAATTTTTCTTCTAAACCTCTTTTTATAACTCTCATTTGGTTTATATTTAATTCAGGTTTAGCATACCATTTTACATTGAGACCTTTTTCTAAACCATAACGAACTTCTCTCATTTTTGCATTACTGAATTTTATTGAGGAATAGCTAGAAACATCTAAATCATGTTCTAATCCTAACCTTATTTCTTTCATTTGTAACCAATTAAATTCAGGTTTAGCATATATAGAAACATTAATTCCTTTTTCTAGACCTAGTCGAATTTCTTCCATTTCTTCATGACTAAATTCAGGTTTACTATAAATTGATATATCTAAATTTGAATAAATACCTAAATAAATCTCATTTTCTTGTAAATAGCTAAATTGTTCTTTAGATATAATTTCTTTAAATAATTTTTCTTTTTCTTCCATTGTTAATTACCTATTTTTTAATAATTTTAATTTAGTTTTTCCAACTACTGTTTCATCCATAAAAATTCCTTATATTTATTTTACCTTATTTCAAAAAAAACCTAAATATTATTTTAGGTTTTATTTTTTATCTTGAAAGTAGATCTCTCATAAGTAATCCAAATGAACAAATTAACAATTTGTCTTTTTGGTTATCAAACAAATAAGTATATGCAGAATATCCAACACCACTAATTTCATCTTTTTCTTTAGTATGTTTCAGGCTGTAAAGATTAAGTTCGTTAGAAGAATAAGGAGATAATAGATATTGTGCATACCAGTTTCTTGCTTCTTCTACAGAGTTAATATTTTCATGTTCTTTTGAAAGCTCCAAGAAAATCTTATGATATTTTTGAACATTTTCCATATAATAATTATAAATGTCACCTCCACAATATACCAAGTTTGGAGACCAATTCAAATCAAGGTTAGAGGGTGCTGTAAATAATTTATAGACACGTTCAGATAGTGTATTCAAAATACTTCTAATAGGTTCACTTGAATTATGTTTAATTCCAGCAAAGGCTTGACCCGTACATAATCTAAACAATTTAAAATATTTACGAGAATCGTTTTCAGAGCCATTAAAATAAATTTCTTTATAACCAGAGAATACGTTCGTTGTAATATATGGAATTTTTGCCTCTGTTACTTTAGACAATTTACCAAAAACTTTCTTTCTTTGTAAACTATCCGGATATAAGTAATTAAATCCACTCATAATATCTGTCATATAAACATCTTGATTACGGCTAAATACTAGAATACAATCATTTGTCCAATATTCATAATACTTAATGTTTCGTTCTTCTTTTGTTAATTTAATATTTTTGTTATAGTCTGAATTAGTAAAATAACTACTTCTATCATTAAGAAGATCTGTAAGCTCTTTATCTTTAACTGTTTCTAAGACTTTATCAAAATCAAGAACTGAAAATTCTGAAGGTGGAATAGATGAATCCACGATAAATTGTTTAACTTTTTTAGGAGAACATTTATAAATAATATATTCACTATCTAAGGCAATCACACCATCTTGAATTTGCCATGCAATATCAAATGGCAAAATAAATGGTTCTAAATCTTCTTTTGCATTAGGGTCTCGTCTACAATTAATCTTATCCAAGGAGTAATTCTTATTTACTCGACCTTCTTTTAGTCTTAGTTTATCATTTTTATATGTTAGTTCTTTGAATGCCATGTTTTACCTCATTGTTTCTTTCTTTTAACATTATAACAAATTTCTTTCTTTTTGTAAATAGTTATTTTGTTAGTTTTTCTGTTTGTTCTTTAGCATGGTTTATTACCTTTTATCTTTATTTTTTCTTTGTGTATCTATTATACAATATTATTTTTTATTTGTCAATATAAAAGAAACAAAAATAGAAACTTATTTTTGAATTATTTTATTCATTTATTTAAATAATTATTAATAAAATGAATAATTAGATGTAGATATAGTAAAAATTTTTTGTCATGTTTTTGGAGGTAAAACGTTGATAGATTAACCTTTTACCTCAAAAAATTTGCCCGTAGTGTATATATACTTATTACTATTCTAGATTTTATTACTTTTTATTTATATTTTTATTTTTTATCTGTTCGTAAGATTTTCTTTTTTAGGTCTCTTTTTCGAACTATTAAGAAAAAATAGAAATAAATTTTATCTTTAATAACTACTATTTAAATAAAAACTTATATATTTATATTTTGCAAAATTGAATTATATAAAATAAGATATTTATATAAATCTTAAATAATAAGAATATATAAGAATCTTAGCAGATTTAAATATAATAATAAAAGAATTAATTCAAGATCTTCAATATATTAAAGATTAAATTTTATATATATCTCAGGCATTACAAATCTACCTAGATTCGTTTATTTTTATTTCTTAATAATATCTATCATTTTGTCTGTAGACTGCACGTAGACGTTAGATTTCGTATTTATGATGAATTATACATAAATTACAAAATCATTGTTTTTAGTGGTTAATAGATAGTACGTATTATCGTTTAAAAACGCATCTATGAAAAATTAAAAATTAAATTTTTGTTTTTAATAAATCTAAAAAAAAGAATAACTGTTAAAAGTTATTCTTCATGAGTAATATTGTAAAGGTAAACAGCAAAAGAAACAAGTCCTAATCCAACAATAGCCAAGAATAAACCTGATAATTTATTGAATGCTTCTACATTACCCATTCCACCCAAAATTAAAAGGATTCCAAATAAAGCTGATAATTTAACTGCTATTTTACCTCTTTTATTTAATCTTTTCATTTTTCTTACCTCGTTTTTCTTTATGTATTTATTATATAACATTATTTTTAATTTGTCAACAATAAAAATAAAAAAATAAAGATTATTTCAAATCTTTATTAATCAATATTACTAAGTTTATCAGATAATAGTTTTTTACGAATTGCTGCCATCTCGTAATCAAAAATATCTGAATCAAGGAGCATGGTATAATCAACTCCATCAATTAATGCTTGTTTAATTTGAAGCATTTGTCCTTCATTAAATTCAACTTTAGCATAAACTGAAACAGGCAAACCAAGTTCAAGACCTTTACGAATATTATACATTTGAATCCAATTAAATTTAGGACTCAAATAATATGTTACGTTAAGTCCCTGTTCCATGCCTAAACGAATTTGTTGTAATTGTAATTCGTTGTAACGTTCTTTTGAAAAAGCTTGATAAGTTTTCATTTTTATTACCTCTATTTTTTATCAGATTTATTGAACAAGAATACAGCAATCAAAGAAATTACAAACATAAATTTAAATGTTGAATATCCAATAATTGTTGAAATACCTACAAAACCTAGAATCCATGAAAGCAAAGTAGCTACTAAGTAGGCATAAAAGACATTAATTGAAATTGCGAAGATTAATACTCCTACAAACAATGCACCTGCCAAAAAATTCTTTTCCATTTGATTTTTCATTTTAATTTCCAACTTTCTTTTTTTGTTTTTCTTTATGTTTTAATTATATACTATTATTTTCTGTTTGTCAATAGGAAAAATCAAAAAATAAAAAAAAAGAATAGTTTTATTTCTATTCTTTTTAATCTTCAATAGATTTTTTAATGAAAGTAAAAATTTCTTCTTTTGTAATATTGGTTTCATCTAATTCGGAGATTACAAATTCATAATCAAATGAGGATCTTTTTTCTCTAATAAAACTTTTTAAATATTTTGGTGCTTCCTCAGTTGTTCCTTTTGCTTGAATTGTAACTTCATAGGAATCGTCTTTTCCTGAAAATCCCCAATATTGAATTGGTACAAAATTAATTTGAAAGTCTCCATAAAATCTCATAAATCTAAAATTGTTTTTTATTGAACCTTTTATAATATTATAAACTTCTTCTTGGTTGAGATATTTATTTACATCTAATTCAAATTCTTTAATTTCTTTATCTTTTGATTGTTTTTTCAATAACATTTGTTTTAAACTATTTGCCATCTTTTTCTCCTTCAAATCCAATAACTTTTTTTAAGTCTTTTAATAGTTTACTATAACTATAAACATCTACAGCAATTCTAAGTGTATGTAAGTTAATATTTTCTTTAAGATAAAAAATTCCGCTAAAAACTTCAAAACCTAAAGATGAAACATAGATTTCATATCCTTTATTTCCATCTTGAATAAATGAGGTTAATTTTATTTCTCTAAAACCATTTCTCTTTCTTACAGGTTAATCAAATGAGACTAAATGTGATTTGATTTTTATAGATTCATTAAATAAAAATTTAACTTCTCATAATGGTACACCTGCAAGTACCTCTACACTCTCATTATCAATTGAGTGCTACTTTTATAATGTTACAAGAATT
>QWCT01001043.1_pt1 | contig 15484 bp, 26 predicted proteins | sample 1972681 | NCBI WGS metagenome assembly QWCT01 (sample SAMN09866701, study PRJNA288562) | Human oral metagenome isolate pre3_saliva, whole genome shotgun sequencing... | isolation source: mouth | host: Homo sapiens | place: USA: California | reverse complement strand
GGATAAGGAAGAGGTAGAGGAGGTACCTACGGTACCAAAAAAGAGAGAGGCGCGTAAACGCTCCTCCACTCCCTCTGTCGATGAGGTTCGTGAATACTGCTTTGAGAGGGGGAATGGCGTGGATGCTGAAACCTTCGTGGATTTTTATGCCTCAAAAGGCTGGAAGGTAGGGAATGCGCCAATGAAGGACTGGAAGGCAGCAGTCCGAACGTGGGAGAAACGAGATAACCGTGCTGCACCGAGGGCAAAGCCAATAGACACGAATGATTATTTGCTTGGAATCATCGAGGGAGGTAGTGCATCATGACAAAGGCAGAGGTTGCAAAACTGATTTATGTCGTAAAAGCGACATATCCAGCGCCATTTCAAAAATACACAACGCAGGACCTTGAAAACATGATATCTGCATGGATCATGGTCATGTCAGACTATACATACGAGCAAGCTTCGGCAGGGCTTAAGGTGTATTTGTCGAGCGATACGAAAGGTTTTCCACCTTCTCCCGGGCAGATAGTTGATAACATCCTGAAGATTATCAGTCCGACTATGTATGAGCTCAATGGCATGGAAGCGTGGAGTGTGGTTAGAAAGGCCATGCAAAACAGCGCGTACAATGCCGAGGAAGAGTTTGACAAATTGCCAAAGGCTTGCCAAAGGGCGATAGGGAGTGCAAGCAATCTTCGAGAGATGGGGCAGTTGAAAGTTGAGGTTGTGGAGACTGTTGAGCAGTCGAATTTTATTAAGGCGTATAACACCTACAAGGAGCGCGAACGTGAGGATTCAAAAATTCCAAGCGAAATCAAAGCTTTGATAGATAAAGCCATATCAGAGAAAAGAGCGTTCGAAACGAGACATATGTGCGAATTGGAGGAGAGATGAAAAGCATAATTCCGGGAGAAGATGACAAGAGATGCTTTATCTGCCAGAAATACGGGCCGGAACATGTCCATCATTGCTTGCATGGCCCATATAGATGGCTTGCAGATAAATACGGTTTAACGGTGCACTTATGTGTTTCTTGCCACATGCTGTTGCATGACAAGGGGAGATATGACAGGGAACTGGAGGCACTGGCACAAGAAGCATTTGAAAGTAAATATAGTCATGAGGAATTCATGCAGATATTTCAAAAAAATTGGAGGTAGTACATGAATCATATTTGCTTAATTGGCAGACTTACTTCGGATCCGGAAGTTAGATACGCACAAGGAGAAAATCCTATGGCGGTGGCAAGATATACCCTTGCCGTAGATAGACCGAGGAAAGCAGAAGGGCAGCAGGCTGCTGATTTTATTCGTTGCGTGGCGTTTGGAAGGACTGCGGAATTTGCAGAGAAGTATCTCTATAAGGGGAATAAAATCGCCTTAGAGGGGCGCGTTCAAACAGGAAGCTATGACGACAAAGATGGAAAAAAGGTTTACACAACGGATGTGATTGTAAATCATCACTATTTTTGTGAGAGTGCAGGCGCTGCACAGCCAAAGTCTATTACTACGGATGAGAACGGGTTTATGACGATTCCCGACGGACTGGAAGATGACGGATTACCGTTTAACTAATTTGGCAACTGTAAACCAATAGTTGATAGTTCAAGTGGCTGTCAACTATCGGTTTACTACCACAAGGAGAAAATATGATTTCAGAGTATATTTGCGAAAAGTGCAAGACAAAGTACAAGACCAAAGAAGAAGCCATGAACTGCGCAATGAGTCACTTGGGAGCGGATGATTTAAAAGTTTTAGAGGTTATGACAATCTATAAGAGTGATGTTTTTCCGTCAATTGTCACACTGGTAACGAAAGACGGAAGAAAACAGGTGTATCAAAAGTGCGAGGGATGAGAGGATGAATGACAATGTTAAAGCTCTTGTGCAGTTAATGAGAGAACATCCCGATTTACCTGTTATCCCTGTAGTGGGGCAAGATATAGTCGCTGACTGTACAGGCGAATGGGTGGCGCATTTCGGGAAAGCGGAAGTAAAGAAGTGGAGGATTGCCGATGATTCAGATTACAGAAAAAGACCTACAGGATGTACCACTAGATAATGTGAACCATCCTTCCCACTATGAGACGGGGAAGTTTGAATGCATTGATGTAATGCTTGAAACACAGGGGGGAGAAGCAGTTAAAGCTTTTTGTATCTGTAACGCTTTTAAGTACCTGTACAGGCACAAGAGAAAAAACGGTGTCGAGGATGTAAGAAAGGCTAAGTGGTATTTGGACAAGTATCTTGAATTAAATTAAAAAGAAAGGGGGGAGTGGTTGCCGGCATAATCCTATAGGTCCCCTTTTCAAATGATAAAGGTAAATGAATTGTTTGCAGGAATAGGAGCTTTCCGTAAGGCTTTGATAAACCTGGATATTCCACATGAAATAGTAGGAATCAGTGAGATAGACAAGTTTGCCATACAGTCCTATGAAGCGATGTATGGTCCAACAAGAAATTATGGAGACATTACTAAAGTGGCTAGGCTTGATTATGCAGACTTGTGGACTTATGGATTTCCTTGCCAGGATGTTTCTACAATGGGGAAAATGAAAGGGATAGTTAAAGGAAAAACACGAAGTGGGCTTCTCTATGAAGTTGAACGGCTGTTAGAGGTTGCTCAATCTGAAGGAACACTTCCTAGGTGCCTTATTCTTGAGAATATCAAGAATCTAGTTCAAAGAAGGTTTGCAAAAGATTTTGAGAGGTGGATTGATAAGCTCTCAGAACTTGGATATGAAACAAAGTGGAAGGTGCTTAAAGCATCAGACTATGGAATACCTCAAAAAAGAGAGCGTGTCTATGCGGTTTCTATAAGAAAAAAATTGAATGGTGGCTATTTTAGATTTCCAGATCCAATTCCTCTTCAAATCAAGTTTAGAGACTTATTGGAGCAGAATCCTGATGAAAAGTATTTCCTAAAACAAGAAACATTTGAATATCTTAAAAGCCACTCTGAAGAGTGCAAAAGAAAAGGTTATGGGTTTCGGTTTTCTCCTGTCGCAAGAGATGAATGTGAGATTGCAAAAACAATTACTACAGAGATTGGAAAGATAAGAATGGATGATAATTTCATTCAAGAATCAGATAAGGTAAGAAAGCTCACTCCAAAGGAGTGTTTCCGTTTGATGGGATTTACAGACGATGATTTCCATAAAGCACAGGCGGTGTGCAGCGACACACAGTTATATAAGCAGGCAGGAAATAGCATTGTAGTAAATGTTCTTGAGGAGATACTAAAGAAACTTGTCCGAATTAACTGATTGCGGAAGGAGGAAACATGAGAAGCTTTCAAGAGTTCAAGTGGCTGTCAACGTCCTTCACAGAGGAAGAAGCAAAGGCCGTGAAGAAGGCTTTTGAGCAAGTGTCTTTGGAAAAACAGCTATTCCTGGAGGACGAGTGGAAGTGGAGCAAAGAAAAGAGATTGGTGGAGAAGAAAAGAGGTATCAAATGAAAAGAAATGATTGTACTGACAAAATGTTTGGTATGTATCATGTATGCCCTACTTGTGGCAAGTCATCAGGATTGTATTACGACATACAATACCCTACTTTCCGGAAAGTAGGGCTTGATGCAAGGCCATTTGAAATTAAGAATGGCAAGAGGACTAAAAAAATCACAATGCACGATAAGGCTGTAACATACAACTGCGATATGTATGGAGAATATGAGATTGCGGTTTGTGTATGCGAAAAATGTGGTTGGACGAGTGGGCCTATCATTCAGTAAGCCAACTGTCAACAAATAGTTGACAGTTGTGGTTATCAACTATTTGTTTACTACCACAAGGGGGGTGGAATAAATGACACAGGATGAATATTCATTAATCATCGGAGAATTGTTTTTGGTTGTAATGCATGACAACATTTTAAAGGCGTTAAAGAACGCAATCCCCGAAAAAGAGGATGACATACAGGGCTTATCCGAAAAACTGGACGTGCTATCAAAGTATGTTGAGGGGAAAATCAGAGAGTATGCCATAAAAAAGGTATTGGACTTGATGGAGCAGGAGAAGAAAAATGAACATATACATAAGCATACCTAGACGGGGAAGCAAGAATGCTTTCATCAAAAGAGCACATGAGATTATTAGAGTGCTGCAAGGGCAGTACGAAAGGGGGAGCGATTTCCGCTATCCGACCTTCTCTTTAGACGAGGACCTCAAAAGGTTGGACTTGGGCTTGTCTATAACCCGTCTCCTGATGTGCGAAGGAGCGCATTTTGCACAGGGATGGGAGCAGGACAAGGCTTGCCGGATTGAGCACGAGATATGCAAGGTTTACGGGATTAAGATATGGAAAGATTAGAGGTGGAAGAATGAAGGAGATAAAATCATATCAATGTGAGTTATGCGGAGGAAAATTTAAAACAGCAGAAAAAGCGCAAAAGTGCGAACGGGAACACAAGAAAAATCTTAGAGTCATTGGGAAAACATATAGTGTAAGTGAGGTATGCGGATTTCCGAAATTCATTACAGTAGCTAGTGAAGACCCTTCTTTTTCTGCGGTATATAGCTATGAAAGACTGACGAATGAAAGCTTTTAAGGGGGATAACAATGAATGACAATGTAAAAACCCTTATTCAGCTGATGGATGAACATCCAGATTTACCTGTAATTCCAATGGTCGGGCAAGATATAGTCGCTGACTGTACAGGCGAATGGGTGGCAAGCTTCGGGAAAGCGGAAGTAAAGAAGATGTGCATATACGGGGAAAAAGTGATTTTTCGAGAGGAGAAAAACGCCATCAAAACCGTAGAGGCACTAGAACTTGAAGGGCTGACAGAAGGACGGACGAGAGAGGAAAGCATAGAAAAGCTAACCGGGTATCTTGATGAATTAGACTGGTTGGAAGCAATCATAGTACACATAGAAACCCCGATTGTAAATATTCCGGATAATACGGAAAAGATTTACGAGTAATAGAATGGAATAAGATATTTATAAATAGGGCGGATGAAATGAAAAGAGCAAAACTGCAGCAGGATTAGAATATTTCTCTATGCATTCTATTATCGGGCTTAGTATTGTTTAGTTTTTGTTTTTAATCAATATCAGGAGGCAATTGTGACTAAAGAGCAATTAAAGAAATACCGGGACGAGAAAAACAGTATCCAGCTCTTGAAAGATGAGATTGAAAAGATGTGTGGAGAAACGGTTCACGACTACGGATACGACTATACAAAAGGCTTTAAAAGGATTATCCATTTAGAGGGCTTCAATCAGGAACTTTACGAGCAGAGACTTGCAAGACTATCTGAGATGAAAAAAATAGTAGAAAAGACGGAAAGGTGGATTGAGTCCTTGGAGGATGACCGGCTTCGCTTTGTGATTCGGAGTCGATACAAAGAGGACAGGTCTTGGAGATGGATAGCGAGGAAGCTTGGAAACGTGTCGGAAGAGTATGTCCGAATCGTTATTCACGACAGATTTTTTGAAAAAATCAAAGAAAACCGTGAAAAATAAAAATTGTTCGTTTTGTTCGGAAAGTTCGTTTTATACTAATAATGGAGTCAGTGTCGGAACACACATTGTCATTAGAACCTCCTTTATAACATACCACGGAGCTGCTTATCCAAAAAGATAAGCGGCTCCAATTTTTATACCCGAACAGGAGATGCCATGAAAAAGCTATGCCCTATATGCGGTAAGCTTCATAGCTTAGGAGAAACATGTAAGCCATACACTCGTATAGCAGACAGGATCACAGAGCAGAGGAAGTTCAGAAACTCGACAGCGTGGAAGAAGAAGCGAGAGGAGATTAAAGAAAGAGACAAGTATCTATGCGTGTATTGTTTACAGGTGGACAGAGTAATTACTAGAGACAGCTTAGAAGTTCATCACATAGTAAAGATATCTGCTAGTGAAGAAGGTAAGCTTCAGGATGAGAACCTCGTTACTCTTTGCAGATATCATCACGAGATGGCAGAGAAGAATATGATAAGTAAAGAGGAGTTGTATGGCTTAGTCAATAAGGTGGAGCGCGGCGGAAGGATACCCCCCGAGGGTAAAGATTATAAAAAACATTAAAATTTAAGCACCGACGCCCCACCTTTCTTCACAAAAATAACGCTTTAAGGGGGATTTTGTGGAACTGGAGTTTTTGAAAACCGATAGCTTAATACCGTACGAGAATAATCCGAGACATAACGACAGCGCCGTACGCTTTGTGGCAAACTCCATAAAGGAATTCGGCTTTCAAGTGCCGATTGTCATTGATAAGAACGGAGTTATTATTGCCGGGCATACGAGACTAAAGGCTGCTAAGCTTCTTCGGATGACAGAGATTCCCTGCATAAGGGCTGCCGCCCTAAGCGATGAGCAGGTAAAGGCTTTCCGAATAGCAGATAATTCCGTTTCGGAGGTTTCAACATGGGACGAGTCCCTTTTAAAGTTGGAACTTGAAGGAATAGACTTTGGTTTTTCAGACTTCGGCTTAAAGCTACCGGATATTAAGTTGGATCCGATAGACCTTACAGACGAAGAGGAAGGATACTACGGAGATGAGCGAGAAAGAACGAACAGAACATATAACCTCGATATTCAGAGTCGATGTGAATTTACCAAGGACTTCTGGCAGATGCCTATTATCCGGAATGACGGATTTGTCCCGGAAGAGCTCATAGGATTCAATTATGCCAAAACATCCGAGAAAAAGAACGTAGGAATCCATTTTTACCTTGATGATTACCAGTTTGAAAGGGTTTGGAACTACCCCGAGAAGTATGTCGAGCTGTTTCGAGAATACGATTGCATTTTGAGCCCGGATTTTAGTCTTTATATGGATATGCCTATGCCGATGAAGATTTGGAATGTATACCGGTCAAGGCTGATTGGCGCCTACTATCAATCTTACGGCATTCCGGTTATTCCTACACTTTCGTGGGCGGAAAAAGAAACGTTCGACTTTTGCTTTAAAGGAATTCCAAAGGGCTCTATAGTATCCATCAGCACCATAGGAGTAAAGAAGGATGAAAAAGCTTTACAGATGTGGAAAAACGGAGTAAAAGAGATGATAGAAGTAATAGATCCGTCGATACTACTTATATATGGCGGAAAATTGGATTTTGATTTTAGGGATGCCGAGGTAGTTTATTTTAAAAATGACACCTTGAGGAGGTGGAAAGATGAATCCGTATAAAAAAGGGACGAAAGAATATGAAGAACAATTTAAGCGGGACTGGGAAGAGTCTATGAAGGAAGCAGTGGATGAAGTAATTTCGGAGCAAGATGAGTGGTTTGAGAAAGAATTTTTACCTAGTGAACAGGGACAGGAGTTCTTAAAAGCCAGAGATGACGACGAAGCGTATGATAAATACTTAAAAAAATATTACCCTGATATGTTTACGGATGAAGGTCTAATGATTCTGGAGTAAATAGAGTGTTTTCAGATTGTAGAAGAGATGAGCTTAAAGCTTGTCTCTTCTTTTTATGGAGAGAATATGGGAGGAAGAGGAGCAAGTAGTGGAAGAGGTCACTCGACGAGTGGTGGCGGACGAACGATACAGTTTCATGATGTTACACAACGATTTAAAGGGATGAATGTACATGATTTTGAAAACGCTATAAGGGATTATAAAACTGAGTACGCCGGAGTATTTGATAAAAACGGTGTATTGATACAAGCAGTAACATCCGGAAAGCAGGGGAGTACGGCTATCCCGCCCTCAGTTTCTACGGCCAGTACTCTAACACACAATCACCCATATCATGGAGATAGAAGAGTTGGAGGAACATTTAGTGAAGCCGACATAACCATATTAGGGAAGTACAGTAATTTGGATAGTATGAGAGTATCCACTAATGGGGTGCATGAGAACACATACATTATGAGGAAGGGGCAGAATGCAAATCCCGTAAAGTTAAAAGTAGTAGCTGAAAAGTCAAGAAATGGCGGCCGGGGCTCTATGCGGGATATTGGGGAAAAAGCCTTAGCGAAGCATGCCGCTAATATGAAGAAAAAGGGGTACAGCGATGTGGAAATAGCTAATAAAAAGAAACAGCTGTATCTTGGACCCATGAAGCAATACTGGAAGACAAACGCAGAAAAAGCAGGGTATGAATACATAGAAGTGAAGACAGCACATTGGTAGGAGGTAGTAAATGAAACAAAAACTCAATCTTGAGCAGCAGGCGAAGGAGATATTAAAGATTGCGGAAGAAAGCGGTGTGCAGTCTAATTTCTTTTTCTTAACGACTTTTAAAAGATATCAGGTGCAATTAAATATTCTTACGGATCTAGAAAAGACGATAAAGGAAGACGGTCCAATTGCTACGAAAGAATATGTTAAGGGAAGGGAGAATATATATACACATCCCGCGGTATCGGAATACAACAGGACTACGGATTCAGCAAACCGGACGGTGCAGACCTTGATGAAGATTATTAAAGACCTTGGAAAAGGAAAGGAAGATGATGAGGAAGAGGATCCGTTACTTAAGCTCTTAAATGGTGGTGATAATGAATGATAGAAAACAAAGCATACCTTTATTGCAAGAAGGCAGTCAAAGAGAACACTACCCCTAAGTTTGTGAAGCTGCAGATGAAGGATTTCATGAGGATATGCGAAGGAAAAGATAAGAAGTATAAGATCAGCGAAAAGAAGCTAAAACAACTGAGCGGACTTCTGAAACTCCTAACTATGCCTAAAGGATTAAAAGCCGGGCGGTCTCTGTACGAATGTACTTGTGGTTACCAATGGCTTTTTTATATTGCAATTTTCTGCGTTGTCTATAGGGATAATGAGGAGAAAAGGCGGTATGAAACGGGATTATTGGAAATTTCGCGGAAAAATTTCAAAACTTTTACGGTTGCAACAATCTTTATTTTGCTGCTTCTTACCGAACCGCAGTTCTCCAAGTTCTTTAGTGTGGCACCGGACGGTAGCTTGTCCAGAGAGATTCGAGAGGCCATTGCAGAAATGCTTCGTTCTTCTCCCTTGGTCTACTCCTATAAAGGCGTGAATCGATTCAAGATTTTACGGGATTATATCAGCTTTAAGCCTTTTAACTCGGTTTATACCCCGCTTTCCTTTTCCACAAGCAGAATGGACGGCCGTTTGCCTAATGCTTTCTGTGCGGATGAGGTGGGGGCTCTACCTACGATTTATCCTTTGGAGGCCATGCGTTCCGGTCAGCTTAATATATTGAATAAGCTTGGGTTTGTTATCTCTACAAAGTACCCGACAATAGACAATCCTTTTGAAGCGGAGGTCGGCTATTCAAAAAAAGTCCTTAATGGACTCGTTGAGGATGAGACGCGGTTTTCCCTTCTCTATGAGCCGGACAACCCTAAAGACTGGGAAAAGGATGATTTAATTCTAAAACAGGCCAATCCGGTAGCTTTGGAGATTCCTGAGATATGGGAAGATCTGCTTAAAAAGAGGACGAGGGCTATCGCGACCGCAAGTGTAAGAGAGAACTTCGTTACTAAGCACTGCAACATCATTTATCAAGGAGTTGGAACAGAAAGTTATATCGATGTTAAAGATGTGCAAGCTTGCAGGGTGGAATCCATTGACTGGGCCGGTAAAGAGGTTTACTTGGGACTGGATCTATCAGAGTCAAACGATAACACTTCTGTTTCTATGGTTTGTATCGATGCTGAGGGAAAGATTTATGCAAAGTCTTTTGCCTTCATTCCGGAAGAACGGATAGAGGAAAAGGCTGCAGCGGAGCGTGTGGACTATCGGAATCTGTGTAAAACGGAGCATGTCTATACTTGCGGGGACAGAGTGATTGATTACACCTTTGTCGAGGATTTTATCTTAAGCCTTCCGGAAAAGTACGGCGTAGAGATACAGGAAATCGGCTTTGACCGTTGGAATGCTTTATCTACGGCGCAAAAGCTCGAAAAAGAGGGCTTTCCAATGATTGAACTTAAGCAACATAGTTCCGTGCTCCATCCAGCAACGAAATATCTGAAGGAGAAAATCCTAAAGAAGGAATTCGCTTACGAGACGAATCCGCTGCTTGAGATTAATTTCCAGAACGCAAAGTGTGTTTATGACACGAATAAAAACCAGTATGTAAACAAAAAGAAGTCAAACGGCAAAGTGGACATGGTGGTGTCCCTGATCAATGCTGTATGTCTCTTGCAAAGAAGCAGCTTAGTCAGCGACTTTGTTGTTCAAGTAATTTAGGAGGTGCTTATGTGGCCATTTAAAAGAAAAACAGAAGAAATCAGAGCGGATACAGAGCTGCCGCTTGACGATCCCTTGCTTAAAGCACTCTTAGGAAGCTCCGGAGTGACGAAAGAGCAGGCCTTGCAGATTCCGGCGGTAGCGGCGTGTGTGAATCTTATTACGGATACGGTAGCAATGATTCCTTTTAAACTTTATAAAGTGGAAAAAGATAAAATCAAGTTATCCGAAGTCCGGGAAGACGCAAGGGTTACGATTTTAAACACCGATACTGGAGATACCTTGGACGCGTTCCAGATGAAACGCACTTTGATAGAGGACTATCTTCTTGACCGTGGCGGGTACGCATATATTGAGCGAGTCGGAAATAGGGTGAAGAGTCTTCGATATGTGGACCCCGTGCAGATAGGCTTTAACTACAACGCGGATCCGATATTTAAGGAGTATAAGATTTTGGTAAACGGAAAGCAGTACTATCCGCACGAGTTTGTGAAGCTTTTACGCCATACAAGAAACGGCTACGACAGTAAAAGCGTAGTAGAAGAGAATGCGGAGCCTTTTTCCACGGCTTTTAGGACGATGCGCTTTCAAAACAAGATGGTAAAGACCGGAGGTGTGAAAAAAGGTTTTGTGAAGTCAGATAAAAAGCTTTCACAGGAGGCTATGGATTACTTAAAGAGCGCCTGGAATCGCCTTTTCTCCGATGAGAATTCGGAAAATGTGGTCATTCTTAACGACGGTTTGGATTTCCAAGAGTCCTCCGCGACTCCTGCAGAAATGCAGCTGCATGAGAATATTGCTACACTTTCCCGGGAGATCTGCCAGATATTCGGTGTTCCCTATCAGCTGATTTGCAGAGAAAATACCGCGTCGGAGGAAGATAGAATCGTTTTCCTGCAATACTGCGTGCAGCCAATACTGAAAGAGTTTGAAACGGCATTAAATCGGGACTTCCTGTTGGAGTCCGAGAAGGGAGAGTATAAGTGGGCTGCAGACACCTCGGAACTTACTAAAGCCGATGTCTTAAAGCGCTATCAGGCTTATGAGATAGCCAGCAAGAACGGCTTTATGCAGATTGATGAAATCCGATTCAAAGAGAATATGGAGCCGTTAGGGCTTGATTTTGTAAAACTCGGACTTCAAGACGTTCTGTACTATCCGAATGAGAAAGTAACCTTTGTACCCAACATGAATCAGGTAGGGGGAATCGAGCTTGCTAGGGAGGATAGGGAAAGAATGATAAGAAAGGAGAAGGAAGAAGAAAATGAAGATTCAAATACGGAGTGATTCCGTAGAAATTGAAGGCTATGTGAATGCCGTAGGAAGGGATTCACGGCCAATGCGAGACAGAAGCACCGGTGAGCGATTTGTAGAGCAGATTGTTCCCGGTGTTTTTACTAGGGCGCTTACAAGAAATGATGTGGATCTCTTGCTAAACCATGACCAAGAAAGAGTTCTCGGAAGCACTAAGACAAACCTCGAGCTTACCGAGGATTCCATCGGATTAAAGGCAAGAGCCACAGTCACGGATAAAGAGGTGATTGAGAAAGCCCGCGCGGGGAAGCTCCGTGGCTGGTCTTTCGGCTTCTATGATAGGGATTCCCGTAGTGAAGACGCAAGAGAAGGACTAAAACGCAGGTATGTTGAGGATATGGAGCTGAAAGAGGTCTCCATTATCGATGATAGAAAGCTCCCCTGTTATGAAGGAACGCTGATTAGCACCCGTGCGGACGAGCTCATACAAGGGGAAACACTGGAAGAGAGAGCGGAAGTCACGGAAGAAAAAGAGCCTCCAAAGCTGGACAGCTATTGGAATAGAGTAAATGAGCTAAGAAAGGATTAAACAATGAACGAAAAAATGAAAGCTTTACAGGAACAGAGAAATGCAGTAGTTGAGGAAATGCAGCAGCTTACTAAGGCAGTTGAAGCCGAGGTAAGAGCATTTACCGAAGAGGAAGACAAGAAGTTTAATGAGCTGGAAGAGAAAGTAAAGGCGCTGGACGTAACCATTGAAAAGATGGAGAGAGCGGAGAAGTACGAGCTTAGGGAAGCACCGAAGGTAGAGGAGGAGAAGAAAGAGGAAAAGAGCGAAGAGAAAGAAGAAAGAGCCTTCGCAAACTACCTTAGAGGCGTAGTTCTTGAGGAAAGAGCGGATAACCTAACAACTTCCGATAACGGTGCCATTATCCCGTCCACCATCGCACACAAGATTATCGAGAAGGTGCATGAGATCTCCCCGGTATTTAATAAGGCGACCCATTACAACGTAAAGGGCGAGCTTACCATTCCGTTCTATCCGGCGGACACGAAGGATATTCAGATGTCTTATCAGGACGAGTTTGTAGAGCTTGAGTCCTCTACCGGTAAGTTTGGCAGTATCTCTCTTAAGGGCTTCCTTGCCGGTGCGCTTACGAAGGTGTCTAAGAGCTTGATCAACAACTCCGACTTTAACATCACCTCTTTTGTAGTGTCCCACATGGCGGAGAGTATCTCCAGATGGGTGGAGGGTCAGCTTCTTAAGGGCGCAGTCGGAAAAGTAGACGGTATGCTGAAGGGTATTACGCAGACTGTTACCGCAAAGACGGCAACCAAGGTAGATACTGACGAGCTTATTCAGCTTCAGGATTCTGTTCCTGACACATATCAGGCAGATGCCTGCTGGATTATGTCCCGTGCAACGAGAACGGCTCTTAGACAGTTGAAGGACAATGAAGGAAGATATCTTTTGAATCCGGACGCTACGACGAAGTGGGGCTACACTCTTTTCGGAAAACCTGTTTATGTATCCGAGAACATGGATGAAGTAGCTACCGGAAAGACTCCGATTATCTATGGCGATCTGTCCGGCCTTGCTGTGAAACTGTCCGAAAGCATGGAGATTCAGGTGCTGAGAGAGAAGTTCGCAACGCAACACGCTCTTGGTGTTGTTGCTTGGATGGAGTTTGATGCGAAGGTAGAGAACGCGCAGAAGCTTGCAAAGTTAACCATGAAGTAATCTGAAATACATAGATTTTGGATTTTAGGCAGGGAAAAGCATGAGGGGTATAAACTTATTTCTCTTGTGCATTCCTTGCCCGGAATCGAAGCCAGTGAAAGATGGAGAGGATTTAAATGAAAGTAAGTGAACTTACGATACCAATTATCGCGAATTATTGCCGTATTATGGATGACGATGTATCCGATAGCGAGAATTTATCTTTGGAAGCCATGAAAATTGCGGCGATATCCTATGCAAGGTCTTATACAGGGCTTAGCGACTTGGAAATGGAGAGGTACGAGGATATTACGATAGCTATTCTTACCCTCATCGCGGATATGTATGACAATCGCTCCATGACTGTAGATAAGAATAACGTAAATCGAACGGCTGAAATCATTCTCTCCATGCATGCGAAGAACTTACTTCCGAGAGGTGGTGAAAATGGCGATTAATCCGGGAAGGCTTAGGAAGGTCATTTCCGTCTACCGCTACGAAGAGTCGGAAAATGCCGTAGGATCCACCGTGACGAAGCTAAATCCGGTTAAAAAGCTCTACGGCGAGATTAGACCGGTAAGAGGAAGCGAATATACAGAGTATTACAAGGAATACCACACTTTGTCCGTTAAGATTACGCTTCGCTACTGGGAGGGCTTAAAGCCTACGGATATCCTCGTGTATAAAGGCCGGCAGTTCATAATTCAGTCGATTATTAATCCCCTAGAGGAAAACTATATCGCTGAGTGTATGTGCACGGAGAAGAAGGAAAAGGAGATAGCCTATGAGTGATGCGGTGGGAATAGATTTTCATGGGCTCGACAAGGATTTTCAAAGCATTATCGATGAGTTTCCGGAAGAATCTGAAAAGTATCTTCGTGAGCAGGCAAAAGCGTGGAAGGAATCCTGTAACGATAAGGGCTACAAGCATTACACAAAAGGAAAAAAGCCAATCTCGAAGAAGTGGAAGATCGAGATGGAGAAGGACCTTCTTTATCATGCAACGGCGGTATCCGTAACAAATAAGCACCCTTTATTCCATTTACTGGAGAACGGTCACAGGAAATGGCTGTTTGGCCATGACACGGGGGGATTCGTTCCGGGGTTGCATTATGCAGAGCGGACGAGAGAAGAGTTTAACGAAAGCTTCGGAGATGATACCGATGAATTTGTTGCTAAAGCAATGAAGAGGCATAATTTATGATTGAATTATTAGAAGTGAAAAAGTCATGTAATGCCGCGCTGAAAGAGGCCTTTCCCGATTTTACGATTTATGGAACTGATGTAAGAGAAGGCATGAAACTTCCCTCGTTTTATACGGAAATTGTGCCTTATACGCTTAACTATGAATCAATAAACCTTGTAAGGCAAAAGTGCGGGTTTAAGATAACTCTGCTTGAAAAAACGCCTAATGAGGAATTTCAGCTTTCCGTGTTTGAAAAGATACGGAAAGTTTTTCATTTGAAGGTACGAATAAAAGAAAAGCTGGTCACAGTGGATAGCGTGGAATTTGACTATATCGGTGCGGAAAATAATATTTTTCAAATTACCGTGCATTTTCAGTGGTTTGATTCTATTGCAGAGAAAAAAGAAGAGGAACAAGTAAAAGAGCTACTTATGAGAGGAGTAGAGAATGAGTAAATTAAAATCTCCGGAAGTAAATATTAGCTTCATTGAGAAAGGGGAGTCCGCAATCCAAAGAGGCGAGAGAGGAATTGTAGCCTTAGGATTGCAGGATAAGACGAAAATAGATCCGTTTACGGTGTATTCCGTCACGGACATCCCGAAGAACCTAAGCGAGGTAAATACGCAGTACGTAAAGGACGCTTTGCAGGGCTACGTAACGTCTCCGAGAAAAATCCTTGTTTATGTGATGCAGGGTGGAGCAGATAAGGTAAATGCCGAGTACACAGCAATGCTTAAATACTTTGCACAGAATCGATTTGATTATCTGGCGATTCCGACAGTTAAGACGGACGGGAAGACAAGTGAAGTAGTTACCTGGATTAAAAACCTTAGAAATGAGCAGAAGCTGAAACGCAAGGTTGTTCTTCCGGAAGTGCTTGGAGATAACGAAGGAATTATTAATGTAAATGCAAGCCTTACCCGCCCGGATGGAACTGTGCTTACTCCGGAACAGGTAACACCGAGAATCGCAGGTCTTATCTGCGGTACGCCTTTAAGTATTTCTATCACCTATGCACCGCTGAAAGACTTTATTGACTGTCAAAGATTTACTAAGCAGGAGGCTGATGAAGCGGTTGGTGCCGGTAAGCTTATCTTTATGTATGATGACGAAAAAGTAAAGGTCAACAGAGGTGTAAACTCTTTAACTACTACAAACGAGTTAAAAGGTGACAGTTTTAAGAAGATTAAGATTGTG